>MDTC01206715.1_pt1 | contig 31392 bp, 32 predicted proteins | sample 811181 | NCBI WGS metagenome assembly MDTC01 (sample SAMN05326644, study PRJNA326480) | marine metagenome | isolation source: seawater | place: Pacific Ocean: North | collected 2011
AATCAGTTTGGGATAGAGACTTCTTATCATCGAGATTAGAAGAATCAAAAGAATTAGTTAATTCTGCCGTACGGATCAAGGTTAGTTTTTTTCCGACCCTAAAAGAGGAAGGAATTGAACTTTCGTATGAGTTGATGGTTTTTAAAAAAGAGTAGTCTTTTTCGACCAACGAGCAGGTTAAATAGATAGGAACTTCACTCCATTCCTCGTCCGATTTTACAATAAAAACAAATCCAGAACGTATTCCCTCTTCCATCCCTAATTTTGTAAAAAAACCGTTTTCTTTATGGGAGATATTTTCAATCTCCACCTCTGTAGAATCTCCATAGAAAATTTCAAATGGCCGGACAATCTCTTCCATCAATGATCGAGTGGAATCGATGTATGTCTGTCGAACAGCAGCTCTTAAGCGATTCAATGAAGAAAAATTTTGGTCCAACCTTCTCCAATTTTCCTCAACTGTGGAAAAAGACTGAGTGACCTCGTTCAAATTTTCCAATACTGCATCTCTTTGGGCGGTAAGTGGAGGTATCTTTTCTCCTTCCTCAGAAACTTGCGACTTTATTTTGTTAATTTCTTCCTCCTTTTGGCTGGATTCTGTCTCCGCCGTTTTTAATTTCTCATTTAATTTTTTTATTTTTGGCTCAATGAAGGATAATTCATCCCTAGCTCCCTCACTGCTCTCTTCTAATTTCTCCAGCTCTTTCCGGTATTCACGATTAATCTTTAACAGAGCAGTCATGTTTGCCTCACTTGAGTTAAACTCCTGCTCAAGCAGTAATTCGACTTGCTTCAATTTACCTGTCTCTGAAAGAAGTTTATTCTCCAAGGATTCAAATGAATCCAAATGGATGAAATAAAATGCAACCGCACCTCCCAGCAATGCCGCTGAAAAAATTCTAAAGAGCAACCAAATCAACTTCAGAGATTGTTTGCAGTTTAAGAGGATTCCCCACCAAAGGGATAAGTTCTGCAAGAGCGTAGGTTCTGTATACTCTCTTGATACGAATTTTTGAAATTTCTTCACCCAGTGCATGAACAGCAAAAACCATATTTTCCCTAAGCCCTGCCTCTCCTCCCTCAGAAAGAGCAATATATCCCGACTTTAAATCGACCGGTCCCAGTCTTACATTCAACTCTTCTCCAGGTTCAAGCCATGGTCTGATCCTCGCGTATGAACGAATCGCACTAACGGTCTCAATGTAGTGCTGGCGCAGAATAGAGGTAACTGTTGAATAAACACTTAAGCGATTGACAAGCTCATTTGATTTTTCCTCGAATTCACGAATTTCAAATTTTTTGTTTTCAATCTGTTGGTCAATCTTTGGGATTTCATTTCGAAGGTTTTGAACTTCAGTTTGCTTTAAAATTAATTCCTCAACTACCTGCATCTTTCTATTATCTGAACTTGTTACTGCTAGTTGTGCCTCATCTATGGATTCTTCGATTTCGCCGATTTGTAACTTAACATTCTCGAGCGTTGCCAAAACCTCTTCATGGCTTTTTTTAAATTCCAAAATCTCTTCAGAAATATCTTGGTTCCGGTTTTCTTGGCGAATAAACTTGGAGGCGGATTCGCTTTTCTGTGTCTCCAAATTCTTTTCGGCCTCTTCGATTTTTTTCTTTAAATCCTCAATTTCCCCTAAGTCCTCTTGGTGCTTGGACACCGCACTTTGAGTGAGTCCGAACGCAACTAAACTAATCACAACAACCAGAGCATTCAGAATTATGGAAAGCTTGCTCACTTTGTAATCAGGGTAGAGGAGCAAAAGGAAAAGCCGGGGGCGAATCTGATGGGCTTTCCTCTACAACAGGATTTTCCACACTGTTAAGATCAATCCCCTGAGGAATAAAGGCAGGAGGCAAAAATTCATCATCTTCTTCTTCAATCAAGACTTCGACAAGCGGTGCATTCTCCTCTTCTTTTAAAATCTCCATCTGATTTTGAATAAAATTAATTCTCTGCTCTTTTGAATTTTCCCATTTTTTTTCTCTTTTCCGATCTAATTGGCTGGTATGAAGTACAAATAAATCTTCTGCATTTTCTTTATTAGACGAATGGTAAGCTGCATAATTGACCTTACCTTTCTTATCCCTACTCCAGACCCTCCCCACTTGCCTGCCTTGGTGCAAAGGGGTCATCCTTCTGTTTTCCATTTGGTATTTATAACGAGCATCCCAAGCGTCATAAATAATAGGTCTGTGATTGGTACCCAAAGGGCGATCCTGCTTATGCTCGCAGCCTGAAAAGAACAATCCAAGCACTAGGCAAAAAAGAAATGTTTGGAATACCATGATCCTACTCTAGACACGCCCTCAATGATTTGAAAACCAAAAACGATAAGGTTTTTCAGCCCAAATAGGTCCTGCATAATTTACCCCCACTCTTGGACCTGTGAAAATTTCCTTGGGATTTACCCCCGTATCCTCCAGCCAAATTAAGGATTTTGGACCCAGTCTAATTCCATTAAAAGAGCCATCAACTTGTAAATTTTTGGTCAGCCTTCCAGGTCCGTTTACCTGCAAAGTTCCTCGAATTAACACGGCAGCCGGATATCCGGCTATACCAGTTACAAAATTAAGCATCCAATGCATACCATAACATAAATAAACATAACAAGCTCCCCCCTTTTGGTACATAATTTTGGTTCTTGAGGTTTTTCCTTTGCTGGCATGACAAGCCAAGTCGTCTTCCCCATCATAGGCCTCCGTTTCTGAAATAACGGCCCTCTTTAAATCCCCTTTTCTTGGACGAACACAGAGGGTTTTCCCCAATAGTTCCTTCGCGACAACTTTAACATCCCGAAGGAAAAATTGTTCGGGCAGTATCGAGCTATTTTCCATATTAATATGTCCGGTTCTTCGAGTCTAACCAGATAGTGACGGGACCATCATCTATGGCATTAATTTGCATATCTGCTCCAAAAATCCCTGCTTCCACATCCCCTGAAAAATTCTTTTTTAATTTATTCAGAGCCAAATTGTAGAAAAATTGCCCCTTCTGTGGATCAGCGGCGTAATTGAATGATGGACGGTACCCCTTGTTTAGGTTTCCGCACAGGGTAAATTGGCTGACCAACAAAATGCCTCCATCTTGGGCAATCTTGAGGTTCATTTTGCCATTTTCGTCATCGAATATACGGAGTCCCAAAATTTTTTTCGTTATCCAATCCAGATCAGTTTGTTCATCTTCCCTGTGAATACCCAAGTAGACCAATGCCCCTTTTCCGATTGAGCCTACGGTTCGGCAATCAACCTGGACTTCTGCAAAAGATACCCTTCTGATTAAGGCTCTCATGAAAAAACTGAATTGAGCAGGTTGTTCAGCCAATTGCTGAACTAGACAGAGGAAAGAAGTGCTAGTTTATACTTCTTGAGCCACTGCGTCCATCACTTCTTCCACAGCTTTGGCCGCGAGAGGAGTAGTCAAATAACGCTCACCACAACTGGCACCAATGACAACAATGTTCTTGCCCGCCATCTCCGGACGACTGGCAATCCGTAAAGCCGCAGTTATAGTAGCACCAGTTGAAATACCCGCAAGTACACCTTCTTCCAGACTTATTTTTCGAGCCATATCGAATGCTTCATCACTGCTTACAAGTTCAACTTCGTCAACGATATCTAGGTTGAGGTTTTTGGGCACAAAACCAGCTCCAATGCCTTGTATTTTGTGAGGTCCCGGTTTTACTTCCTCACCGTTTCTAGTTTGAGTAATGACGGGACTTTCCGCTGGCTCAACCGCAACGGTTAGCATATCTGGATTTCTCTGCTTTATCACTTCCGAAACACCAGTTATTGTACCCCCAGTACCAACTCCAGCAACTAGACAATCGACCTTGCCTTCCAAACCAGACCAAATTTCTTCCGCGGTTGTCTTTCTATGTATAGCCGGATTGGCGGGGTTATTAAACTGCTGTGGCATAAACCCCCGATCTCCATGTTCTTCGAGCAATTGATTTGCACGAGCAATCGCTCCCCCCATTCCCTTGGGTCCCGGAGTAAGAACAATATCTGCACCTAGTAGCCGCAAGAGAATACGACGTTCTTTCGACATTGTCTCCGGCATGGTAAGTATACATTTGTACCCTTTGGCCGCACAGACAAAAGCAAGGGCGATTCCAGTATTACCAGAGGTTGGTTCGATCACCACACTCTCGGAATGAAGAATTCCGTCTTGCTCAGCTGCCTCGATCATGGCTGCTCCAATACGGTCTTTCACGCTGGCAAGCGGGTTGAAAAATTCAGATTTCAAAAATAACTTAGCAGGTAGGTCTTTTCCGCATTTCTCAAGTTCCACCAGAGGGGTTCGACCGATTGATTGTATAATATTCATGTCAGTTTTTGGTTAGATGAAGATTATCTTTTACCTTTGTTCCGGGGTCCGAAACTCCTAATTGGAGCATTCCGGTTAACTTCCGCATTTTTTAGACGGTATACGATGCGAGCTTTCTCCAAGTCATTGGGACTCATTTCCATTTTAACGATATCACCCACGGTTATTTTGATAAAGTGCTTACGAAGCTTCCCCGAGATATGAGCTAGGACCTGATGACCATTTTTGAGCTCTGCACGAAACATTGTACTGGGAAGAACAGCAGTAATTTTCCCTTCGACTTCAACTACATCTTGATTAGGCATAAAGCTTTGATTAAAGCAACTTGATTGGTATGATACAAGCACAGAACTAATCCCGTGATTGATCCACTCATACCCACTATCATGTTAACTTTCTCCAATGCTCTCTTGTCCGTTTGAAAAAATCCATCCTTCGGCTCTCAAGAGGGATCCGACATATTTTATGTCTCATGCATTCAATCTTGCGATTGATGCGTGGAATGCGGATGAAGTACCAATTGGAGCCGTTATGGTTCACCAGCAAGAAATCATCTCTTCTGCCCATAACCAAACCCGGTCCCAGACCGACCCAACCGCTCATGCGGAAATGATTGCCATAACCATGGCGGCTAAAAAACTGGGTGATTGGAGATTAAATGAATGTGAACTTTATGTCACCAAGGAGCCCTGCCCGATGTGCTCTGGAGCCACCATCACTGCTAGAATTGGTAAAATATTTTACGGTCTTGGGGACCCTAAGATGGGATGCCTAGGCGGTGCCACAAATCTACACGAGCTTGAAAGATCGAATCATAAGCCGGAAGTTTTTGCAGAAGTACTTAAGGAGCCCTGTGAAGCAATTATTCAGGAATTTTTTCAAAAACAAAGGAGACAAGTCTCCGCTTGACCTGTAATGAATTTGCCCATTGATTATGGTCTGAACAAGTTGAACTTTTAAACAGTTTTCATCTATGCCTCACGAACTACCTTCCCTTCCATACTCACCAAACGCACTCGAGCCACATTTTGATGCCCGAACCATGGAAATTCATCATGGCAAACATCATCAAACTTATGTGGATAAGTTGAATGCAGCGTTGGGAAATCATCCTGAATTGTCCAATCTTTCTATTCATGAACTGATCGGGAATCTATCAAACGTACCTGAGGAAATTAGGGGAGCTGTCCGTAACAATGGTGGCGGGCATCTAAATCATTCCTTTTTTTGGGAGTCCCTCAGCCCAAACAGCTCTTTTTCCCCGGATGATTCCCTGAGTAATGCCATCAATCAATCATTTGGCTCTTTCGATTCGTTCAAGGAATCATTCACCAATGCAGCACTCACCCGATTCGGTTCCGGATGGGCTTGGTTAGTCAAGAAAACAGATGGAACCTTAGCAGTGTGTTCAACTCCCAATCAAGATAGCCCTTGGATGTCTGGGATTACTGAAATTGTGGGCACTCCAATCATAGGACTGGATGTTTGGGAGCATGCATATTACCTTAATTATCAAAACCGGCGACCAGACTATGTTGCTGCCTTCTGGAATGTAGTCGACTGGGATAAGGCATCTTCTATTTTTCATTCCTGATTTTTGAAAAAGACCTTCCAGCTTTTTCGGTGTTTCGCCTTCATCGGTCTTTTTGTAGTTTTACCGTTTAGTGTCTTTGCTCAAAACGGCTCGGTAATTGTCATCCAAACCAAAGGAGTTGTAAAAGCTATTTCGCCTCAAGGCACTAGGCTAATTGAACCTGTGGTCAGAGGATCAGTACTACCTGTTGGATTCGGGATCGAAACAGGATTGTTTTCTGAATCTATTCTTTTGTTTTCCAACGGAACCACAGCAACCGTCATGGAAAATTCTAAAGTCAAACTGCTTAAGTTTGAACAGGCTCCTTTTGAAGCACAGGGCAATTCCTTTGGCCAACTTCGAGCAGAACCAAGTACCAGTCAGGTTTCTCTGGATATGGAAGTTGGCTCTTTGGTTGTGCAGACCAAGAAATTGAAAAAGTCTTCTTCTTTTTCAATTAACACCCCAACTGGCACAGCAGGTATACGTGGCACCCAATTTCAGATGGCAATGAGTCCAAATACAGGCTTGAAACTTGATGTTGCCGAATCGCAGGTTGCCTTTACCCCTGCCGGACAGAATCAGCCTGTTGTGGTAGGCCCTGGCAAAGGCCTAGATGCATCTGCCAATGGAGTGATTAAGCAAAGGCCTATCAGTCCTTCTGCCGCCCAAAATATCAGCGTAAAAAATACTTCTGCAACCAGCGTTTGTGCAAAAATTCCTGTAGCAACCAGTAAAGAAGCTAGTGCCAAAGCAGAAAAATCGACCAACGAACAAAAACTTGGTGAGGATTCAAAAGAAGAAAGCAATGATGAAAGTGATTCCAGCGAAGAAAGTGACGATAATAAACAGGCAAAATCTTCATCGAACGAAGCTGCCGAATCATTTTTAGGTCGCTCGAGTTCTGTTAAGCAAAGAAGTGTATCCGCTGCCGAAATTCAAAGGACGAAAAAAGAAATTCTTGAAAGAGTAGCTTCAAATGTCGGTAGTTCGATGCCTCCTGCTCCCGACATTCAGCCACCTGGCCCACCCAGTACCTCTCCAAACATTGGAAGCACAGTGCGCTATGATTATGATGTCTCATCTAGCCTCATCTCGATAGGTTTGTACGAAGACGGAATACCAGTTCCAGTAGAGGTGTCTTTCTTGCATATGGACGATCTGTCTGGAGATGATAATTTTGAGCTGATCCTTTCCAAACTTCAAAATTGGGACACTGATGATGGAACAAAATTAATCAATGCGATCGGATTGGATGTTTTCATCGATGAAATTGGTCTCGAGCCATATAAATATGACGATTTTAATGTTGCGGTTCAACATGCGATTAATCTGGCAGGTTCTTTTTTGAAAGAAGTCACTATCACCTCGATAATACCTTCGGATAATGTTTGGAATGCACAAGGACTAGTTAATGAATTTTCAAACAATCCATACGCCTTCGAATTTGCTAAACTTTTGGCCAAGCATGGCGCTATTTCCAACCCATCTAACCAAGCCGCTACTGACAATCTTTTGGCCATTTTAGGATCAGACAAGTTGTCGGACTCAAATTACTTATCCTCCCTCCTCGACCAAACTCTCTATCCCGGTGAGACTTACAACTCTCAAGAATTAAATGGTGGTTTAATCGGCGCCCGCAATGCCTCTATTGATCCAGATACTGCTGATCAATTGCAGGTTCGTCTCGACCATGTAGATGCCCTTGTGGGTGGAGATATTTTCATCGATTCAGGGGCTTCTATAGATGTTTCCCAATATTTACCTCCCAAAGGTGAAAATGATGGCACCAAGATATTCACCATCGCTGCGGCTAAAGACTTATCCATTTGGGGAGACGTGACTTTTGAAAATAATAACCATGCAGAGGACCATGCTCTCGCCCTTGGATCTGCTGGTAATTTGAATGTTCAAGCTGGTTCAACAATATATTATGAAGGATCAAATCTTGGGTTGGGCACAGCTGGCGACCTTAGATTAGTTGATGTAGATATCGATGTCGGAGGCAACTTAGCAATTGGTTCCTTAGGTGATTTAGACATTGAATTCACTGAACCAGGTTCAAAACTTTTTTCCGTAGGAAGATACAGCGATCGCGACAATATCTATCTCTATGCAAACGATTTGATAAAAATACAGGGTTTACGATTTAACGATCGTGCCCGAGAAATTTACATGGAAGCGATCACCGTTAATTTGAAAGATGTTGAATTCCCTCAATTCTCAGAAGTTCTGCTCAGAAGCCAAAATGGTACGCTTGATTTTGATACATTCAATAGCCCCACGATTGGGGGAGTTAATCTAACCAATGTTAAACATCTAGGAGTCTCCACAGACCGTGCTTTGCAACAGTCTGATTTCTCTGGATCTACAGGTAGATGGAATACTTCCGTCACTCAACCAAGTGGTGCACCCGCCGTTGGAGTTCGGGCATTTTCGAATGTCAACTCAAGTAGTAATCTTAACTAATATCTGATGAAAGTTGTTAAGCATCTCTGCTTTTGGATAATTTCTATACAACTGAATTCTTTTTCTCTGTTTAGTGCTGAAATAAAGCGTAGCCCTGAAGTCAGGTACGGGTCTTTCCAGGAGTATAAAAACAGGCAGGCTCTTCTCAAAGGTGCCGCCTCCTCTTCCTCTGCTTATAATCCTGTTACGAAAAGCGACTTGGGACTTCAACGCCCCGTGGAAACAAAAAGGAAAGGGTTTGGCTACCACTTCGGTTTTGAAAGCAAGTTATTGCATTCTAATAATCCCGGTTCTGCCCCTGATTCAAATACTATGATTGACTCCGCGGGAATTTGGGAAAGTGCATTAAGTAATAATTTTTTGCTTGGAGCTTATGATTTTGGTGGAGCCAGCTTCTCCCCAATCATTGGTCTTGGACTCAGCAATTCGACTCACTTTGGCAACGATGACCTAGCTGCACTAGACTCGAATAATTTGAACATTTCCTTCGTGGGAATTTTTCAATTCCCTCAAGGATGGTCAGCACGAACTGGTTTAAGCTCATCCTTTGATTTCGACACCGACATGTCCCAAACATACCGACAGACCTCCCCCACTGTTGGGCTAAGTAAGGGCTTTAACATTGCAACTGCATCCGCATTTGTTGATTTGTCCTTTTCTTATCATCTCACTGACACTGGCACATATTCTTCTGAGGAAGATGAAATGAACCGGTTTGAAACCGCCCTGCTCATTGGTTTATCAATTCCGATTCATAATTTTGAGATTTCTCCTTATCTTCGTTTTTGTTTGGCTAATTATTCAAACCAAGACCGGAACGAATTCACTACCAACGCGGGGTTAGATATTGCATATCATTTTTATGATTGGCTTGCTCTTAAATTTCTCCTCTCCTACAGCAACCGTAATGCCAGTGGTTTAGATGGAACTGCCGCTGACTTCTCAAGGTTTGACTGGGGTGGTGCCCTTTCCCTTAATGCTCAATTTTAACAATTTTTGCAGCAGACAACTTGCGACTTCCCCAACACTTTTTCCAGACTCTAAGCTACATTTCCCTGTGTGTTGCATATAGCCTCTACGGATCGGAAAAAGAAAGTAGCCGAATTTTATCTGTCAGTCATGCGTCGGGGAGTTGCTTTCTTCAGCCATTAAGCAGAACTGAACTCCCCCCCCGCAAGCTCAGCCTTTCTAAACAAATCAATGAGGAACGACCTTTTGCCCTAGGTACTTCCCGCGATTCTCTCCTCGAAATTAAATCTTCAGATGAATCAGGATTTTCTTTTATAAGAATAGGCAACGAATCGGCCTTGGAGCTCCAGGATCATCATCAACTTTTGCATAAAGGTGCCATCCTATTCTCCCACCGACATACCAAATTTTGGAAATTCATTATCTTAGACTCTTTAACAGAAATGAGGGGCAGAGGTACTTGGATGATGGAACGCCTTAGTTCTGGGCTAAAAGTTATTTTACTAGAGGGGAAATTATCGATCGGAAACTCCATCCAAAAACAAGAGCTTTCTAGTGGCGAGCTTGTTATTATAAGCTCGGCCAATCCGAAGGGCACAAAACCCATCAAGGTCGATCTTCCGTTACTACTTGGGACAAGCAGGCTAATTAATGGATTTCCCACCACACTTCCTTCTAACTCCCGCCTTTTTAGTGCAGCCCAAGTACAAGCCCTTAAATTAAAGAAAAAATATGATGCACTGGTCGGAGATGTTACCGAGGAAAAAAAACTCCAGTTGTGGACTGTGCCCAAAAAGTGAATTTTTATTTTTGGTGGAACTTTGGAAATGTTTGCACCGTGACACTTCGATTCTTTTGAACTGGGAAGGAGCCATCTTTGACTGGGATGGGGTAATCGTTGATTCCTCCGATTTACACAAAAAAAGCTGGGAGGCACTTGCCTCGGAACTATTACTACCCCTCCCCCCTGATCATTTTGAAAAAGGGTTCGGGAAAAGAAATGAGACCATTATACCTAAAATCCTAAAGTGGACTCAGGATCGCTCCGAAGTTGAAGCATGGGGAAAACGAAAAGAAGAGATATACAGAGAGATGGCAAAAATTAATGGTATAAAACTTGCCCCCGGTGCAGTAGATTTCTTGACCAAAACTAACGCCATAGGGATAAATTGTGCCATTGGTACATCCACTGAACGAAAAAATATTGAATTGGCTATCGAAGAGCATGGTTTATCCGATTTTTTTCAAGGGGCTGCATGCTCAGAAGATGTAAAAAAAGGTAAACCTGACCCAGAAGTATTTTTAAAAGCCGCCCATATCCTTTCGATAGAATCTGAAAGGTGTATTATTTTTGAAGACAGTCCGCATGGGGTCGAAGCGGGAATAAAAGCAGGAATGAAAACCATTGCTTTAACCACTTCTCATCCCTCAAATGCTTTCATGCATTTAAAGCCTGACTTAATAGTAAACTCTTTGGCGGGAGTGGAACCAGAATCCTTAATCTCTCTTTTCGAGTAATTGCATGAAAAAAGTCTCTCTCCATCAAAAAGTACTAATTTCTTTGCTCCTCGCATTTGCGATTGGATTATTTGCCAATTATCAACGGGGATCTTCAGAAACTATTGAATGGGTTGTTTGGTTAATTAAATCATGCGAATTTGTGGGAAAACTTTTTTTAAATGGATTAAAAATGGTGGTAATTCCACTGGTATTAACCTCCGTCATTTGTGGAGTTGCACAAATCGCTGGAGAAAAAGACTTTGGTCGGTTGGGTCTCAAAACTCTGCTCCTTTATTCTCTTACTGGCATATTTGCGGTAGCCACCGGTTTGCTCTGCGTAAATTTATTTCAACCTGGACATGTAGACCCAGAGATCAAAGAGGCAATTATAGCCAGCCAAGAATCGTCTAGCCTTGGTTCTTTAGAGCATGCTCTAGATACGGCAGAAAATGGATGGACAAATCTTATCGAAATTTTTCATCGGATGGTTCCACCCAATCTTTTCTGGGCCGCAGTGGAAGGCCAGTTGCTTGGTCTTATTTGTTTTGGCTTACTGTTTGGATTTTTTCTAGGAAAGATCAAGGAAGAGCTTCGTCAATCGCAACTTAGGTTCTGGCAAGGCTTACAGGAGATCATTCTTAAACTTACTCATTTTATTCTTGGGTTTGCCCCTATTGGGATTTTTGGTCTGGTTACCCCCACCATTGCGAAAAGCGGGCTGGATACTTTCTGGCTAATGGGTGGGTTTGCTTTAACGGTATTTCTGGCACTAGGTTTGCATGCTCTCGTCACCCTTCCTCTATTGCTTAGAGTTCTTGGTGGGATTAGTCTTAGAGATCATTATCGTGCAATGACCCCCGCCCTACTCACCGCCTTTTCTACCGCTTCCTCCTCTGCCACTCTTCCAGTAACGATGGAATGTACCAATGAACGTGTCGGAGTATCCCAAAAGATCTCTGGCTTCACTCTGCCACTTGGAGCTACTTTAAATATGGACGGCACCGCTCTTTTCGAATGTGTAGTAGTCATTTTTCTTGCTCAATTCTTTGGTGTGGAAATGGGATGGATTACTCAATTTTTTGTGGTGTTATTGGCCTTACTTACATCTGTTGGAGTAGCTGGTATTCCCTCTGCCAGTCTCGTGGCCATACTGGTCATTTTGCAGGCAGTTGGATTTGATGATCATGCCATTGCTACTGGGGTTGGTATGGTCTATGTGGTTGACCGAATTCTGGATATGTCCCGCACTATGATCAATGTGCTCGGGGACAGTTGTGCGGCTGCCATTATTGGTAAAAGCGAAGGCGAGACTGGGTATTATCAAAATTCCAGTTCTTTGCAGGGGTGAATTTTCAACTTCAAGCCGACTACTCGCCTCAAGGGGACCAACCTGAAGCGATCAGCCAACTCATCGATTCAGTCCTAGCGGGTAATAATTACCAAACCCTGCTGGGAGTAACTGGTTCGGGAAAAACATTTACTATGGCAAATGTAATTCAGAAGCTACAAAGGCCGGCTCTTATCATTTCTCATAATAAAACCTTAGCTGCCCAGCTATATTCCGAGTTTAAAAGTTTTTTCCCCCATAACGCCGTGGAATATTTTGTCAGTTATTATGATTATTATCAGCCCGAAGCCTATGTTCCTTCCACCGATACTTTTATCGAAAAAGACTCTTCTATAAATGAAGAAATTGAACGTCTCCGGTTAGCCACCACCGGATCATTGATCAGTAGAAACGACGTCATCGTTGTTGCCAGTGTATCCTGCATTTACGGCCTTGGGTCACCGGATGATTTTCGTGCCCTTTCCGTAGAAATCAATCAAGGGGCAGAAATAAGTAGAGACGATCTTTTGTTAAAGTTAGTGTCTGGCCTTTACAACCGTAATGATATGGATTTAAGGGCGGGCAGGTTTCGGGTGCGGGGAGATGTAGTCGATGTCTTTCCTGCATACGCACAACAACCCATACGAATCGAATTTTGGGGAGATGAAATTGAAAGCCTTCGAGAATTCGATATTTTAACTGGTGAAACAATTCGTGCATATGAACATTACAAAATCTATCCCGCGAACCAATATGTGACCACGCGTGAGAAAATAGAACGAGCGTGTAAATCGATCGAAACAGAACTGGATGAAAGGGTTGCAAGTTTTGAGCAAGATAACCTTTTACTGGAAGCTCAGCGCATCCGGATGAGGACCGAATATGATTTGGAAATGTTGCGCGAAATTGGATTTTGTAATGGGATAGAAAATTATTCCCGTCACTTATCTCAGCGAAAACCCGGCCAGCGTCCTTGGTGCTTGATCGATTTCTTCCCTGATGACTTCCTTCTTTTTATCGATGAAAGCCATGTTAGCATTCCTCAGATTGGAGGAATGTACCACGGGGATTTTTCACGCAAAAAAAAGCTAGTAGAATATGGGTTCCGTCTCCCATCTGCCCTGGATAATCGGCCCTTAAAACCAGATGAGTTTGAAAAGGTTACTGGTCAGACAATTTATGTTTCCGCAACGCCCGGAAAAATCGAGTTTGAAAAAAGTGCAGTCGTGGCAGAACAAGTAATCCGCCCAACCGGACTGCTCGATCCAGAAATGGAAATTCGCCCGATCTCGGGACAGGTAGAAGATTGTATTGGTGAGATAAAAAAAGTGGTCATTCGGGGTAATCGTGCCTTGGTCACCACCCTTACCAAAAGGATGTCAGAAGACCTTACTGAATATTTACGCGAGCGGGAGATCAAGGTGGAATATCTCCATTCTGATGTCGATGCGATTGAACGGGTGGAAATTTTGCGCAATCTTCGGGCAGGAGCTTACGATGTGATTGTTGGGGTCAACCTATTACGCGAAGGACTGGACCTTCCGGAAGTCGAATTAGTTGCTGTACTCGATGCCGACAAGGAAGGTTTCCTGAGAAGTGAGACCAGTCTCATCCAAACAGCGGGCAGAGCGGCAAGGCATGAACTGGGCAGGGTTATTTTCTATGCGGATGTAATGACCAAGTCTCTGCAAGCCGCGTGGGATGTATGTCAATACCGGAGAGAAAAACAATTAGCTTACAACCAAAAACATAGCATCACTCCCCAAAGTGTCTCCCGACCCGTTCAAGAAAGCCTTAGGACCTCACCTGAAAACAATGATGACGAATTATTGGTATCCGAAAAAAATTCTCCTCAAGAAGTTAAGAAGTTGGTCAAACAGTTAGAAAAAGAAATGTTCGATGCAGTAAAAAAATTGGAGTTTGAGAAAGCGGCCTTATTACGGGATCAAATTAGCTTCTTGAAAGAAGGCACTCTGCCTAGCAAACACCCCGCCGCTAAAAGGAGGAAATATGGGAAGAAAAAAAGGCTATAGCACTATTTTTATTTCCCTTCTTTTCCATATACTCTGGCTAGTTATTGGCTGGGGGGGACCGAACCTAAACGCTGCCATGCAATCAAAAAGATTGCTCTCCTTTCATTTCGATAAGATCGAGGCCCGGGGAGCTCTCACTATTTTTGTAGAACCCGGAAAAAGAAACCGACAGGTAGAGTATTTTGCGGATTCCGAAATTATAGAATCCATAATCGCAAAAGTTGAGAATCGTACATTATACTTGGATGCTAATAATTCATTAGAACTTTCTCGACGAATCCCCCTCCTCCGATTAAGTGCGCAAAGGGTTTTTCCCATTGAGGTAATTGTTTCTATCGATAAATTAGAAGAATTCAGGCTACTAGAAAATTCTACTGTCAGCCTTAAGAACCTTTCCGGTAATGAATTGAAGCTTTATCACAATTCCACTGGTTCACTTCATTTGATCGAATCCCGGTTCAAAAATATTACTGTTCGGCAGGAAGGTAGCGGGGATATTATTTTAAAAGGCCGTGAAACTTTAGACCTAGATGCAAAAATCTTTGGCAATGGGTCATTGCTCGGCGAAGAATTCTTTTTGGATAATGCAAGTATTCAACACTATGGGAGTGGCTCGATTCTACTTGCTCCAAATAAATGGTTGGATGCCCAAATCTCCAGCACTGGAAACCTGCATTTGCTTGCTCCCCCCCTAGGAAAAGTAATTAGAAATGAGGGCAAAGGGGGAAAGATTATAGAGGAATATTAAAAAGTTCAGAGATTAATGAGCTCCCCCTCAACCGCTGGTCTTACCGTGGATAATTCTTTTTGAGCAAGCTCGGCAATTTCATCCATTTTTTGGTCGTTGTGTGAAGGATCGTGATGGAAGAGCAAGGTTTGTTTCACCGAAGCACCTATGGCAATTTTAACTGCCTCTTGCCAAGTGGAATGCCCCCACCCTTTGAACTTTGGGTATTCTTCATCGGTATATGCAGCATCATAAATCAATAGATCAGCATCTTTTGCCAAAAAAAGAACATTATCATCGAGACGGTCCTCAAAATGTTCCGTATCCGTACAAATCGCAATGACTTTGCCCTGATATTCTATGCGGTAACCACAGGCACCATTTGGGTGGTTTAGCGGGGCAGTATGGATTTTTATACCTCCATCAAGTTGGAAAACTTTACCACATTCAAAGTCGTTAAAACTACAGGCTTTCTCGATCAATGAACTCGGTACAGGAAAGACGGGATCTTTCATCAACATTGTTCCAATAATACCTTGTAAGTCATAGGTAATTCCATCCAAATGCCCTGCGTGTAAACGAACATCACTTTGGGGGTTATACAGAGGTGCAAAGAAAGGAAGGCCCTGTATGTGATCCATATGAGTGTGGGTGAAGAAAAGATCCGCATCTAGAAGATTACCTTCCTCCAGCATAATCTTCTTTCCTAGCAAACGAATTCCAGTTCCCGCGTCTATAATGATTCGTCGATCACCACAATTGAGTTCGAAACAAGTAGTATTTCCACCGTACTTCACCGTAGCAGGGCCCGGGCATGGTATGCTACCTCTTGTACCCCATAGCTTTAGTGAAAAATTGGGTAATTTAGACATTACAGTATTATCTTCCTAAATGGAAGATGCTTTGGCAACGCCGAATCTTGCTCCCTTACCTACTCCTCAAAATCCTGCCACTCGCCATTTTCGTCTTGGTATGAACGCGAGGTAGTGCCATCCCCCCAATCGTACAAACCATCCGATGCTCGCCCATTTTCAAACTCGCCAATGTAAGAAGTCCCATCCCCGAAATCTAAAACTCCTGAACCACTTTTGTATCCATTTTCCCAAGCCCCTACATAGACAACTCCTGAAAGATCGGATTGCCTGCCCTTACCATGAGGTAAGTCGTCGAGAAATTCTCCTGAGTAAACAGATCCATCCAGATCTTTGAGTATTCCCGTACCAGACTTTTTTCCTTCCAAAAATTTTCCGGTGTAAATATCTCCTGTATTTTCAATCAAAATACCATTTCCATGATAAAAACCATTTTCAAAATCACCAAAATAAGTTCCTCCATTTGCAAGTACTAAGGTGCCGAATTGATAAGTTCCGTCAGGATTAAATTTACCACAAAATTGATCTCCGTCTGGATAAGCTAATTTTCCTTCTACAACCGAACCTTCCTTCCACTTTCCGTAGGTCGTTATACCGCTGCTACTTTTATATTCTCCGTAAAGCAAAGCACCATTTTGCCAATGCCCCTCCATCACCGACTGATCGGCCATGGTTAAAGCACCAAAACCAGTCCTTTTTCCGTTTTCCCAATTTCCTGAGTATTTTTCTAATTCTGGATCACTTTTATAACGCATAGTCCCATACCCGTTTGAAATCCCTTTTTTAAATTGTCCCTCGTATAAATCTCCTGAAACCAATTCGATTGTGCCAAAACCATCAGGCACACCCATCACCAGTTCTCCCTCATACAAGGATCCATCTTCAAAAACATACCTTCCTTTTTGAGCTTCCCTGGAAAGCTTTTGCGATACTTGGTCTAGCGGTTTCTCTACACTAGTATCATCTTGCAGTGAACAACTTCCACCCATTATCAAAGATAAAATGATGAACATGAAGATCTGTGTTTTCCAAATGGGCATATTCTTAATAACTTATGCTCTTACTGACCTGAAAAATACTGGTAACAATCGAAATGGCAACCAAAGCAACCAATGAAAAAGCAAACCCAAGAGCCATACCAGAAATCAAGTTAGTCATCACTTTGATCCGCTTGGTCAATTGAGTGCGAAATGCTTTGGAAATATCATCCATACTATTGCCGAGGTTTCCTGTTTTTTCTCCGACTTCAATCACATCGAGCTGCATCGCAGGCATAAGTTTGAATTTACGAAATGCATCCGGCAAAGATTTTCCTTCATTCACCAGCACACGGGCAGACCGGAATGAAGATCTTAAGAAACGATTTTTGATAGTCCTTTCACAAAGTTTCAAATTTTCGGTCAACCCAATACCACTCCAAATCAGGGTGCCTAGTAGACTGCTCAAATGGAATAATTCAGACAGGGAAAGAATATTCCCAAAAAGAGGAACCCTGAGCAAAGAACGGTCCAAGGCAACTCCTCCTTTTTCGGTCTTACTCCATTGAAGAGTGATGCCCAAACCTATCAAAATTCCGATCACCACAAACGGGCCGAATAGTAAAACCAAATTTGAGCCATCGATCATAATTCGAGCCATTAAGTTTAATTCTCCGCCCAATGAGGCAAGCATTTCCTGGATTTGTGGGAGGAGAAAAAAAAGGAAGAACAAAACAACACCAATTGCCATAAGTCCAACAAATAAGGGATAGGTCATTCCACTTACTACCCTCGATCGGATTTCTCGCTTTTCTTCAAGATGGGAAATGATCTTGCTAAGTATTGGAGCGAGGTTACCGGTTGCCTCACCTGCCTCGATTACATAAGTAGATGATTCGCTAAAATAACCAGGTAATTGGCGCATGGCCCGAGAAAGGGTCCTTCCCTCTGCCAACTCCTTCCAAAGAATTGCAGAAAGAGTTCTTTGCTGAGGATCTGACAGGCGATGATTCAATAGTTTAACCGCGTCCGCAACTGGCATCCCTGAACCATGCAGTTCAAGCAAGCGCTTCAAAAACTCCAGCCCTACGGCTTCACCTTTATTGCTGTATTTTGTCCGCAGGGTTAATTTTTTCTGTTTTTGATTATTCGGACTTGCTTGTTTCAAGCTAGCACCAGCCATTTTAACCTTCAGCACAGTTAGTCCAGTCTGCATCGCCTTCCTTCGTGCACTCTTTGCATCTTTTGCACTGAGGGTACCCGTACGAGTCTTTCCCTTCTTATCAACTGCAACATATTCAAAATCTGCCATGAAGCGTTCCTCCGAAATCTAGTGAAATAGGATAAGATCAGGTAAAAGATTCATCTCCTGTTTCATCGGCAAAAATATCTGCATACCTGATCACTTCGCTGAGACTGGTTAATCCCCTCTTTATTTGAGACCAACCACTCTGTTGCAAGGTCGTCATTCCTTGCCTGAGAGCAACTTCTCTAATCTCAGGAGCGGATGCACTCTTGATGATTAAACTCTGAATATCATCACTCATGCGCATGAGTTCAAAAATTCCTACCCTACCGTGAAAGCCGAGGTTTTGACACTTGTTACAACCAGCACCCTCCAAAACTTTATCAAGATGAATAACTTCTGTAGGATCAATTTCAAGCAAGGACAAAGACGCTTGAAGTTCAGTCTCTGAAATATTTTGAGGGGACGCACAAGATGTGCACAATCTACGCACCAATCGTTGAGCAATCACCATTTCTACGGATGATGCAATCAGGAACGGTTCAATATCCATATCAATCAAGCGAGTAATTGCTCCCGGAGCGTCGTTCGTATGCAAAGTACTAAGTACCAAATGACCAGTAAGTGAAGCACGTATGGCAATATCAGCGGTTTCGCGGTCACGAATTTCCCCGACCATGATCACATCAGGATCTTGGCGAAGGATCTCCCGTAATGCACTGGCAAAAGAAAAACCAATTTCGGAATTTACCTGAGTCTGATTTACTCCGGATACCTCATACTCCACTGGGTCCTCGACAGTCATAATCCGTCGCTCAGGCTTGTGTATTTTCCGAATGAATGCGGTAAGTGATGTAGATTTACCTGACCCTGTGGGTCCAGTCACAAGAACAATCCCATGGGGCTTTTCCAAGATGGATACAATTTTATTTTCATCTTGTGTATGCAGTCCCAGTTCACGCATGGAGAGAGGTTGCGATTTCTCGTTGAGCAAACGTAAACTGATACTTTCGCCATAAAGAGTTGGCAAAGTAGACACACGGATATCCAGATCACTTTGCCCCATCGTAAAAGTAATACGACCACCCTGAGGCCTACGCTTTTCCGATATATTGATCGCACTCATTATCTTGATGCGGGAAATGATCGCGTCCTGAAAGCTCCTCAAGTTATCTGGAACACGCACAGGCACTAATTGCCCATCAATTCGATAACGAATTTGCAGGGTTTCCTTGTGGGGTTCGAAATGAATGTCTGTAGCCCGATCCACGACGGCTTTTTGAATGACTTCGTTTACAAACCTAATAATAGCAGCATTTTGGTCTTCGATATCGTCTTGTTGCTCCTCTTCCTCATCCAGATCAAATTCTGATTCATCCAAGCTATCTGCACCAATACCAAAATTTTCAGTAATTGAATGAATTACTTTCTCCGGCATTCCCAATCTCCATACTGGCTTACGCCCAGATACTGCGTAAACCCAACGACTCATACGCTCGGTTGGCGGCCATACGGTAACCAATTCTATTTTTTCGTCCGAACTTTTATCCGTGGGAATACAACTGTAGTTATGAATCAAACGGAGAGGAATAAGCTTAGTCGGGTTTTCGTTTAAAACGAAACTCTCAACCAAAGGAATATCTGTATACTCTGACATCTTCTCCATGGTCTCCTCGATACTTAGAGATATTTTGGAAGCAAGTATTCTTGCCCGATCTTCGGTGGGGTTATTTAGCACATTTAACCGATCTAAGTCGGAGATTCCTGACCACCACTCCATTGAATCAATTAAGAAAGAGTGTGAATCCGAGAGTTGTTCAGCGGTGCTTTCTCTTGTAGGATCATCAATCATATCTAAACCTTACCTTCTTCTGGGGGGAGGAATGCCTGGTTTGGGTACTTTATTTACCGGTTTTCCAGGAATAGGAGGAGCTGGTTTCTTCACCTGCCCACTAGGCACTGGCATGACTGTTTTATCTGAGTCTTTTAGTGAAAGTGTCATCCCCCCCCTAAGCTTTATGATCTCTGTTTCAGGATTAAAACTTTCCACCTCCGCATCTATGCCTTCGATTGTTTCTCCTTTGGTCAGCCAAAAACCTTGGTTTTTTACTTTGTCAAATAACGCAAGTTTCCACTGTCCTTGAAATTCATAGTATCCTCGAAACTCAATATTTGGATTTCTAGGAATTGGCTTGGGTGGGATCGGGGTCGGTCTTTGTACGACTGGAGGTTGTGGTTTATTAGCTCCAGGGCGCAAGAAAGGATTATTTTGAGCTAATAGGCATGGGGCAAAAATGTTGGCTAATGCCAACATTTTCAAAACAATATAATGTTCGAACCTCAAAGGGATGGTTTAGTAGACGGTTTATCCTGTTTTGAAAGAGACTCTTTTTTCTTTTTTTCACCTAATATCTTACCAGAAGGCGAAATAAACATTGGGGTATATTCGGGCTCCATCATGCTATCGATGCGTTCAACATTAAAGTTACTGAAATCATCCATAGGATTTTCAGGGTCAATGATTGTTGGCTTAATGAAAATCATTAATTCTGTAGGTGTGTACTTTTTTTGACTCGGGCTAAATAGCTTTTCCCCTAAATAGGGAATATCACTTAATATATTGTATTTAGATTGCTCTTCATCTGTTTGTACCTCTTGAAATCCTCCGAGTACCATAATTTGCCCATCCCTGATGGCCAAGTCAGTAACTGCAGTACGGCCCTTTTTGGAAGGTAAAGATTGACCTTCGTATGTATTTGATGTGGTTGTATCAAATTTTTCTGCCATTACAGTTACTGAAATAAAAACTGTTCCTCGCTCTACGATTTCTCCAGTTTCAGGGTCTCTTATAGTCTTTCTTATCCTAGGATTAGAAACTCTTAACTCAGTACTCGCCAGTAGCTTATCGACATTTGGCTGACTAGTTTGGCCATTACTCATCGTAACCCCCGGTAGCCCAATGCTGCGCTCATCGGAAATCCGGATATAACTATCCCCCCCACTTCTATGTTTTTGCTCTCCATGACTGACCGTAATAGAGGGAGTTGAAAAAATCCTGACATCTTCACGCTTGGAAGCTAGGGAAAAAATTTGATTCCACTTGATTTGTTGAATTCGCCAGTTCTGAATTTCAAATTCTAATCCTGAGTTCAATAAGGGAAGTTTTAAACCGCCAGTCAGTGTCTTAGCACCAACTTTAGTATCAGGTGTTTGGTCTTGAAAGTCGTCAGTAAAGTCATTTGGAGTGCCATTGTCGTTGGTGAAAGTTGTGCCCGGTGTAATACTTTCATCATTACGCCAATCGAGATCCTGAAACAAAGCATCAATTCCGCGTTGGTTAGCTTGGCTCAAATCGACCATAACGAAAATAGTGTCGATTCTAGCCATAGGTAAAGGAGTATCTAGTTCGACAATCATCTTTTCCATTTTCTCTATATCTTGAGGCGTCCCAAATAAGAAAAGACCATTACTCCTCAAATCAGGAATAGCCATGGCATGTTCGGAATATATGGCATCATAAGTAATAGAAACATTAGTATTTCCACTTGAATTTTGTGGGGTAGGTTTGGGAGTTGGAGTCGGAGGAGAGTTTGGTTTTTGCTTAGCTTTAGAGCCAGAACCTACTCCTAACTTGAAACTCATTAACATCTCAGCCACGATTTGGGAATCTGCATGATAAAGAGGAACTAACTTTGACTTGTAGCTAACCAAAGTATCGATATCTAGTTTTTCAAAATAGCTTTTTATCTTATTGGTATCGAGTGGATGACAAATATAGCCCAACTGATCATCACTTCCAGGAATAATGAATGTTGGTTTTACTTGAAATTCATTTTTAAAGTGAGCATCCCAGTTTTCATTAAAAAAATCACGTAAAGCACTCGCATTAAATCTCTTTGGTTCGTACCACTGGACACCTGTTTTTGATTCTTCCTCGTATATATCAACTCGAAGAATAATCTTCTCCATCCGTTGTAAGTTCAACAGTGAATCAGTTATTAATATGGCGTTGGAGTTAGGAAATATAAGAAGAGATGAAACATTTGGCGTAGCAAAAGGATTAAGAATTTCCCTCATCTTTTCCGCAGGAACATAATCCAAAGGGAACATCTTTACATAAATCCTTTGACTTGGTGGCAAAGAACTAGCCGGGACATCAATCCAAATGGGCACATGGGCATTGATCCCAGTGGCAGGAACCGCTTTGAAGAATTGGGAATCCACCTTGGTTATACCGACTCCGTTCATCGCTAATAAACTTTCCAAAGCGAGCAGAGTCTCCCGCTTTGTCAACACATTCATACTATCAAAATTGATTTTTACTTGGGGTAAATTTTGAGGTCGTAGAATGTAGCGGCCAGTAATTGTCTGGATCATGTCCAAAATCAGATTAGTGTCCTGATCTCTTAACCTTACTCTTTCTAAAGGCTCATCCAGACCTTCTATATTTTCAATTTCAGAAGGATCAGAAAAAATACCATCCTCAAATGAATTTCCAATATTAGCAGAGGGACTGGGCGGGATGCTATCGACCGGGTCCGGTTCGACCGGTACTTGTGCATGACCAATGATCAGGCCAAAAAAGATAAACAGAAAAATGTGATATATTTTCATTGGTTGATAAACTCGACAGAACTGACCTCAAAAACCGCATCAAAAGTGGTCGGGTCATAAGGTCTTGATTTTGGCGGATAGTTTGGCGTAATTTTCACCTCACTTAAAAACATGTATGGACTTTCCCCCCTAATCAAGCCGGCAAACTCATTAACCTGATCATAGCTCGACCTTTTGAAAGTGATTCGTACCCGGTGCTGGGAATATCTTTCACGCTCCTCGGTATCCAACTCCCGGTAATCCCTAGCAGGAAAAACCTGATCCGCAAGGCTGGATACCCGGTTGCTCAAATTCTTCTTATCGTAGCTCTTATTTTGCTGGGCAATCTTCTGTTCCTCCAAGGCTCGGTCAATACTTGGTTTTAAACGAAGAATCATCTCATGGCTCTCGATAAGTTGGTTAATTTCTTTCCATGATTGAAATCTTTCAATGCCATTTTGTAAAAGCTTCAGACAAGCAACCACGAGAACTATTGCGATAGCAACAACAAGAAGTTTTTGCTCACGGTCCTGCATGCGAAAAAATATTTTTTCGAGGTACTTCATTTGCTAAAGGTCTGGTTGTCTTCCATCTCCGCTTGTGCATTTGGCTGGACTGACTTCGTTTCTTCCAACATGTCGAACTCAACATCAAATGTGGTCGAACCGCCTCCACTTTTAATGTCCCGAAGTTCATCCCCCGACCGGTCCCGACGAACCAATGCGACTTGATTGGTTTCCAACCTCTCAATGAAATTATTCACCGATTCAACATTTCTTCCTTCTCCCTCAATCTTCACATGATTTCGTGTCTCAAAATGGGCATGGGAAAACCATACATGTGGATTATCAACCCCTCCCCCGCGGAAGGTTGCCATCCGACCAATAGTTCCAAACGGATCAATTCCTCCTAATTGATTTTGCTTTAACTTTTCGAGTAGCTTCTGTGATTCCAATACTAATGGTACCTGTGTTCGTTTTATTTGTTCGCTCTGGTTTATTTTCTCCAATTGAAAATCACCAATTTTGACTCCAATCAGTCCAAATACAATTAATATAGCAAAAACCAAACTTAGTTTAATGGATTTCCAACGGGTCCGCTCTTGTCTTCGTCTGGTTTTCTCAGCAATTTTAAAATCTAAGCTTCTTAAATCGTGCTGCCATAGAAAATCTGCGTCCATATAAACATCTTGCTCTAGCTCAAGAGCGGGGTCTTTGCCGACCAACCACTGATGTTCAAACTCAAAGGTATTATCCTCTCGCCTAAAAACTTCACCCCCGACAAGTACATCTGGACAAAGTTCAAATTTTGACAAATCAACCAGACCTAGCAACTTAGACTTAGCTTTCCCCAAACCATCGGTTTCCTCCGATTCAATAGCACGGGAATAAAGGAATTCTGGAACCATTGATCCTGCACCAAAGCATGCAAGGGTCAAAGACTCATCAACTTGAAGAAATATCGCAGTTGGCTCATCATATCTTTTGCCAATCAAGCTGATAAAAGAAGGAAAGACCCGCCGGAATAACTCTAGGTTTTGCCAACCCATCTGGCGTAATTTTCCTAAAGGGGTAGCAAAAAGAAAAGCCTTTTTTGACTCTTCACACAAGTGATATCCCCAAGCCAGTTGATCGGCTGGATAAGGAGAAAATTCGGTCTCGTTTAAAAGGTCCTCAAGGTAATCATCCCATGGAGAAATACTAGCATTCGATTTACTCTCATTTTTTATAGGTGGGGAGGTTGGCAAATTAATAGTTTCACAAAAAAAACACTCTCCGGGAATTCGGAGGGTAATTTCGCGTAATTCTCCCATCGGAAGATCGGAAACGCTATCTTGCTCATCCGACATCAGTCAAATAAAGTAGTTTTGCGAACCATCCTAGTCGATCAAATTTTCATTCTCTCGCAACCTCAAGATCCTGAAGGGGTAATTTAGTTTTTTATTTTGTTCACTTCGAATATCAGCCTTGTTGGCTGGACTTTTGGGCGTCGTTTTTTGATCAACACTCAAAACGATGTGTAATTCAAACCTTGCCTTCCCTCTCTCCACAAAAATTTCAACTATAAATGTTTCATTATTCCCTTTGGTGTATGCTATGGGTGTATCGATTGAGCCAAAGTCTTTATTCCCATATGGGTCATATGCAAGTAACTCATCGTATAATGAATCATCATCTCCAGACATATAGCGGAGAAGAAAGGGCGATGCCTCGCAGATATTTACTTTGCCCTCGTGGTAAAAGGAAAAAGACTTCCGAAAATTTTTCATGTTTTCATTTTCATTCCCAAACTCATCAAAAAACAGACCACTATTTCTAGGATCATCCGGATCGTAATAAAAGCCCCTGATCATTCGAAATTCCTCAAAACTTTGCACATCTTTTCCAGGAGTATAATAGGGTGTAATCAAGTCCTCATAAAATTCATCCTCTGCACCGTCGTCTCTCTCATTATCATCCGCATCCTGCCAGTCCATCCATGCATCATAGAAAGGTCGGCCATCATCTTCATCTACTATCCCCTCTCCACCAGTATGCATGACGGCAAAAATTTCCTTCAATACTTTTTCATTTGTAGAAAAAAGGGGAAGTTTGCCCGATTCTCCTTTAAATGAAACTGACCATTTGACTCGTGAGTCCAAAGGAGACAAATTACTCCAAATAAGCGGATCTCTCCAACCACCGCCGGTTTTTAATGTATTACCATCCAATTGACGGAATTCCTGCATAACACCCACTGTAATATCGAGCAAAGAGTAGGCATGTCGTCGCAAATCATCCCGTTTGTGATATTGACTAACATGCCGAAGTTCCTGAACGGTTTCCTCCATCAGTCGAAGACATAACGCACCCAAAAGTACAACAAGACCAAGGACAAAGACGAGTATTGCTCCTCTCTTTTTGTCTTTTTTTCCTATCATCTTCTGGGTTCCTCCTCTACTCCATTGGGGATAGGCTTTTTAATGGCCAATGTGATGGTTCGTTCTAGTTCTTCCTCTTCCCATTTGAATACAATTTTGATGAAATCAGGTATTCTAAATTTTCCATTATCCACATTTTCCTCCAACCCGGGAACAATTTGCCAATTCTTGTCCTCATCAGAACCATCCTCTTCATCTCCATAATAACAATAAAAGACCTCATCAAAGTAAGGGCTTATGAGAGAACGGAAGAGTTGATCTTCTTCCATCAACTGCAACTTTCCATTTTCGTCCTTTTCCATTTCCTGAAGTTCTGAATACCACAAAAAGAAAAGCCCCTCTCTTTCTGTGAATTGGAGATGGGCATGAACCCGGTTTGCCGGACCATAGGGCCAGAAAAAAAAGGGGGGAGCTTCTGGCAGATAAAACTTGATCAGTGGATCGTCCCTCTCTGAAAACCCGACAGGTCTTGCCAATTCTACCACATCTGTACCTTTGGAGTTATCTTCCGGCTTAGTCGCCTCCTCCAGTACAGCTGTTAAAAAGTGAGCGATTCCATTCACATGGGAATCAAACGCATCACGAGTGGCAGGTCTATTTGCCCATGCCTGAGAAATTGTAACGAGGAGGGCACTTGCTGCCATCAAGACGATTCCACCCACGGCAAGAGCGAGCAATACTTCAATCAATGAGAATCCGTTTGCACGCTTCATTGGCTTGCCCGTCTTCTCATATCCTGATGCTCTTGCATCTTTCTTTTCCTGTCCTCGAGTAATCTTGCTCTTTCAGAGGAAAACTCACTATGCTTAGCCCATGTTGGGCGTAATAAATACATCGCTGATTCACGCTCACCCGGCTCGATCCCATAATCTTCGTTGCCATCGTAGGTCAGGACAAGAGTAACTTGATAAAGATCCAAAACTTCAGTCATCTCTACAAAAGCTTCCCAATTTACTTTTCCCATAGATAGGGACTCCAGTTCTCCTCCTTCCGAAATTTTTTCATAATCTGCAATTTTAAGAACCTCGCTCCTGACCCAAAGGAGGTCCTGTTCCAACTCCCTTGTATCCTTCATCTCTCGGGCTACTCTGGAGGCGACAAAGGCACCATCCACAAGAATAACTGCAGATAGAGCAAACAATGCCAAAGCAATGAGTACCTCAATTAGCATAAAGCCTCGAATGATCTTCATTGTTGGAGAATGATAATTTTTACTCACTCTTCTCGCTTTAAAATGAACCCGGAAAATGGATCGAATCGCAACTCCTCCGTCTCCCCACGAAATCGGATTTGCACCAAAAAGGGAACACTACTTCCATAGTGGAATGGTATTCTATTAAGGACTAACTCATCTTCACCATAAATACTTGAACCTCCATCAGTACCGGACTCCGGACCGATGGCAGAAAAAACGACTTCCGGAGATTCATATACTTCCTTCCAATCGTTTTTGTAGACTGGATATACGCTCAGCTCACTTCCAATTGAGTTTGAAACTTTAAACAATGCATTTTCTTCATTGTATGACAAAAAAGTCGGGTTCTTGGACTCCGATGCCTCGTAAATCGCATCAAGGATGGCTTTTTTTAGAACTCGGCTTGGCGGTTCAAATTGGGCACCCCTGATAAATGCTCCAACATTTCCCGCAACAAGACCAGCTAAAACTCCTACCAAGGCAAGAACCAGTAATACCTCGATGAGGGTAAACCCATCGGCTTTGTGGTTCCTTGGTTTTTTGATCAAATCAATTGCTTGTGGCAGAGTCCCAATTTCCTATGACCGTTCCATCCGGTGCAGTAGTTGATAAATCAAAACTTCCCGAATTGTTAGTACCTGGATATTGATAAACATAGTCTTTTCCCCAAGGGTCTTTTAAATCGGAAGCACGTTTCACAAATGGAGGAATTCCATTCGGCGGATTTTGGAGGTCAGAAAGGCTTTTTGGATAATCTCCAACCATAGCCAAATAACTGTTAACATAGGCTTCCCCTGTACTATTTACCCATGTCTGGGCGGCCTTTACCTTACCTCCTCCGAAAATCTCACCAAGGTTAGACATAGCTAAGCCTGCAACTATTCCGATAAGGGCAAGAACGATTAAAATTTCCACCAGAGTAAAACCTCTGGGACGACGGGATTTGTATAACAATTCTTGAGGAATTTTGATGGATGAATTCATTTAAAAACTTTAAAGCCTTGGAATAAACATTGGCAAGCACCGACAATTTGCAAAAACAGTTATTTATCCCTTTCCTTTATTCTTGCCTATTAACAGGTTAATTATAAAAAAATTGCATGGCCTTGGCAGATTTTTTACCCGTACTTATTCAAATCCTTATTGCGATTGGGATTGGCGTCGGGATTTTGGTCGCCAGTCATCTTTTTGGACAGCGGGCATCGCGAAGCAAGATCAAGGATTCTCCTTATGAGTGCGGTCTTTCATCTGAAGTAGGAGGAAGTTCTCGCTACTCTGTGAAGTTCTATGTTACTGCGATGTTATTTATTCTTTTTGATATAGATGTGGTCTTCCTCATTCCTTGGGTGCTCACTCATCGCGAGCTATCATTTGCCGGAGTTTCTTTGCTCGGTCCTATGCTTTTTTTCACTTTTGTTCTGGTTGTCGGGTTGATATACGAATTAAAAAGCGGTGCATTGGAGTGGGAGAAATAATATTTTTGCTCGCTCTTTCAAGAGGAACAAATTCCTCTGTCCGAATTTTCCAAATGTCGTAAGTCATGCGTGTTGAGCGCTACATTTCAGCTAACCGGGTAATCGATCTTACCAGCCAAGATTTGCGTACTGCTTATGCAGAACTCCTTGGGACATTTAAGAATCTTTTACCATCACCCCACTCCCGCAAGAAAGTTTTAAAGGAACTCATTGATCGCGAGCAGGCCATTACAAGTTATCTGGGCGAGGGCGTTGCCCTTCCTCATGCCCGCGTCAAAATGAAAAGACCATTTGCTTTGGCCATTGGGCGTTGCCCCACTGGTCTATCTTTCGATGGGCAAGGAAGTTATGATGAAATCCGCTATGTATTTCTTCTTTTAGCCAGTGAAAATGCCAAAAATTACCTATCTTTTTTAGCAACACTTGCCCGCACCTTTCAGGATAAATCTGTCATGGATCATCTTTGGATGGCCCGGGGTTTATCAGATTTCAAATCGGTTGTTCGTCACGCTTTTGCAGGAACAGATGAAAGACCAGCCCGCCGGAGGACTAAATTTAACAAACTTCTTACTGATGAGGCCGCCAAGATAGCCAAGGCTGCGGACTGTTCGACCATCTTAGTTTTCACCGATGTATTTCCTGCATCTTTAGCACCCCGCATGACATTTCCTGGATTTAAAGTTGTTCTTGCCGGTGAAGGGGTATCCGAACATGAACTCGACCATCACCGAGCACACGCTACCCTAGCCGTTCGTGCTCTCTCCAACTCCAGGCTTTCCCAGCTTCGGGCTGCGATTCTTTTGGGACTGACAAGGGAAATCTTTGGGTTCAAAGACCGAGTCTGTTGCGTAGGTGGTATTCCGCAGAGCGGCCAACTAGACACGGTGTTGGTAGTCGATGTCGATGAGGAATTTGAGTCCGTCATTGGACATGAAGAAGATATGTTACCGACTGGAGTTTCTGCTGAAGCACTGGAACGACTTACTGCTATTGCCACTGATCTCGCCCTCACGGGAAGGGAAGGAAAGTCCATCGGGGCAATGTTTATCTTAGGTGATCATGAGGAAGTTTATAAACGATCGAAACAACTCATCCTAAACCCCTTTCACGGTTATGAAGAAGAGGACCGGAATATCCTCAACCCATTCATGGATGAAACCATAAAAGAGCTTGCCCTGATTGACGGTGCTTTCATCGTCCGAGGAAATGGGGTCGTGGAGACAGCGGGTAGCTTAATCCAGGCAAAAGCCGACAATATCCATTTACCTGGGGGATTGGGAACGAGGCATGCTGCAGCTGCAGCAATTACCAATGCTACCAATTCGATCGCCCTTGTAGTTTCCTCATCTGGTCAGGTAACCTATTTTAGAAAAGGACGAATGTTTACTCTCTTTGAAAAGTCTGCAGGTCGAGCCTTTTAAGGCTTTCATGAGCCCAGTCTTGAATTCTCTTTCACCCAGAATTGGTTTCTTTGGCGGCACTTTTGATCCACCCCATAACGGGCATCTTCAAATTGCTCAAGCTGCAATAAAACAGGCTTCCCTCGATAAGCTTTTGCTCTGCCCTGCCCATCATGCCCCGCTTCGTACCGAGCAATCTCTCTTTAGCCCAAAGCATCGTCTCGAAATGGTCTCATCAATTTGTCAAAATCGACCAAAGATGGATGTTTTAGACACAGAAATCGAACATGGTAAGAGAAGATACTCCTTTGAGACCATACAGGAGATAAAATCCCAATTTCCTGATAATAAAATCTTTTTTATCCTCGGTGCAGATCAATTTTCCCGCCTTTCAGAATGGAAGAATGTCGACTTCCTTGCCCAATCAGTTCACTTCCTTGTATTTGCTAGGCATAGTAAGAATCCGGCAATACCATCCGTTGAGAATATAAATTTTTCATTTATGGATAATGACTTGATTAATATTTCCTCTACAGACATTCGTAAGCATATACATTGCCAGCGATTACCCGTTTCCCTGCTTCCCGTAGAAGTTTCTAACTATCTTAGCACTCAAAATCTTTACCCGCTAGAAAACATTACCACTGCATGAGTACAGTTATTCCCTCCTCCAAGTCCGAATTAAAACAAAACCTCATTCTTTCATGTAATTCCTTACTGGATAAAAAAGCAGAGGATTTGAAACTCCTTTATTTCGGTGAAAAATCTCCTCTCACCGATTGCTTTGTCATTGCCACTGGTACCTCAGACCCACACTTAAAAGCCCTCCGTGATAACTTGGAAAAAGCCCTCAAAGAAAATTCGGTACAAACTTTATCCCGCGAACGGTTTAAGCCAGGCGGTTGGTTAATCCTCGATGCAATTGATTTTGTGGTTCATCTGTTTTCCAAGGATCAGCGGGAGAATTATGCCCTTGAACATCTTTGGAAAGACGCCAGTGAGATTAGTCTTTCCGAATTGGGAATCAAATAGCTACGATCCCCAATTTATTTACCTTGCCAGTAATGCGAATAAATATCAGCGAATCCCTTGGCTGATATAATCGTAAAAGTATCGATTTCCGTTCGAGTAAATGGGGTACAGCCAACCGGCTGATTCATCCGACCAGAGGAAGGGCCAGACGCTCTCTTTCGTCCACAACCATTTTTCTTCAGGCATCCATAACCACAAACCTCCCCGAGCGTCTCCTTGGACATACAGCCACCCTAATTGAAGATGGTATATCCAGTCATTTTTTGAATTTGGTAGGTAGATTCCTAACCAAGTGGATTCTCTCCATCCACCATCCATTTCTAAATCCGCAGACCACCATTTCCCCAGTCCGCTTTCCTTGCCAACTCGGTACTCAAGAAACTGCCCCGTCGTTGTGCCGGCTAGATTCTGTGCATATGCTTGGTAGCGTATGTTTTGCCCCTCAGTAAAACCTTCCAGCGAATAAAACAGTTTTTCCCCATCAATCATCTCCCACGAGCGAATGGATTCATCGATCAAAACCCCTGCTTCATCAAAGATCAATATACCCACCTCAATATTTTCGATCCCTCCAGATGATAGGATTTGGGCTCCAAATACCAGTGTCTCGTTTTGTTCTTCTACTACAAGGGTTCTAATAATTGGGGTCTCCGGATAATTCCACCTATCCAATGGATCAAATCCATGTGCCTGTTCGATCGAATCTTCATATCCATCCCCATCATCGTCAGAGTCGTAATGATCTTCG
>MDTC01123653.1_pt1 | contig 31389 bp, 36 predicted proteins | sample 811181 | NCBI WGS metagenome assembly MDTC01 (sample SAMN05326644, study PRJNA326480) | marine metagenome | isolation source: seawater | place: Pacific Ocean: North | collected 2011
CTCGGAGATAACACTCCGTGCCGGTTCGAGTCCGGCCCCGGGCACAAATCTTATGAATCATTTTATTTTCTTTCATGGAGTTGGCATACGTTCTCATTTCTGGGATACTATAATACCTAAACTTGAAAAAAAATCACTGCAGTATTCTCTTATTGATTTAGACTTTACTTCCTTAGATAATGCTCTCAAATCATCTATTAGTTCTGTTAAGGAAATAATGAATAAATATCCTGAAAGAAACATTATTTTAGTAGGACATAGCCTCGGTGGATTGTTTGCAATATTTGTTGCTCAAGAGCTGGGAGATGCAATACATAAGCTAATTGTAGTAAATACAGGTCTTGCTCCAAAAAGAGTGGCTTTGAAGGCTATGCAGCAAATGCAAATAAATCGCTTATCAAAGTTTTTTAAGAAAATGGGCATGAGAATGCTTTTTAGTGGTCAGCTACCTAAATGGTTAACAAGATCTCTTTTTTTTACAAGCGATACTTCAGAGGAAGTTCAATTGGAGCTCTCAAAGCATAAAGTAAGAGAAAGTCGCTCGTTTTTAATGGAGCACTTTAATTCTAAAAAAATGTGGAATGCACATTTAAATCGTATTCATTTTAGCGGACCTGACAACGTACTTTCAATATTTGGTAGCAAAGATAAAACCACTCCAAAAAGAGCTTTTATGTACCTGGTTAGAAAGCTAAATGCATCACATAATATTTATTATGGTAGTGGCCATAATGATATCGTAACAGCTGAAAAATATAATAATAAATTTGTAGAAGATATTATATTATTTGCTGATAATATTTAATATAAAGAATATAATTAAAGTATTACTTTATATATAAATCTGAACATAATTTAAATCATATAATTCTTGGATTGATATAATCAATTTGGTAAAATTGAGGTAATGAGACCTTTCCATTTAGCCTTTCCTGTAACAGACTTATCCGCTGCAAAATCTTTTTATGTAAATGTATTAAATTGTAAAGTTGGAAGGTCATCGGACCATTGGATTGATTTTGATATGTTTGGTCATCAGGTTGTAGCGCATTTAGTAGAACAAACTAAACATCCTTCAACCAATAGTGTAGATGGAAATAATGTGCCAGCGTCTCATTTTGGAGTAATTTTAACAATGGATCAATGGCATAATCTCAAAGAAAATTTAATAGCTTGTAAAATTAAATTTATTATTAAACCAAAGATTAGATTTGTAGGCGAACCGGGGGAGCAAGCAACAATGTTTTTCCTTGACCCTTCGGGAAATGCAATAGAATTTAAAGCCTTTAAAGATGATTCAAGTATTTTTGCTAAATAAGGAATATATAGATGGATAAAACTGCAATTGAACACTGGTCCCCTGTAATAGGAGGACAGTTTTGGTGGTCTGGTGTAATATTTGCATTGATTTTTGTACCATTTATGATTTTTGTGGGCGGTAAATTAACTTCAAAACAGCGAGATATTCTTATTTATGGAATGGGAATTTATCAAATTGGAAACAAAATTCTTACTCAGGCTGGTCATCTTCTTTCAGATAATTACATTTTAGCTTCAAACTTGCCTCTTCATTTATGTGGTTTGTCGGGAATTTTAGCCGGTATAGTTGTTTTTTATCGAAAGCAAATGCTCTTTGAGTTTTTATATTTTTTTGGTTTAGTAGGTTTTATACATTCGGTTTTAACTCCAGAATTCACAGGCGGTACTTCTACTTGGAAAATTTTTGATTATTACGTTGGACATTCAATGTTGATTATTATTCCTATTTGGTTAATGAAATATTACGACTTTAGATTGAGACCTAATTCTTGGTGGACAAGTTTCGTATATTTGCAATTAATTGTCGTTATAGTCATGCAAATAAATAACATCATTGGAAACGGAGCTAATTATATGTATTTAGCAAAAGCTCCAATTGCTAATAATCCACTTGTTTTACAGGATCCTTATCATATAGTTGGATTTGAAATTTTTGCGTTAATTCATTTTTATGTATTAGATGTAATAGCAAGACGGATATTTGGTAAATGACTCTTTTATTAGCATATTTCTTTTTAGCTTTAATTTTATCTTTTTTATGCTCGCTTCTTGAGGCTGTTTTATTGTCAACGCCCGGTTCTTATGCATCTATTTTATCAAAGCAAAATGCACAGGACGGTGCACGCCTAGAACGCTTTAAGGAAAATATTAATCGTCCCTTAGCAGCAATATTAACACTCAATACATTTGCTCATACTTTAGGAGCTGCCGGGGTAGGCGCTCAAACCTTAGAGCTGTATGGTGAGGGATCTGTTGCCTTAGCTTCCGGAATTTTAACTTTGTTAATCCTTATATTCTCTGAAATCATTCCAAAAACAATTGGTAGTGTATATTGGAGAAGTTTGATAGGTACCACAACAATGATTATTGAAGTATTAATCTTTTTTACTTATCCATTAGTGTTGTTAGCTGAATTCATTTCAAATTTTGGCAATGACGAGGCTACGGTCACAAGAGAAGAAGTTATTGCTATGGCTGAAATGGGCGAAGATGAAGGTGTTCTTGAAGAGCAAGAAACTGATATTATAGAAAATACTCTCAAATTAAAAGATGTAAGAGCAAAGGACATAATGACGCCTCGTTCAGTGATATTCGCGTTAAAAAGCGATTTAACGGTTGGACAAGTACTTGAAGAGCATGATACCTTAGATTTTACCAGAATACCTATTTTCAGCACGGATTTGGATGCAATTGATGGAATGGTAAATCGATACGAGATTATTAATAGAAAAGCAGATGATCAATTTAGTACAAGAATGCATGAAATTTCTCAAGAAGTTCCAGTGATAAATGAAAACGATTCCATAGATAAAGTATTAGAGTTGTTTATTAAAAATAGAGATCACATGGCTTTAGTTAAAAATGATTCAAAAGTTTTAACTGGATTAATTACATTAGAGGATGCTATTGAGACAATTTTAGGGCAAGAAATTGTTGATGAACATGATTCAGTTGTCGATATGAGAGATTTAGCAGAATCTAAAGAGAATAAATAAATAAATAATTAAATATTTGAGTTTTTAAAATCCTACATTAACTTCTTCACCAGTTATGGCTAAAAAACAAACATTCGAATCGAAACTTGGAAAAAAAGGCAGTAGCTTTAAATATGTAAAGCACATCAAGTCTGTTGTATCAGAAGACACTGGATATATCAAGTTTTTAGATAATATGGTAATGCTCGAAGAGAATGAAAATATTGACCAGGCATTAAAACGCATGGAAGAAGAGTCAAAACAAGTTTTATCATTTGGCGAATCTATTGAAGAAGCTAAAGAAGAAGCACCAGCTGAAGAGGCTAAAGAAGAAGCTCCAGTAGAAGAAGCTCCAGTAGAAGAAGCACCAGCTGAAGAACCTAAAGAAGAAGCTCCAGTAGAAAAAGTGGAGCCGGCAACTGAAGACCAATCAGCTGATAAAGCTGAAGAAGAAGCAGAGCCCAAAGAAGATAAATAGTAAAACTTTTTAATAAAGTTTTATTAATAAACTGTAAAAATGAAAATTTTTATTATATCTCCGTTCCCTGAGACAATAAACACGCTCATTGAAAACAACATTGCAAATCAAGGAATAAAAAAAAATATTTTAGATGTAAATGTTATTAATTTGAGAGATTTTGCCAAGGATAATTATAAAAAAATTGACGATGAACCATATGGCGGTGGAAGTGGAATGATTATGATGTGTCAACCGTTATTTGATGCTATAGATTATTGTATAACAAAATCTGATGATAGACCTAAAATTATATTTCCTTCTCCAAGAGGAGAAAAATTAAATCATGATATTTGTAACGAATTAAGCACAGAAAAGTCATTAATTTTTATTTGCGGTCACTATAAAGGTATTGATGAAAGAGTGGTTGAAAAATATGTAGACATAGAGATTTCAATTGGAGATTTTATAATTTCAAATGGTGAATTATCTACAATGATAATTTTTGACTCTATTGCTCGATTAGTTCCTGGAGTTTTAAATGATTTTAATTCTGCTATGACGGATTCTTTTGTTGATGATTTATTGGATGCTCCTTATTTTACGCGTCCAAATGAAATTGATGGACTTAAGGTTCCAGAAGTATTATTATCAGGCAATCACGAGGCTATAAAAAAATGGCGTGATGATAAAAAAATTGAAATTACAAAAGACAGAAGACCTGATCTTTTAAAAAAGAAATAGAGAAGTTATATGATTAACACATTAAGAGAAGATATACCAAATTTTAAACCTGGTGACACTCTATCAATTTATGTAAATGTTAGAGAAGGACAAAAAGTTAGACAACAGCTTTTCAAGGGAACTGTTATAGCTAGAAAAGGTTCAGGTATTGCTGAATCGATTACTGTGCGAAAAATGTCAAACGGTGTTGGAGTAGAAAGAATATTTCCGCTACATTCACCATCAATAGCATCAATGAAAGTTGATAGAATCAATAAAGTTAGAAGAGCTAAGTTGTATTATCTTAGAGGTTTATCAGGTAAAGCTGCTAGACTTGCTGAGAAAAAATAAAATTGCCTTCAAGAATTATTTTACTCGTTTTAAGTTTATCTCATATGTCGGTTCACATCATTATGATGTTAATACCGAGTATGTACATCCATTTAATTGATTTTTTTTCATTGAATGCTTCAAAGGTTGGTCTTGTTTTTAGTATTGCAAGTTTTTGCTTTGGTATTGGTTCTCTTCCAATGTCTTTTTTATATAATAGGCTTGGACCCAGAAAGTTAATTGCATTTTCTCAAATTGGCATTTTTGCTTCAGCTTTATTAGTTGGACTTTCGAATAATATTATTATGTTTTCAATAAGTAATATTTTGTTGGGGCTTTTTGCAAGTATTCACCATCCAGTATCTTTAACTTTAATATCTGAAGTATTTGAAGAAAATATTTCTAAAGCTAACGCCTTTCATGGAGTTTTTGGATCGCTGGGCGTGTCACTGGGTCCATTAATTTCTTATTTTGCATTAATGAATTACAGTTGGCATCATGCTTTTATCTTCACAGCATTTTTTAATGTACTCCTTATTCCATTAACTTTAAAAGTCATACCAAATACTGATAAAATAGATATATTAAAAATTGATGATTTCAATAATAGTTATCAAAATTCAATATTAAAAATCTTTTTTATGATATCATTTGTAGTTGGCTTATCATTTACAATTTTCAATACATTTATACCCTCCGTTTTCAGTATAGATTTTGGAGAAAATTCCAATTCAATAGTTTCAGCTATTTTATTAACTGGATTTTTTGGGCAGATATTATCTGGATATCTTGGCGATAGATTTGATAGGATAAAGTTGCTATCATTTGTATTTCTTCTATTGTTGCCTTTATATATATCAATAATATTTGTTGGAAAAAATTTTTTAATCATTGTCTCTGTACTCTTAGCGATTATTATGTATTCAATTCAGCCGTTGGTAAATTCGATTATAAAAGATATTACCCCAGTAAAAATTAGATCTGTTGTTTTTGGTCTAAATTTTTTCTTAATGTTCGGTTTATCGGGTCTTGCTGCCTATCTCGGAGGTATAATAGCAGATAACTATAGTTTTAAATTAATTTTCCCTATATTTTCATTATTATTCCCAATTGGAATTTTATTGTTGTATTTATTAAAAGAGAAAAGAAGGGTAAAAAGTAAATGTTAGTTAGTATGACAGGTTTTGGATCATCAAATTTTGAGGATACTAAGCTTTCTATTAATGTTGAGATAAAATCATTTAATTCGAGATATTTTGAACTTAATACTAAATCCTTTGATTTATCTGGACCATTTGAATATAAAATAAGAGACTTTTTGAAAAAGAAACTGTCTAGAGGCTCTGTAACTTTGATGATAAGAGTCGATAGAAAAGATTATTTCAAGTTTAACCAGCACAAAACCGAAAGCGTACTAAAAGCTTACAAGGCGATTGAAGATAAATATAGTCTTGATCTTAATTATAGTCAGCTGCTAAGAAATAATGATATTTTAAGTTATGTGCCTTTATCTAATTCAGGGCAAAGAAAAATATTTAAGGCTGTGAAAGAAGCCACAAGCGAATTAATTGAAATGAGAAAAAAAGAAGGAATGCAAATTGAAAAAGAATTCCACAAATACCTTGAAGTAGCTAGAAAAGATTTAATTAAAATAGAGCAAATTCAGGATAGAGTTCATGCTAGCAAAGTTAATTCTAAAGCAAATATTGATAAAATAGAAGAAATTGAAAAAATAGATATTTCAGAGGAAATTGATAGAGTAAACAGTCATCTAAAACAAATCTCACAAACAATTAAATCCCCAAATTTATCAGGTAAAAAAATTAATTTTATTCTTCAAGAAATTAATAGAGAATCAAATACCATTTTATCAAAATTTCTTGATAAGAGAGTTTCAAAGCATGCTATTAGTTTAAAAATGCAAGCAGAAAAATTAAGAGAGCAGGTAGGCAATATTTTATGAAAAACTTTTTTATTATTTCAGGGTCTTCAGGATCAGGTAAAACAACTCTACTTGAATTACTTTCAAGGGACTTAAATATAGAAATATCAGTCTCTTACACTACCCGTAATAAAAGAAAATATGAAATAGATGGAGTTCACTACAATTTCATTAGTGAAAATAAATTTAATGATATGATTAAAAAAAAACTGTTTCTTGAATTTGAAAATGTTCATGGCGATTTGTATGGAACAGCTTTAAATAGTTTATCTAAGTACATTGAAAATAGCAAAATGCTTTTTTTAGAGCTAGATGTCAAAGGAGCTATTAGTTTGATGAAATATTACCCAGATAATACTGTTTCAATTTTTTTATCACCTCCTAATTTAGATGAACTTAGAAAAAGATTAGAGTTAAGATCTACTGAAACAGATCAAGAGATTGATAAAAGGTTGAGTAGGTTTGAAGAAGAAGACAATTTAAAAAAAGAATTTGACTATAATCTTATAAATGATAACTTCGAAACCACATTTGAGAATATTAAAAAACTTATAAATAGCAATAAAAAAGAGGATTAAGATGGCTGTTGAACCAATATCATTTAACAAATTATTAAAAAAAACAGACGATATATATGAAGCTGTTGTAGTCTCGTCTAAAAGAGCTAAACAAATTCTTCAAGATAGAATTGTTAAGCAGATGATTGATGATAATGAAGAAGTGAACGATGAAGGCATTCTTGCTGAGCCTGTTGTCAGAGAACATATTGACTTTGATAAAGAAGAAAAAGTTACTTCAATTGCTTTAGGTGAGTTTCTTGATGGTGGAGTCGATTGGGATAAGTCTGAAGAATCCATTGATTAATAAATCTCTTAAGAAAAAATATATTTATCAAAACAAGCAGTTATTTGGAAACGAAATATACCTGCAATCCTTAAAGCCTTCAATTCAAGACAAAAAAGTAAAAATTGAAGACAGCTGGTACTCACAGTTAAAAAAAGAATTTGACAAAGATTACTGGATACAGTTATCAGATTTAACAAGAAAAAAATATTTAAGTAGAACAATATTCCCAGAACCTGCTTTACTTTTCAATGCATTTAACTCTACTCCCTTTGAAAATGTCAAGGTGGTAATCATTGGGCAAGATCCTTATCACGGTGAAGGACAAGCTAATGGCTTATCTTTTAGTGTGAATCAAGGTATAAAAATTCCTCCATCATTACTTAATATATTTAAAGAACTACAAGAAGATTTAAAAATACCAATTCCTAAATCTGGCAATTTACAATCATGGGCTAATCAAGGAGTTTTGATGCTCAATTCAGTATTAACTGTAGAAAAAGATAAGCCAAACTCTCATAAAGGTTTAGGTTGGGAAGTTTTTACTGAAGAATGTATAAAATTATTGTCATCAAAACTCAAAAACGTAGTATTTATTTTGTGGGGAAAACAAGCTCAAGCTTTATCTGACAATATTAATAGCAACAAACATCTTATATTATCGTCTGTGCACCCATCTCCTTTATCGGCACATAGAGGATTTTTTGGCTCAAAACCTTTTTCAGCAGCCAACAATTATTTGAAAGAAAAAGGGATAAAACCAATAAATTGGTTAATTAAATAAATTATACGGGTTATCAGGAATATCTTGTCATGCAATTAAAACATTGTTAATCTATAAAAATTGAATTTAATAATTGTTGAAAGAGTGTGGATAAATACAGATGGCTGATACAAAAAAAAATGAAAGTTTAAATTTACAACCGCAGGCTCTAGAAGCTGAAGAAGCTGTTCTCGGATCAATGATGATTGATGAAGATGCTGCCAATAAAGCAATTAGCATTTTAGGGTCAAGTCATTATTTTTATAAAGATTCGCACAGAAAAATTTTTGATGCAATGCTTGAGTTGATGAACAGTAGCAACCCTATTGATACTGTTTCAGTTTCAGACGAACTTAAAAAGGTCAAAAGCTTAAAATCAGTGGGTGGTATTTATTATTTAACCGGTCTTGTAGATAAGGTTCCAACTTCAGCTCGAGTTGAAACATATGCTGAAATTGTTAAAGAAAAAGGCATGTTAAGAGATTTAATAACTACTTCTCATGAAATTTCAAAAAAAGCATTAGATGCAGGAGACTCTGTTGGTTCCATTCTTGATGATGCAGAACAATCAATTTTTAATTTAACCGAACAAAAAGATTCAAAAATATATCAACATATTGAACCTATTTTATCTAGTACTGTCAAAAGAATCGAAGAAATGGCAGCTAATCCCGGATCTACTATTGGTGTACCGTCCGGTATTATTGATTTAGATAAATTAACTGCAGGTTTTCAGAAAGGTGATTTAATAATCATAGCTGGAAGACCATCAATGGGTAAAACTGCTTTAGCTTTAACAGTTGCTAGAAACGCTGCAATCGAAAGTAAATCGCCTACAGCTATTTTTAGTCTTGAAATGTCTAGTGATCAGCTTGGTCAAAGACTCTTAACTTCAGAAGCTAGAGTAGATAATTCGCATGTTAGAAGAGGTAGTTTGCCTTCAGGTAAATGGAAGAATATTAATATAGCTTCTGGTAAACTTGCTCAAGCTCCATTGTATATAGATGATACTCCAGCTTTATCAATTTTAGATTTACGTTCTAGAGCAAGGAGATTAAAAAGAGAAAAAAATATTGAATTAGTAATTGTTGATTATCTTCAGTTAATGCAAGGACCTAAAAATTCTGAAAATAGACAAAATGAAATTTCTCAAATCACTCAATCTTTAAAAGCTCTTGCTAAAGAGCTTAATATTCCAGTAATTGCTTTGTCTCAACTTTCAAGAGCTGTAGAGCAAAGAACAAAAAAAGAACCGATGTTATCTGACTTAAGAGAAAGTGGTGCAATTGAGCAGGATGCTGATGTTGTTATATTTCTTTATAGACCTTCTGTTTATGATAAAGAAGACCAAGATCTTAAAGGTTTGGCCTATTTAATTGTTGCCAAACAAAGAAACGGTCCAACGGGAAGAGTAACCGCCACATTCATTGATACGTATGCAAGATTCGACAACTATACTGAATTTTAATTTATGAATGATAATGTTGTTAAAAACAAAGAATCTGATGTAATAGCTCATAAAAGTGACTTTTTACTCGAGAGAATTTCATCTAAAAAGAACAGAAAACAGCTAGAAAGGGCTTTAAAATTTTCAATCAAAATGCATCATGGCCAAGTCAGAAAATCCGGACTTCCTTTTGTCAGCCATTGTATTGATGTTGCCAATAAATTATTAGATTGGAATATGGATCAAATAACAATTATTAGTGCACTTCTTCATGATGTTGTTGAAGATACTGAGGTAACATTAGAAAATATCGATAAAGAATTTGGTTCAGAGGTTGCTATGCTTGTTGACGGTGTTACAAAAGTAGATAATATTGCATTTCGATCTACTGAACATAAGCAAGCAGAAAATTTTATAAAACTTTTTTTATCTTTGGCTAACGACCTAAGAGTAATTATCATAAAATTTGCTGATAGATTGAACAATATGGAAACAATTCAGTTTTTATCTTCAAAAAAAAGAAAGATTATTGCTCTTGAAACCAAAGAAATTTTTGTTCCTCTAGCACACAGACTTGGGATGGCAAAGGTAAAGTGGGAATTAGAGGATTTATCTTTAAAATGTTTAGATCTAAGATCTTATAATAGTATTAAGAAAAAAATAGAGACTTCGGCCAAGTTAAATGAAGATATATTGTCTAATGCTATACAGCCAATAAAGACAGAATTAAATTCCTATAAAATCAAATCCAATATTTTTGGCAGATATAAATCAATCTCATCTATTCACAGAAAGATTAATAATAGAGGTAAAAAATTTGAAGAAATATATGATCTATATGCTATTAGAATTGTTGTTGATAAAATTGAGGAATGTTACTTAGCGCTTGGTGTAATTCATAATATTTATCCGCCTATTCAAGAAAGATTTAAAGATTTTATTGCAACACCAAAAACAAATGGATATCAATCTATCCATACAACAGTGTTGACAAAAGATAATCGATTAACTGAAGTTCAAATCAGAACAAAGGATATGGATTATACAGCAGAGGTTGGTGTTGCGGCTCATTGGCTATACAAAGGAGAAAGTGAGATTGGTGAATTTGATTCACAAGTATCCTGGTTAAGAGACCTATTATCAATTATAAGTAGTGATAGCGCTGATCCGGAAGAGTTAATGGATTTACTAAAAATCGATATGTTTGAAGATGAAATATTTGTTTTTACGCCGAGAGGAGATTTAATTAAGTTACCTGTAGATTCTACACCTCTTGATTTTGCATTCGCAATTCATAGTGGATTAGGATTTACAACTGTAAGATCCAAAGTTAATAAAAAATTAGTTCCACTAAGTTATAATCTTAAAAGTGGAGATATTGTAGAGATTGAAACAAGCAAAAACCAGACTCCTAATAGCGGATGGTTAAAATTTATTAAAACATCAAGAGCTAAGCATGAAATTTCAAAATATTTAAGAAAAATAGAACTTGAGGAAAGTCTTAAAATTGGAAGTGAGCTTATTGAAAAAACTCTAAGGAAATTAAAAATTTTAGAAAGAATGGCAGAGTTCAAGAAAAGTTTTTCGAAAGTTGGTTACAAAACAATGGATAGCATGATATCAGATATAGGAAGGGGTGGATCAACAATAAAAGATATTCTTCCAAAGATTTTCCCGGATTTAAAAAGTAACAAGAGTAAAGATATTGAGAATGTAGAGTTTACTGAATCAGCACGATCAGATTTTGATGGTATTAATCTAGATGGGGTAAAAAACTTAGTTGTAGAATACGGGAAGTGTTGCAATCCAATACCAGGAGACGAGGTTGTAGGATATATTTCGAGAGGAAGGGGGTTAATTGTTCATATTAACTCATGTTCAAACCTTTCATCGTTATCTTCAAAAGAAGAAAGGCTTGTTTCGGTAAACTGGAATACAAAACAAAATTTATCTTTTAGGTCAAAAATTCATATTACATGTAATGATACAGCTGGAATGTTGAATGATATCGCTGATGTGATATCCAAAAATAAAGTTAATATCTTAGATGTTTCAACGGATGTAACAGAAGGTGGAATGGCAAATATTTGGATAATCTGTAAGGTCCAAAGTAGGCAAAAGCTCGACTTAGTTATTAAAGAAATTCAAAAAATTAGACACGTTGATTCTGTTGAGAGAGTTCATGAATAGATTAATTGGAATTGATTTTGGTAGTTCTAAAGTAGGTTTAGCAATTTCAGATCCATCAAGGATTATATCAATGCCCTTAAAAGTGTTAAGGTATAAAAATCCTAAAAATCTTATTGACGATTTAAAAGCTATTGCTTTAGAAAATAATGTAGACACTTTTGTTGTTGGCTATCCTTTAAATATGAATAATGAAAAAAATGAAATGACTTCAATTGTTGATAATTTTAAAGATGAATTAATTTATCTAGGTTTTAAAGTTTTTTTGCAGGACGAAAGGCTTTCAAGTGAATCTGCTAAAAAGGTTATGCATGAGCAAAATATTAAAACTGGAAATAATAAAGAAAAAATTGACTTGATTGCTTCAACAATAATATTGCAATCATTCTTAGATAAAGGTTTATTGTGATAAGTAAAAAAAACTTAGGCTTTTCTACCCTAAGTGGTGTGCTATTAGGATTATCATTTCCCCCATTTAATCTTGGTTTTCTTGCATGGATTTTCTTGATACCACTCATTCATATATATTATTCAGAAGCATGTTTTAAGGAAAAGATTCTTTCATTTTATACTGCCTCATTCGTTAGTCATGCGATAATTACGCACTGGGTAGCATTGAACTCTGGAACCTCAATGCAGGTTGCAATATTTTCTTATCTTGCATTATGTTTTTTTTATTCTTTTTATTGGGTTCTTTATCTTATTATTGTCCACATATCAATAAAAAATATTTTTTTTGATAGAGCTAAATTTTTAATATGGCCAATTATGTGGATTGCTATTGAGGCCACAAGAGCAACAGGCCCATTAGCTGGTTCATGGTTAAATATTTCTTTATCCCAATCAAATTATGATAGAATGATCCAATTAATTAGTGTAAACGAACATCTTTTAGCATTTATAATAATTATTTTAAATTTGTTCATATATAATTTTATCGCTTTTAGAAGAAAAAAGTTCTTGGTTTACTTTGGAATAACTTTTATTAGCTCATTAATCATAGGCGAGTCATTAATTTTTAAATACAATAATTCAGTTTTTAGTAAAGATATTAGTATCTCAATTGGTCAACCTGTTATTTATCCAGATGAAAAATGGAATCCAATACTTAAGGATAGAAATAAAAAAATTATGAATGATTTACTTGAAGAGTCGTTATCTACTAAACCTGACATTATAGTCTGGCCAGAAGCTGCTCTAACATCTTTTCTTGCTAATCCAGGCTCTGTAGAAAGAAAAAAAATTCAAGGAAAGCTAGATAAATCATCATTGATAACTGGAATTCCTCAAAGAATTTATGATGATAACGAATTAAAAATTTATAACAGTGCTATTTTCATGACAAGTGACGGTTTTTATGATACTTATCAGAAAATTTTTTTAGTTCCATTTGCAGAGTACGTACCTTTTTTCCAAAAATGGTTATCAAAAATGAATCAATTTGATGATATGGGAAGTTTTACTCCAGGGGAAAATTACAAAACTTTCAAGATTAACGATGTAACTGCATCTATATTGATTTGTTATGATTCAAGTAGTTATGCTTTAGCAGAAAAAATGGTAAAAAATGGTGCAGAAATAATCTTTGTAATAACAAATGACTCATTTGTTGGAAAAGCAATGCCTCATCAACATTTTCAGCATGCTAAATTAAGAGCTGTTGAGCTGGGAGTACCTGTTGTTCAAAGTGCAAATAATGGTATTTCAGGAATCATCCTTCCTTCCGGAAAAGTTTTAATAAAATCTATTATTGATGAAAGAAAAACTTTCAATTCATCAGTTAAAATAAAATGAATCGATACAAAATTAAAATTCAATATGATGGCAGTAATTTTTCTGGATTCCAATCTCAAAAAGATAATTCAGGTATACAAAATAAAATTGAATCATCAATTACAATGTTAAATAATAAAAATTCTGTGAAATTATATGGTGCAAGTAGGACTGATTCTGGAGTACACGCTTTAGGGCAAGTTGCACACTTTGATTTAAATACAAATTTATCTGAAAATGATCTAAAAAAAGCAATTAATGCAAGGCTCGAAAAAGAAATTAGAATTTCAGATGTTAGTTTAGTTGATAAAGATTTTCATAGTAGATTTAATGCTAGAATAAAAGAGTATAATTATTACTGCACATTAGATGAAAATCCTTTGGATATTAGAAATCATTATTATGTGAAAAATGTAAATATTGAAATTTTAAATAATATTTCAAAATTATTGATTGGTGAACATGACTTTTTATCTTTCTCAAAATTTTCTAATAAAGACAATAATAGATGTCTAATCTTTAAATCAGAGTGGATTTTAGATAAAAGTAATCAAAAACTATTATATATTATTTGTGGTAATAGATTTTTACATCACATGGTAAGATATTTGGTAGGAACTATGATAGCTGTTGGACAAAATAAAATGACTAAAAAAGAATTTGAAGAATTACTTCTTGATCCTAGGAAAGATGCCAAAATTTATAAAGCTCCTGCTAAAGGTTTAATTTTAAAGGAAATTTTTTATGAAGATTAGGATTTTATTATTATTTATTATTTCATTTATAAGTTGCGATAATGGCGTTATCGATCAACAGCAAATTCACTTTTCAAAAGATACTGCAATATCGAAAGCAGTTCAAAAAGCAAGTCCGGGAGTTGTTGGAATTTATAGAAATCAAGAAGTTGTTTTAAGAACTTGGAGAGGATATAGAAATTTGAAACCAATTTCTTCTAACGGCTCAGGATTTATAATTAGTGAAGACGGATATATTTTAACAAATGCTCATAATATTAGAGATGATTTACGTCCATCATTTGTAACAACAGATATAACAGTCACTGTAGTTATTCCAGGAGGAGAATCATTTGATGCATCTATTGTTGGTATTGATACAGTTACTGATATTGCTCTTTTAAAAATTGAAGGCGAAAATTTTGAATCATGTAATCTTGGTGATTCGGATAATGTTAAAGTTGGTCAGTGGGCTATTGCACTAGGAAATCCAAAAAATTTAATACGTAATGCACAATATCAACCTATTGCATCAGCTGGAATTATCAGTGCAATTAATGCAGATTTCAATATCGATTCAAGGTCTGGGAGACTTTTAGATAGCTCAGGACAAATATTAGGAAACGTAAAGCTCCTTGATAATATGATTCAAACCGATGCTTCTCTTAATCCAGGAAACAGTGGTGGACCTTTATTAGATTCAAATGGAGATGTGATTGGAATTAATACATTTATTAAGGCTGATTCTGAAAATTTAGGATTTGCAATCCCTATAAATTTTGCTATAAAAATTGCCAATGAGCTAAGATTGAAGGGTGCTATCAATAGAAAAATTTCATTTGGTGTATCAGTAACTACTGTTAACTATAAATATGGTGGAAATAAAGATCAAATCGGTTTATTTATCGATAATGTTGATTACAACGATACTGCCAGAAATGAAGAATTGTTGTTTGAGGACATAATTGTAGCAGTTGAAGGTTATAAGATAGAATCTTTTGAGGAAATTAAATCAGTATTAATTAAATTAGATTTAAGAGCGGGAGATGATATTGAAATTTCTGTTTTAAGAAATAATAAATTAATCACAGTAAACTTAACATTAGGGTCAAGATGAAAAATAGAAGTATTAAATTAATTTTTTTTGGACTATTTGTTGGTTCGATAATTGGTACACTTGTTGGGAGTATATTAGCATACACACTTCCTGAGGGAAGCGCAGTAAAACAATTTTTTCTCATCTCATATGATTTCACAATTGGATCGATGAATAGTCCATATTTGATAGATATGGGAATAATTGTTTTAGATTTTGGATTTACTTTAAAATTTAATGTTTGTAGCATTATTGGTTTCGGTATTGCATATTATTTATTAAAATACTTTAGATAATAACAAGAGGATTATATGTTTAATTTAGGTACAGGCGAATTAGTTTTAGTTTTTTTAATACTTTTACTTCTCTTTGGTGGAAAAAGACTACCAGGAATTGCTAGAGGTTTTGCAAATTCTTTAAGGGAGTTTAGGGGAGCCTTAGAAGAGACTAAAGACGAAATCAAAAAATCTGATAAATCTGAAAACTAAATTAGATGAATCCATCTACTTCTTTTAGTCAGAAGCTGTTAATTGAAAAAGAAAAGATTTCATGCAGTAAAACAAATTCTGTAATAAGAACTCGGTTTGATAAAGCTTTTAACGAAATCTCTCAAAATGGTCTTTTAAATAATAAAACATTTTTAATCAAAGATAACATTGCAATAAAAAATGAGCAGCTTTCTTGCGCTTCAAATATATTGAAATCATACGTTTCTCCGTTCAGTGCTACTGCAATTAAAAAAATTCAAAGTGAAGGGGGCGTAATAACTGGTCAAACAAATTGTGATGAGTTTGCAATGGGATCTTCTTCTGAATACTCCATTTATGGTCCAGTAAAAAATCCTCATAATTTAAATCTTGTTGCTGGCGGATCTAGTGGTGGCTCAGCTGCAGCTATAGCTGAAAATTTAGCTGACATAGCACTAGGATCGGATACAGGAGGTTCTGTCAGACAGCCTGCTGCTTTTTGTGGTATTTATGGATTAAAGCCTACATATGGAAGAATATCTAGGTATGGTTTAGTAGCGCATGCTTCTTCGTTTGATACCATTGGAATTATGTCAAAAAAAATTGAAGATATTCGTAAAACTTTAAGTATTATTTCTGGTGTAGATATTAAAGATGCTACAAGCGTAGATAGAAGAGTAGATAAATATAAATCACTAAACAATGTTTCACTTCCTAAAACTTTAGGCGTGGTAAAGGAAGAAATAATTAATGAATTAAATCCAGAAATAGCTGAAAGATACCGATATTTAGTGAGTTATCTTAAAAATAAAAATGTAAAAATTATAGAAATTGACTTACCTTTTTTTAAATATTGTATTCCCACCTACTATATTTTGACTATGGCAGAAGCATCTTCAAATTTGTCTAGGTTTGATGGTGTAAGGTATGGAAGAAGAGCAAAAAATGATAATCTATCTGAATTATATATAAAAAGTAGAAATGAAGGTTTTTCTGATGAGGTCAAAAGGAGAATTATGACGGGTACTTATGTTTTATCTTCAGGCTATTATGATGCATATTTTTCTAAAGCTTTAAAAGTTAGAAGATTGATCAAAGAGGGGTACACAAACCTGTTAAGCAACTGTAACAATTTACTTATACCATCAACTCCAGATTTACCTTTCAAGCTTAATAATAGATTAAAGGATCCATTAAAAATGTATTTAGCTGATATGTTTACAGTGCCAATTAATTTGTCTGGCATTCCTTCTTTAAACATTCCTGCCGGATATTCATCAAAAAAATTACCAATCGGTTTTCAAATTGTAGGAAATTCATTTAAAGAAGAAACTTTATTCAGTTTTGCTCATTTATTAGAAAAAGAGGAAATTTTTGAGAAAATTTAATGGAATTTTTATACCCAAATTTTTTATATGCTATACCGTTATTTATTTTAATAGTTCTTTTTAAGAATTTTTTTCTTAAAACATCATCATCTATTCAAGTTTCAAGTTACAGAAATTTAAAAAAATATTTTGCATATCAAGGAAAGCTCAAAATTTTTATTATAAAATTTCTTTTTTTCTTTTCAATTATTTTATTAATAATCGGTATTTCAAGACCAAGAATCTTATCCATAAATGAAGATATCAAAGTTGAGGTAATTGATATAATTTTAGTACTGGACACAAGCAGCAGTATGTTAGCTGAAGATTTCAAACCAAATAGGCTGGAAGCTGTAAAAGATGCTGCTAATGAATTTATTTCAAATAGAAAAGGTGATAGAATTGGATTATTAGTTTTTGGTAAAGAAACCTTCATTCAATGTCCCTTAACAATAGATTATGCAGTACTTAACAACTTACTTTCTGAAGTAACTGTTATGGAGCCTAAGTATGACGGTACAGCAATTGGGGTTGCAATAGCAAATGCTGTTAATAGATTGAGAGGAAGTGATTCGAAAAGTAAGGTTATAATCTTATTATCAGATGGAAGTAATAATGCTGGATCAATAGATCCTATATCGGCTGCAAAAATTGCTAAGGAGTATGGAATTAAAGTATACACAATAGGTGCTGGAACCAAGCAATCCATTACTCAAATTCCAGGTAGAGGGTTTGTTAGAAATGAAATCGACGAAAAGACATTGGAAGGTATTGCCACAGAAACAAACGCTAAATATTTTAGAGCGATAGATAAAAATAGTCTTTCGAACATTTATTCAGAAATTGACAAGCTTGAAAAGTCAGAAATTACTGTTAAATATTTTTCAAGTTATAGAGAAATTTATATTTGGTTTCTTTTAGCAGGATTTATTTTGTTGATGATTAGCGAATTTTTTAGGACATTTTATTTAAGGAAGATAGTATGATTCTTGAATATCTTAATATTGCGCTACTTTGTGCAACTTTATTCATAATTAATTTGATTATTTATTTATTGCGATCAAGATCATATAAGTTATTTGATGGTAATAATTTTTCAAAAAATGCTATAGAAAAATTATATTTCGGAAATATATCTAATATAAGGATCAAAACAATTTTAAGATTTTTAGGAATATTAAGCTTAATAGTCTCAATAGCAGGTATTAAAGCTGGCGTTACCGTTCAACCTGTTGAAAGAAAAGGTGTAGATATAATATTTTGTATTGACGTCTCTTTAAGTATGGACGCACAAGATATAAAGCCTTCAAGAATAGATAAAGTAAAGTTTGAAATGTCAAAGGTTGTAGATAGTCTAAAAGGAGATAGAATCGGAATAGTGGTATTTTCAGGCTCAAATTTTTTGTATTTACCTTTAACTATGGATTATGATGCTTCAAGACTTTTTATTAGAAGTATTGATACTGCCATGATATCATCTAGAGGTACAAATATTCCAAGCGCAATAAAAACTTCTATTGAAGCATTTAAAAGCGAGGATGAGCAACAGAAAGTAATTTTTTTATTTTCAGATGGAGAAGACCACAGTGAAAATTCAATTGAGATTATTTCTTCATTAATAAAAAATAAAATTGGTTTACATGTTGTAGGCGTAGGTACTTCGAAAGGCTCCCTTATTCCTATTGCTAATAAAGAAAATATATATATTAAAGACGAAGAAGGAAAATTAGTTTTATCTAAAATAAATATGGAATTTTTAAAAAAAATATCATTAATAAATAATGGAAATATTCTAAGAATATCAAAAAGCGAAACAGTTAGTAAAAATATAGTAGATATTATTAATTCAGGAGAAGAATCTCTTATAAGCTCGTTTGAATTTTCTGATTATGAACATAAGTTTCAATATCCATTAGCAATTTCTTTGTTACTATTATTAATATCTTATGTAATTCCAACTGGAAGAAAAATTTAATGAAGTTTATAATTATAATCTTACTATTCAATTTAGTTTTAGCGCAAGATATTGGGCAAAAAATGTTTGATAATGGCGACTCTGATTCAGCTATTTTGTTTTATAAGAGACTTTTAAATAATGAAGATATTTCGAATGACGATTTAATATATAATTTAGCATCTATATATTCATCTTTAGATAGTTTAGATAAAGCTGAAGAGTATTTCAGTTTAGCGGAAAGTGATTCTCTTAATCCTTCTTCAGAATTGAAATATAATTATGGAAATATGTTGTATAAATCAAAAAATCTAGAAGGAAGTTTAATAGCTTTTAGAGAAGCCTTGATAAAAAATCCAAAAGATAATGATGCAAGAAAAAATTATGAATTCGTTAAAAACGAGATAGATAAAACTAAACAAGAGAAACAGAAAAGTCAGGAACAGAACGAAGAAAAAGATGATTCTCAAGACAAAAAAAATAATAATAATGAAGATCAAAACAAGAATAATAAAAATAAAGATGATAAATCAAATAATTCAGAAGAAGATACTAAAAAAAGCAATAATAATGAAGGTCCAACAAATCAAGAATCATCTGATACACAGCAAAAAGATAATGACCAAGATAAAGAAATTAGCGTAGATCAAAGCGCAGAAAATATTTTAAATGCTATGAAAGAAGCTGAGAAAGTTAATAAGAAAAGAAAGCAAACAAATTATTCAAATCAAAGTGGTAAAGAATGGTAAAAGCACTTTTAATATATTTAATTTTGTTTACTTCAATTTTTTCCCAGCAATTGTCTTCTTCTGTAAGTAGTAATAATATTAGCTTGGGTGAATCTATTATTTTTACAATAAAAATTTCAGATATTGATGAAAATCCTTCAGTAAATATACTCTCGATAGAAGATGCGTTTTCAATAATAGCTGGTCCTAATATTGGAAGTGAGTATAGATTTATAAATGGTAAAAGATCATCTTCAAGATCAATTTCCTGGACTTTGCTACCCTTAAAAGATGGATTATTAAAGATTCCATCGCTGGATGTAAAAGTTTCAGATAAAATTTTTAATACAAAATCACATGAAATTAAAGTATATAAAAAAACAACAGATGCATCAACTAAAGATCTATTTTTAGAATTGAAAATAAGTAAAAAAAATGTAGTTATTGGAGAGCAAATTATACTATCATATACTTTTTATACTAGAGTTGCTTCAAAGGTTCTTTCAACTGAATTTCCTGAATATAGCAACTTTTGGGTTGAAAAATTGTTTGATCCCTCTGGTATGCAATTCACTCCTGAAAGTTGGAAAGATGTTGAAATTGAAGGTTTTAACTATAAGTCATTAAAAATTTTTGAAGTTGCTTTGTTTCCATTAGAAGAAGGTAATTTTGATCTAGAATCGATGATTATGAAGGTTGAAACAAAAAATAAAGACTCGTCATTCAAAAGACTTTTTTGGGAAGATCCTTTTTTTGATACATTTTCCCAAAGAACAAAGGCTAAAATCCTAGTTTCTGATCCTGTATCAATAAACGTTTCTTCTTTGGAAAATATTCCCAAAAGTTTTACTGGAGCAGTAGGAAAGTTTAATTTATCAACAATTCTATCTGATTCTACCGTAGACGAAGGCTCTCCTACAATACTAAAAGTGATTCTTGATGGGCAGGGAAATTTAGGAAATATAGGGCGCCCAAAAATCAATTTTTCTAATGATATCGACATCTTTGAAGGAGAAAGTACCGTAATTAAAGACATATCAAGCAATCTAACTGGTTCAATTACTTGGGAATACAACTTAATTCCAAGAAAAAGTGGGTTGTACATAATAGATGCTGTAGAAATCCCTTTTTTTAACTCATCAACAAAATCTTGGGCTTATGCTTCGTCAAATGAATTAAAATTAAATGTAAATAAAAGCACTGTATTTGATGCTAGCGATAAAGATATTCTTTCAGATAATTCAAAAATTATGGTTTACAATAAGCTTGGAGCTCAAAGATGGATATCCAGTTCATCTTCATTATTTGAAAAAGGCATAATATATATATTGATTATATCGCTATTGCTTTTTTCAATTCCTTTTTCTAAAAATACTTTTAGAGCTATGAAAAGTAAAATTAAAAATTTTATTTCTTTCAAATCAGCTTTAAATAATGTCATAAATAATTTAAAAAATTCACAAGATATAGCAATAGATGGACCTAAAGTAATTACTCAATATTTTTACAGAAAAAAAAATTATTAAAATAATTAATGTGGATATATCAACTTTAAAAAATAAATTGAAAAGAGACATAAGAAAGAATGATTTTGAAATTTTATCAAATTTTCTTGATGACTGTCAAAGAACTTCATATTCACAACTAAATCATGAAAGAGATAATAAAAAAACTATTAGTATGCTAATTAATACTTTAAAAAAAATTGATAAATATGTTTAAAAATTTTTCAATATCACTGTTACTTTTTTCAATAATATTTTCACAATCTCTAGATAAAATTTTTGAAGATGGTAATAGTTATTACAATCAAAAATCATATAATAAAGCAATAGAAAATTACAATAAAATATTGGATAGTGAATTTTTTTCTCAAGACTTGTATTTGAATTTAGGAAACGCATATTTTAAAACTGAAGATTTCGGTAATGCAAGGTGGGCATATGAGATGGGTCTTAAATTGAATCCATTAAATGATGATCTTAAAAATAATAATAACGTTAATAAGTCATTCATAGAAAATTATGTTGAAGTTCCTGAAAATTCTATTTTAGATAATTTAAATTTATTTTTTCAATTTTTATCATTAAACCAATTCATGTTAATTAATTCACTTTTAATCCTTTTAACGTCAATGCTATTTTTTATTTACAGAATATTTGAAGTAAAAATATTAAAAAAAATATTTATTTATTTCTCAGTTTTTTCAATCATATTTCTTTTGCTAACTATTACAAAAGGGATTTGGGATGAGAATAATAAATTTGGGATAATTATCAAAAATGATACAGTCCTTTATTCTGCTCCTTACACAAACGAATCAATTGAAATTTCAGTATTTTATAGTGGTAACAAGATTAAAATTTTGCAGTCAACTGATTCATGGTTTGAAATATATTCATTTGATGGAAGAAAAGGTTGGATTAGAGCTCAAGATATTAGAAATTTATATTGATATGAAATATTTTCTTTTAGTTTTGTTAGCAAGCGTTGGAATGTGCCAGTCTGATTTTATCAAACCAAGCGATTTTGATGACAATCCTCCAAAATTTCCCAGTGTTGCTTTGCCATCTTTTTCTAGTTCAGACAACATAACTTCTGATAGTACTGAAATATTTAACGGTCTTGTTAGAGGTTATAGGATTCAGGTTATGATTTCCCAAAATGAAAATGAATTAATCTCCCTTAAAACTAATCTTGAAAAGCTAATTGATCAAAAGGTGTACATTATTTTTGAACTTCCAAATTACAAGTTAAGAGTTGGTGATTTTATTAATAGAAAAGAAGCTGAGAATATTCAAAAAAAAATTGTTCAACTAGGATATCGTACAGCATGGGTGGTCCCCACTTTGATTGAAGCGGATATATAATGGCGGGTCACAGTAAGTGGTCTACAATTAAAAGAAAAAAAGGAGCCTTAGATCAAAAAAGAGGTAAAATTTTTTCAACAATCAGTAAAGAAATAACTGTTTCTACTAGATTGGGCGGTAAAGACATAGATTCCAATCCAAGATTGAGACAAGCTATAAAAAAAGCAAAATCATTAAATATGCCAAACTCTAATATTGACAAAGCGGTCAAAAAAGGTGCTGGAGAGTTGGATAATGTAATAATTGAAGAAGTCTCATACGAAGGTTACGGACCTTATGGGGTTGCTGTTTTAATTGAAGCGATAACAGATAACAAAAATAGAACTGTCGCAGATGTTCGCCATGCTTTATCAAAGTTTGGCGGATCATTAGGTCAGTTTGGAAGCGTGTCATGGAATTTTGAAAGATATGGAATTGTATTAATTCATAAGGAGCAAGTTTCAGAGGATGATATATTTGAATTTTCGGTTGAAAATAACTGTAATGAATTTTTGATTGATGAAGAATTTTACAAATTGTATTTCAATTCACAAGATTTATATAATAAAATTGATAAGCTTGAAAAAATGAATATTGAAACAGATTCATCTTTTTTAGCATACATACCTAAAGACTTAATAAGTCTTTCCTCAGATGAAAATAGCAACTTTGAAAAATTTATAGATTTTATGGAGTCACTTGAAGATGTCCAAAATGTTTACTCTAATCAAAATCTGGAAGATTCGAAATGATAATAATTGGTTTTGATCCTGGGCTAACAAATACTGGTTACGCAGTTTTATCAAAGAATAAAAAAGAAATTGAAATACTTGAATGTGGTTTAATATCTCCAAAAAAGAGTAGAATTTTATCTGAAAGATTGTATACTATATTTTTTGAGGCAAATAAGTTATTAGAAAAGTTTCAACCTGATCATATATCAGTAGAAAATGTTTTTTTTGGAAAAAATATTCAATCTGCAATTAAGCTTGGTCAAGCCAAGTCTGCCGTCATGCTTGCAGCAGAGCATAATAAAATTACCTCAACTGATTTCAGTCCAAGAGAAATAAAACAGTCAATAGTTGGCAATGGTTCAGCCTCAAAAGAACAGATTGCATTTATGGTTAAAAAAATATTTAAATTAGGAGACGAAGTTTTTGAAAAAAATGATATCTCAGATGCAATAGCAGTTGCATGGTGTGGATTAAATAGGATATAAATGATAGATTCAATTTCAGGAAAGATTTTTAAAAAGGAGCCAACATCTGTTTACGTGAGTAATGGAGGAGTAGTTTTTAATTTATCAATATGCTTAAGAGATTATGAAAAACTGCCAGCTGTTGGTGAAGACATCTTTATTTACTCCTACCTAAATGTTAAGGAAAATTTAATGGAACTTTATGGATTTATGGATTTAGAACGTAGGTCACTTTTTTCAAATCTAATAGATGTTTCAGGTATAGGTCCTAGGACAGCTATAAATCTATTATCAAATACATCAGTTTCAAGTTTTAAAGAAAATGTAATCTCGGAAGATGTAAAATCTTTAAGCCTCATACCTGGCATAGGTCCTAAGACTGCAAAAAGAATAATTTTAGATATAAAAGAGAAACTTTCTTCAAACAATGTACCTCAAAGTAATATTGATAATTCAAATGTAAATTTTTCATATGAAGATATTTATACTGCGCTTTCATCTTTAGGATATAAAAAATCTCAAATTGATAAATCAATTAAAAAATTAAACCAAGAAGGTTCTTATAAAGGCGATATTGAAAATGTAATTAAAAGAATTTTGGCAATCATTCGATGATCGATTATCAAAAGACTGAACTATTCAGTACTCATAAAGACTTAAAGGCCAAGCTTGTTCCTTTTTCGGGTTTTTGGATGCCTTTACAGTACTCAAGTATTGTAAAAGAGCACCATCAAGTAAGAAATGCTTCAGGTTTATTTGATGTAAGTCACATGGGAGAGTTTATTGTTAGTGGTAAAAATTCAAAGAAATTCATTCAAAAGGTAACAACTAATGATGTAGCTAAATTAAGTCCTGGCAAAGTTCAATATAGCGCATTCTGTAATCATGAAGGCGGTGTAATTGATGATTTGCTAGTTTATAATTTAGATAGTTATTACATGTTAGTTGTAAACGCATCAAATATTGAAAAAAATTTTAAATGGTTAAAATCTAATTTGATAGAAGATGTTTCAATCGTTGATAAATCAAATCAAATTTCTTTATTAGCATTGCAGGGGCCTAGTTCTCAAGAGTTCCTTAAAAAATTGTACCCCGATATATTAAAGTTAAAATATTATGAAACATTGCTTCCAGATTCTGAAAAAGTTGTTGTTGCAAGAACTGGGTATTCAGGTGAATTAGGTTTTGAGATATATGCACCTAATTCTAAAATTGTGAAAATCTGGAATGAACTACTTTCGGTTTCAAGTGATATTCAACCAGTTGGACTGGGCTGCAGAGATTCTCTTAGGCTTGAAATGGGCTACTGTCTTTATGGAAATGAGCTAAATGAAGAAACTAGCACTGTTGAAGCTGGCTTGTCATGGATAACAAAATATGATACAGATTTTATTGGATCTAAATCTATTAAGGATAACATATCCAAAAGATTAATTGCAATTTCAACAGATGCGAGAGCAATACCGAGATCAGGTTATAAATTATTTTCAATGCAAGAGAAAGAGATTGGAATAATAACAAGCGGAGGTATGTCTCCAAGTCTAAAAAAGGGAATTGCTTTAGCTTATGTTGATAAAGAATTTAAAAATGAGACTGAATTTAAAGTCGGTATTAGGGACAAATTTTTTATTTTTAATAAAGTAAGGCTTCCATTTTATAAAGAAGGAACTTTTTTAAAATGACAGATAAAATTAGAATTCAAATTATAGGTTGGTTGCTTTTAACTTTGTCATTGCTTTTTTTTGGATCAATGATTAGTTATAACTTCTCAGAAGAGCCATCGTTAGTTGCTAAAAATATTAGTAATCCATTTAACATAATTGGAGTATTTATAGGCTTTTATTTAATGAAATTAGGTTTTGGGTATGCTGCATTGTTTCTTCCTTTATCTATATTTTCAATAGCCTATTACTTAATTACAGATTTTTCAATAAATATTGTTAAGCTCCTAAAATATCAGATTATTTTTCTAATAATAACTTCCTTATTTTTAGGATTAATTGAAAATTTTGAATCTATATTAGATTCAGGAGAGATTAGTAATTACAGCTATTCTGGACTTTTGGGCGGGCTTAAACTTGGATTGATTTATGATTGGACCGGTAAATTTGGTACTATCTTAATTCTTTTTTCAGCACTAATTATATCGACAATATCATTTTTTAAAATTGATTTATACAGCTATTTAAAATTAGCCTCCCAATATTTAAAGAATATTATTTCAAATATTAATTTTGATATTAAAAGTTTACTACCAACAATTAAAAAACATGATGAAAATCAAAGAAAGAATAGAATTATTGAAGACAAATTATTTCTTCAAAATATAAATGATGAGAAAATAGAAAAAATTGAAGAAGAAATTAATGATATTAATATAGATAAAAAAGATGAACAACCGATTGCAAATATCAATAATATTAATAAAAGCGATAAAGAGCTGGAATATGATCATGAAGAAATTTCTATAGAAAAAGCAATTATTGAGAAAGAGGCAGAAATTGATAATCAAAGAAATAAATCTATTTTAAAAAAAGAGTGGGTATTTCCCTCAACTGATATTCTTCATTCATTGGATGAATCAAGCGTAGTTGATGAGGATGATATAAGAGAAAGATCTGAATTACTAAAAAATTCCCTTTCAAATTTTGGCGTTGAAGGTAGTTCTGGAGCTATCAAAACAGGTCCAATAATTACCTTGTTTGAAATTCTTCCCGCAGAGGGCGTAAGGGTTAATAAGTTTGTTCAGCTCTCTGATGATATTGCTAGAGTTATGGAAGCTAAAAGCGTAAGAGTTTTAGCTCCTATTCCAGGTTCAAATCATGTTGGAGTAGAGATTCCTAATCAAAATCCGCAAACAATATTTTTAAAAAGCGTAATAAACTCCGAAAAATATCTAAAGTCAAAGGCGAAATTAAAACTTGCTATTGGAAAGGGAACTTTAGGAGATATTTCAATTTTAGATTTAGTTGAGATGCCCCATCTTTTAATTGCTGGAACAACTGGTTCTGGAAAATCAGTTTCACTCAATACTATAATTGTAAGTTTACTTTATCAATTAAAACCAGAAGAAGTAAAGTTTGTGATAATTGATCCTAAAAAAGTTGAAATGTCACTTTACAGAGGGTTAGAGAATCACTATTTATTAAAATTCAATGGTATTGACGAATCAATTATTACTAAAAAAGATAATGCTATTTTAGCACTACGATCACTTGAAAAAGAAATGGATTCAAGATATGATTTATTAGCAGAAGCTGGAAAAAGAAATATTTCTGAATATAATGACATGATGAAAAAATCAAAGAAAGAATTGATGCCTTATATTGTTTTAATGATTGATGAATTAGCTGACCTCATGATGTATAGTCCAAGGGATGTTGAGGCTCCTATTGCAAGATTAGCACAGTTAGCAAGAGCAGTAGGCATTCATCTTATTGTTGCAACTCAAAGACCGTCAGTTGACGTTATTACAGGTGTAATAAAAGCAAATTTTCCAGCTAGAATTGCATTTCAAGTGGCAACTAAAATTGACTCAAGAACCATTTTAGATGAGAATGGAGCAGATAAGCTAATTGGTAAAGGTGATATGTTGTATCAAAAGCCTGGATCTCCAGCTCCCGTAAGAATGCATGGAGCATTCATAACATTAAAAGAAATAGAAGATCTGGTTAGGCATATAAGTTTACAACCTAAACCTAATGAAGTTATAATTGAAACTTTTAAAGAAGAATCTAGTTCAATGATTGATGGAGAAGAAGGTATAAATGATGACTTACTTCATAAAGCAATTGAAATTATTGTTATGAGTAAGCAGGGGTCAATTTCTTTGCTTCAGCGAAGACTATCTGTAGGTTATTCAAGAGCAGCTAGACTAATAGATGAAATGGAAAGATTAAAAATTGTAGGACCTTTTACAGGAAGTAAAGCTAGAGAAGTTTTAGTTGATGAATCTTATCTTGAAACAATAAATGAAGAATAGCATAAAAATTATATTTTTGTTTTTTTGTTTATTACATGGAAGTGATTCAAGAGACCTTGAAATAAAAAGTTTTTTTAAAAATTTAAATAATAAAACAGTTAATCTCGAGATTCAGCATTCTTCAAATAGTTATAATGCGCTCTTGTCAATCAATGTTGACAAAATTTTTTTTGATACATTAGATTTTGATGGAATAGTTTCTGTGTTTTCTGAGGACACTATCTCCTCATACAATTCAAATGATAATACTATTATTTTAGAAAGCGCTGAAAAAAATTTATTAGAATTTTTTAATTACAAAAATTTTGAAAATGCAGAACTGATTAAAATTGATATCAACGATAATTATTCATTGTATCATTATGGTTACTTGAATAATAATCTATTGATAAAGTTTGATTCTATAAAAGAACAAGTTTTTTCAATTTCATTTACTCAATTTGATAAGATTCTTTTTGATTGTTTTGTTGGTAATGTAGAGAGTTTTAAAAATCCTTTAACAAGTTTGAAAATTGACGAAAATTGGCAAACAATTGATTGGAGAACAATCTAAATGTTTGATGCAATTTTTATGGATAGAGACGGAACGATAAATCATGACCCTTATGGTTACATAAACAAACTTTCTGATTACCACTTCTTTGATTATACTTTCGAAGCCCTTAATTTGCTTAATAATTTTACAGAAAAATTTATTATTGTCACTAATCAATCTGGATTATCAACTGGCAAAGTTGACTTAGAAAATTTAGAAGAAATTCATAATCATATTTTGCGAGAATTTGAAAAAAAAGATTTACCACTCAAAAAAATTTATTTTGCAGATAATTATGAAGAAGGATATGATGCAATGAGAAAGCCTGGTATAGGAATGTTTAAAAAAGCATCAGAAGAGTTTAAAATAAACCTTGCTAATTCTTTAATTATTGGAGACTCTATAGTTGATGTTCGAGTAGGCGAAAGGTTGAATATGAAAACTATTTTCCTTTTAACCGGAATGGGAAATGATTACATCAACGAAGTAAAATCAACCTGCAATCCAGATTTGATTTCAAGTGATTTATTAGAAGCGGCAAAGGATATAAAATTAATATTGGAGTAATATCTGGTGGTAGTTCGGAAGAGCGTTTAGTTTCAATTGAAACAGGTGAAGCTATTTTAGATGCATGCATGCAGTTAGGTCATAAAACGTCTCAATATATCATCGATCAAAATTCAATTACTGATATTCAAGATAAATTGAGAAATCAAGACTTTATATTTATAGCATTGCACGGATCTTTTGGTGAGGACGGTACTATTCAATCAATTTTATATGAAATGAATATTCCTTTTAATGGCTCAAATGAAAAATCATCTAAAATTTGTTTTAATAAAGCTGAAACAAAAAAAATTGTTATGGAGGAAGGCATTGAATCTCCAAAATACTATCATACTTTATCTAATTCATGTAATGATCATTTTGATTTTTCAGCAGAAAAATATGTTGTAAAGCCAAATGCTCAAGGTAGTTCTGTAGGTTTCAATGTTGTTAATGATGTAAGTAAAATTAATGATGCAATTGATATAGCTCTAGATTTTGATAGTTCTGTACTAATTGAAGAATTTATCGATGGAAGAGAGATCACAGTTTCTGTATTAGGAGAAGAGCCTTTGCCTGTAATTGAAATTAAACCTAAATCTGGAATTTATGATTACAATTCAAAATATATTGCTGGAGAAACAGAATATGTTTGTCCTGCAGAAATTAATTCAGATAAATATCATTATGTACAAGAATGTGCATTGAAGATCCATAAAATGCTAAGTTGTGATGTATACTCAAGAGTTGACTTCAAGTTTTCCAATAATAAATTCTATTTTTTAGAAATAAATACACTTCCTGGAATGACAAAAACTAGCCTTTTTCCAAAGGCAGCAAAACAATACGGTTTTTCTTTTAAAAGATTAATAGATAAAATCATTAAATTATCTTTGAAAAAATGAATTTAAAACTTTATAGCTCTATAACAGGAAAAAAAGAATACTTTAAACCTAAATATAAAAATGAGGTTAAAATTTATGGGTGCGGTCCTACAGTTTATGATATTCCGCACATTGGAAATTTTAGAACATTTACTTTTTATGATTTAATAAATAGAGTTATTAAAATGAACGGTTTTTCAACTGTTACAGCAGTAAACATTACAGATATTGATGATAAAATAATTAGTCGTGTAAATAAAGAAAATTTATCTCTAAAAAAAATAACTTCTAGATATGAAAAATCATTCCATGAGATATCACGAGCTTTAAATATTATTCCAAATGATTACAATCCAAAGGCGACTGATTTTGTTGAAAAAATGATTGAGTTTATTCAAAGACTAATTAATGAAGGTTTTGCATATGAATCAAATAATAGCATTTATTTTATAGTAGAAAAAGACAGTAATTATGAAAGATTTGTAAATCTTAAGCTAATAAACGAAGATGCTGATTATAATAAATCCAATAAAAATCATGATAAAAGATCTTCAGATGATTTTGCTTTATGGAAGTCGTGGAATGAAAATGATGGAAATATTTTTTGGGATAGTCCGTGGGGAAAAGGGAGACCTGCCTGGCATACTGAGTGTGCAGTAATGATTGAAGATCTTTTTAATGGAGAGGTAGATATTCACTGTGGAGGTATTGATCTAAAATTTCCTCATCATGAAAATGAGTGCGCCCAAATTGAATCTCTTAGTGGAAAAAAAATATCTGATTTTTGGCTTCATGCAGAACATTTAAATATAGATGAAGAAAAAATGAGCAAATCATTAGGAAACTTTATCGAAGTAAAGACAATGATTGAAGAAAACGGACCAAGTGCAGTTAGACTTTTTCTTTTATCAGCTCATTATCGTACAAAAGTATCTTTTAATATCAAAAAAATTGATGAGTGCAAAAAAATGATTGAAAAAATTACAAGATTTGCAAATAACTTTGATTTAATAGGTATTGAAAACATTGAGTTAAAATTTAGTAGTGAACATTTAGAATTTATAAATGCTTTAAACGATGATTTAAACACAGCTGAAGCTTTAGGTATTTTCTTTAGTTTTGTATCAGAAATGAATAAAAAAATAACTTCAAGCTCATTAAATGAATCTGACAAAGAAAAATCTTTAATTTTTTTAAAACTATTTAATTCAATTTTTGATGTAATTGAATTTGATTATTCAAAGAAAAAAAAACCGCCAAAAGATGTGCAGGATTTATTAATTTCTCGTCAAGAAGCGAGGAATAATAAAGATTGGAAAATGTCTGATATATTACGAGATAAATTGAAATTAATGGGGTGGTACGTTGAGGATACTGCTTCCGGTCAAAAACTGCTCGAAAAGAAATAATTTGTTTTCCTGCTAATTCTTCTTATATTTCGTCGCTTTTGCCTACGCGTGCGTGTACTCATTACATTGCCGGTGTAGCTCAGTTGGTAGAGCAGCTGATTTGTAATCAGCGGGTCGGGGGTTCAAATCCTCTCGCCGGCTCAGTTTTTAAGGGTAAAAAG
>MDTC01243999.1_pt1 | contig 31381 bp, 27 predicted proteins | sample 811181 | NCBI WGS metagenome assembly MDTC01 (sample SAMN05326644, study PRJNA326480) | marine metagenome | isolation source: seawater | place: Pacific Ocean: North | collected 2011
AAACTATAATTAAATTTTTTAGCTCAAGAAAAAACAATGACTATCCCGTACTTACGGTTGGATTTAACAGAAGATACTCGCCGCATGTTTTAAAAATAAAAAGTTTACTTGAAAGAAACGTTGATCCTATATCTGTTGTAGTTAATGTTAATGCTGGTTTTATTCCAAAAGACCATTGGTTGGTAGATTTAGATATTGGCGGAGGAAGAATAGTTGGAGAAGCATGCCATTTCATTGATTTAATGAGATTCATTGTGGGTAGTGAAATAATAAATTACTCAATCCATAAAATGAATACTAGCTCTCCTGAAACGTGTACAATAAATTGTGAATTTAAAGATGGCTCAATTGGAACAATTCACTATTTTTCAAATGGAAATAAAATTCTCTCAAAAGAAAGGCTAGAAATATTTGCTGGTGGAAGAATTTTACATTTAGATAATTTCAAAAAATTAATTGGATACGGTTGGTCTGATTTTAATAAGATGAATTTGTGGCGTCAGGATAAAGGGCAAAGAAATTGTGTAAATCAATTCATTAATTCTGTTCAAACAAACCAAAACCCTATTTCTTTAAATGAAATTCTAGAAGTTGCCAGAATTTCTATTGACCTTCAGAAGATGTAATGTTTATTGACCTCATCGTTGGTGCAAGGCCAAATTTCATGAAGATTGCCTCTCTAATCCCAGCATTAGAAAAAAATAAAATAAATTATAGATTGGTTCATACTGGACAACACTATGATAAGCAAATGTCTCAGCAATTTTTTGATCAATTAAATATACCAAAACCAGATATTAATTTAGAATGTGGCTCAGGAAGTCAGGCTAGGCAAACAGCGAACATCATGATAGCTTATGAAAATTTGCTAGTTGATAAACCATCAAAACTTTGTATTGTTGTTGGAGACGTAAATTCAACTATGGCATGCTCCATCGTTGCTAAAAAGCTTTTAATACCGGTAGCACATATTGAGGCAGGAATTAGATCCAGCGACATGGAAATGCCTGAAGAAATTAATAGAATAGTTACAGATTCTATTTCTGACTGGTTTTTTACCACATCAAGATCTGCTGCCAAAAATCTAAAGTCAATTGGAGTTGAAAAAGATAAAATTTTCTTTGTTGGAAATACTATGATTGATACACTCCTTTCTAATTTATCTAGACTAAAAAAACCAAAATTTTGGAATAAATTAAAACTGAATTCTAATAATTATATAGTTTTAACCCTACACAGACCTTCTAATGTGGATAAATCAATAATTTTTACTAAAATAATTAAATCAATATGTCAGAACACCAATAATATTCCTCTAATATTTCCAATTCATCCTAGATCAAAAAAATCATTAAAAAACATTGAAGATATATCGAAAAATTTATTTTTAGTTGAGCCTCAGCCTTATTTAGAATTTAATTATTTGGTAAAAAATTCATTGGCAGTAATTACAGATTCTGGAGGTATTACTGAAGAAACAACCGTTTTGGGGATCCCTTGTATTACAATTAGAGATACAACCGAAAGACCTGAAACTGTCGAATTAGGTACAAATGAATTAGTTGGCATTAACGCAGAGCAAATAAAGCTAACACTAAATAGATTAATGAATAACAAATGGAAGAAGGGATCTATACCTGAAAAATGGGATGGGAAGAGCTGTGAAAGAATAGTAAAAATTTTACAGAAAATTATTTAATTCAAAAATGTTATCTAGCTGGATAAAAACCCTTCCAAGACTTGGTTTTAATAATTTATTTAGTGTAGCGGCATATCGATTATTATTAAAATATAGACTGCATCCAGCTCAAAAGCTAAAAGGCCATATTTTACACGGCAAATTTTTTAAAGAAAAAAAATCAGCTAATCAATCCGGTTCACCTTCTAATCCTAAATTTAATTTATTTGGTTGGTATGAATTAGCACTTCATGAGACACCTCCAGCCTGGAATTATGATTTAATTAATGACAAGCTATATAATAACTTTAGAACGGAATGGTGGAAAAAAGAAAATTCTTCAGAAGTATATGATGATATAAAAATAATTTGGGAGTTATCAAGGTTTGACTGGTTGCCCTCTATGGCAATCCAAGTGGAAAACGGAAGTTATGAGTATATTAAAATTTTAAATAACTGGATTAATGATTGGATAAAAAATAATCCTCCATATTTAGGTCCGAATTGGTTGTGCGCTCAAGAAGCCTCCATTAGGATAATTCACATTGCCCAGTGTTCAATAATTCTTGGCCAGAGCGATGATAATTCTAAATATTTAAATCATCTTATTAATTTGCATATGAAAAGGATATATGTGACAATAAAATATGGAATTGCGCAAAATAATAACCATGGACTTTTAGAAGCTGTTGCTCTTTTTGTAGGAGGTTCATGGCTTTTAAAAAATTCTGATTTTTCTAATGAAGCAAAAAAATATCTAAATCATGGTCGTAAATGGGTTGAGGATAGAGTTTCAAATTTAATTGATATTGATGGGACATTTAGTCAGTATTCTGTTAATTACCATAGATTAGCATTAGACTCCATATGTTTTGTAGAATTATGGAGAAAAAAAATGGCTCAGAAAAATTTTAGCAATGAATTTTATAAAAAAGCTAAACTAGCCACAGAGTGGATCATTCCGATGGTTCAGACTGAAAATGGCAACACACCCAATATTGGAGCAAATGATGGCGCTAACTTATTACACTCTACTTTTAGTTATAATGATTATAGGCCAACGGTTCAATTAGCTTCCATACTCTTTAAGGGTGAAATATTTTGCAATTCTAAAAAAATTGATCATAGTCTTAAAATTTTAGGAGTAAAATACTTTCCGAAAAAAACGAGCAAACCTGAATCATTAATTAGCAAAAATGGTGGTTTTGCATCAATCATATCAAATGATAGTAAATTATATTTTCGGTTTCCTAAATTTAAATTTAGACCCAGCGAATCTGATTCTCTCCATGTTGATTTTTGGATAAAAGGTGAAAATGTATTAAGAGATGGTGGAACATTTTCATATCATTGTGATGAAAAATTAAGAGATTATTTCTCAGGAAATAAATCTCATAATACGATTGAATTTGATGATAGAAATTCAATGCCGAGACTATCAAATTTTTTATATGGAAATTGGTTAAAAACTCTTGAGCTTGACTGGAGCATAGAAAGTGAGTTTCAATGGATAAAAGCGGGTTACATTGATTATATGCATTCAAGGCATATAAGAAAAGTGGAGATCGACAAATCTAAGCTTAAAATTGTGGATAGTATTTCAAATTTCAAAAAGTATGCAATATTAAGATGGAGGTTAAAGCCAGGAGAATGGACACCAACCAAAAATGGTTTTAATAATAAAGACTATAATATTATAATTAACTCTACAGATAAATTTAAAGTTGATCTTGTAAATGGATATGAGTCAAAAAAATATCTTCAAAAAACTATTTTACCCGTACTAGAAGTTAAAGTAGATAAGCCTACTGTTATAGAGACAGTGCTTACTTGGAAGGATGATAGTCATTAAAATATTATATTTTCACCAATACTTTTCAACTCCAATGGGATCAGCAGGAACTAGATCATACGAATTTTCTAAGAAACTAATTTCAAATGGACATACAGTAGAAATGATTTGTGCCTCAAACGAAAGGACCGTAACTGGTTTAAATCAAGAATTTGTTAATGGAAAAAGAGAGGGAGTTGTTGAGTCAATTAATGTTACTGAGCTCAAAATACCATATTCAAATTATGATGGATTCATTAAAAGAAGCCTTTCATTTATTAGATTTTCACTTAGAGGAATTTTAATTTCTTTGAGAAAAGATTATGATATAATTTTAACGTCATCAACTCCTCTTACAGTAGCTATACCTGGTATAATTGCAAGCATTTTTAGATCAAAAAAGTTTATTTTTGAAGTAAGAGATTTATGGCCAGAACTTCCTAGGGCAATGGGTATTATCAATAGTAAAATTTTATTAAGAATTCTAGGTTTAATTGAAACCCTCGCTTATAAACGAGCTAACGCATGTATAGCATTATCACCTGGTATTAAAAAAGGAATTCACTCAAAATCAAAAAATAAAAATATTACGATAATACCAAACGGATGTGATAACGAATATTTTAGAACTCAGGTAAATAAAAAAAAATCAAAAAAAATAAATTTCGTTTTTACGGGAGCCCATGGTAAAGCAAATGGATTAGACTCAGTTCTCGATGCTGCAAAAGAGCTATTAAAATCAAAAGAAAAAAATATTTTTATAAAATTTATTGGCGATGGAAGCGAAAAGCCTAAATTAATAAAAAGGTCAATAGATGAAAACTTGACAAATTGTGAATTTCTTGATCCTATGCCAAAAAAAGAACTATTTAATTTTCTGAACACCGAAGCTGACGTAGGGCTGATGATTTTAAAAAATATTGAAGCTTTCTATGATGGAACATCGCCTAACAAATTTTTTGATTATTTATCTTTAGGATTACCAGTTATAAATAATTATCCAGGTTGGCTTTCCAAGCTTATTAAAAATAATAATTGTGGAATAGCTGTTAGGCCTGATAATCCAAAATTATTATCGAATGCTATGATCAAATTATATGAAGATAGAATATTAAGAATTAAAATGGGAAAAAATTCTCGTAAATTAGCTCTTGAAAGCTATGATCGTGATTATCTTAGCTCTAAGTTTGTAAAATTTATTGAGTCTGTTTAAAATAATTGAAGATATTTGAACTTATAATAAGCTTAATATTATTGATAGTCCTTTTGCCTTTAATAGTAATTATATCCCTGGCAATATATCTAGCAATGGGCCGACCCATCTTTTTTTATCAAAAAAGAATAGGCCTAAGCAATAAACAATTTACAATAATAAAATTTAGAACAATGAAATCTGAAAATCTAGTTGAAGAAAACGATTCAGTCAGGATTACAGCTTTAGGTAGGTTATTAAGGATTACTAGTTTAGATGAAATACCTTCAATAATAAACGTAATAAAGGGTGATATGGCTTTCGTTGGACCACGTCCATTGCTCGTAGAGTATTTGCATCTTTACAATGATTTTCAAATTAAAAGACATTTAGTTAAGCCAGGTATTACTGGATGGGCACAGATTAATGGAAGAAATCAAATTTCATGGGAAGAAAAGTTTAAATTAGATATTTGGTATGTTGAAAACAAAAATCTTATGCTTGATTTAAAAATACTATTCCTTACAGTATATAAAGTTTTTAAAAGAGATGGAATAAATCAAAGTGACACAATTACTGCAAAAAGATTTACAGGTAAAAATTAATGAAGACAAACCTAATTGAATATTTTTTAGATACCGTTGAAAAATTTCCAAATAAAGTCGCTATAAGGTCGGATGATGATAAAAATATTTTTACATTTAAGGAGCTTTATTTAAGATCCTATTTTGTTGCAAAGCAAATTGTAAAAAAGAATACATTTCAAGAGCCAGTGCCAATTATTATTGTTTGTGAGAAAAGCGCAAATTCTGTTATTTATATTTTAGCTAGTCTGATATCTGGAAATATCTATTGCCCAATAGATGTTAGTGCTCCTATCTCAAGAATAAAAAAAATAGTTGAAAGTTTAGGTAAATCTATAATTTTAATAGAAAATTCAAGTTCTAATACTCTTGACGAAGATCAATTAAAAAAAATAACAAATAAATTATCTAATAAATTAATCTCTGTATCATTTCAAAATTATAAACCACTGGAATCCAATAATATTAGCAATGATATTGAATCTTGGACAAAAAATATTATAGACACGGACCCATGTTATATATTATTTACATCTGGATCTACAGGAATTCCAAAAGGTGTTACAATTTCTCATAGAAGCGTAATCGATTATATACTTTGGGCTATTAATGCTTATAATATAACAGAAGAAGAAATAATTGGAAATCAAGCCCCATTCTTTTTTGACAATTCAACGCTTGATATTTATTTATCATTTTTTACAGCTGCTGAGCTGGTAGTTATTCCAGATAAATATTTTATTTTCCCTAAAACACTAATTGATTTTTTAAACAAAAGTAAAATAAACTTCATTTTCTGGGTTCCTACCCTACTGATTAATATTGCTAACTTAAAATTGTTAGATAGTGAGATTATACCAAACCTTAAGAAGATTTTATTTGCAGGTGAGGTAATGCCATCAAAGCATCTTCAGTACTGGCAAAGAAGGCATCCAAAGGCATTGTACTCAAATCTTTATGGTCCGACCGAAATAACGGTTGATTGCACTTTTTTCATAGTTCCTAATAACTGGAAAGGGGAAACTGTCCCAATAGGGTTGCCGTGCAAAAACAGTAACATTATAATTCTTGATGAAAAAGATAAAGCGTCTAATAGGGGAGAGCTTTGCGTTAGGGGTTCATCTCTATCACTAGGTTATTGGAATAATTGGGATCAAACTAACAAGGTTTTCATTCAGAATCCTTTAAATAAAAAATTTATAGATTTAATATACAGAACTGGTGATCTAGTTAGTAAAGATAAGAATGGTCAAATATATTTTATAGGTAGAATTGATAATCAGATAAAGATAAGTGGTTATCGAATTGAATTAGGTGAGATTGAAGAGGCAATTTCTAATATTAAATTGATTGCAAAATCAGTAGTAGTTTTTTTTGAGGATAGAAAAGAGTTAATTTTAGCTTATGAAACAACACACTTAAAAGAAATTAGCAATTCTGATCTTATTGGTAGTTTGCTAAAAAGTATTCCAAAATATATGATCCCAAAGAAGTTTGTACATTTTAAAAATTTACCTATTCTTTCAAATGGTAAAATAAATAGAGTGAAGATAAAAAGAATTTTGGAGAGCTATGAAAAATAATATTTTAACAATTTTAAAAGATATAAAACCTGAGATAGAAATCAATTTAAATTCTAAATTATTCGAATCCGGCTATTTCGACTCTTTTGATTTAGTTCTTATTGTCGGTGAATTAGAAAATTTTTTTAAGTTAAATATTCCAGGAGAAATGATAATTCCCGAAAATTTTGAAGATATAAAATCAATAAAAAGTATGATTCAGAAATTGCAAAACTAAAATGAAATCAAATATTGGAAATATTAAAATAAAAGGTCTAGTTGGAGCTATACCAAAAAATATCAGTTTTTTTGATGATGAAATAAATAACTATTCACATGACAAAAATAGCTCAAAAAAGTTAAAAAAAATGATGGGTTATGATCAGCATAGGGTAGTAGACTCAAATTTATGCGTATCTGATTTTGCAAAAGAAATATTTCAGCACTGTATGAATAAAAAATTATTCAATTCTGAAAAAATCGATGCTATTATTTTAGTGACACAAACACCTGACTATATCATTCCACCTACATCAGCCATATTGCATGGAAATTTTGATTTAAATGAAAATTGTTATTGCGTGGATATTAATGATGGGTGCAATGGATATGTAAAAGGATTATTTCAAGCAGCTTCTTTGGTAAGATCCTCTGATGCAAAAAAAATCTTATTAATATCAGGTGATGTCTTAAGTCGAAAGGTATCTAAAAAAGATAGAAATTCATATCCTTTAATTGGTGATGCATTAACATTTACATTAATAGAAGAAAACGATAAAGAAGATTGTTACTATCCGCTAGAAATTCTTTATAATGGCGCACAATATGAATCGCTAATCATTCCTGCGGGTGGTATGAAAACCCCAACAAATGATAAAACATCTAAGGAAAAAATTGACAGCGAAGGCAATATTAGATCACTAGACAATCTTGTAATGAACGGTAGAGATGTTTTTTCATTTACACAAACTACTGTCGCTAGTTTTATCGATTATTTTCTGAAAAAACATTCACAGTTTGATATAGATTATTATTTTTTGCATCAGGCGAATGAGTTTATCATTGATAGAATAAGAAAGAAATTCAATTTAAATAAAGACATTTTACCATCTGAGGTTATATCAAAATTTGGCAATTCATCCTCAGCAACAATTCCTATGTCTCTGATAAATAAATTCTATAAAACTAGTATAAATGAGCTAGATTTTAATGTTTTTCTAGCTGGTTTTGGCGTTGGTTTAAGCTGGGGTGCAGCAATAACAAAAGTAAATCAAATCGATTTTTGTGATTTAATTGAAATATAAGGATTAATAAATGAAAAAACTTATTAAAGAAATTGCTACTATTTTAGAAAGCGATACAAAAGAAATAGATGAAAATACAGTTTTATCAGAACATCCGCTTTGGGATTCTTTAGCCTCTATCTCTACTATTGCTATGCTTTCTGATGAATTTAAAGTAAACATAAATGAAGAGGAATTAATGACGTGCAAAACCGTGAATGATCTTCATAAATTTATCTCAGATAAAATAAACTAAATATCACTATGAAAAAAAAGAAGGTTCTAATTACTGGGGCAACTTCTGATATAGGGGTTTCAATTGCTAATAAAATGATTTCCGATGGCCATGAATTAGTTTTAGTGGCCAGAAGTAAAAATTTTAAGAATAAGTATAAGGATTTTTCAGAAAAAATTAATTGCTATACTTATGATTTATCTAGAGTTGAAAATATATCAATGCTTTTCAAAAAAATAAAAAAAGATGTTGGCCCACTTCATTCTTTTATTTCTTGTGTAGGATTTCATGATTTGAAACCCTTAAAAACTCTGACCTCAGATGACATTTCGAGGTCAATGCTGATTAACTTTATTAGTCCTATAATAACTGCTCAACATTTCTCTTCAAATTTATTTTCAACTGGAACTAGTAGAGATATTGTATTCATATCAAGCATTTCAAATAAAAAACCAGAAAAAGGTTTATTGAGTTATTCTGCTTCAAAATCAGCATTAACAATTGCCTCAAAAATTCTAGCTCTAGAACTTTCAACTAAAGACATAAGGGTTAATTCAATATCACCGGGGTGGGTTAATACTCAAACTACTCAAAAAATTAAAAAAAATATGTCCAAAGATAATTTTGAAAAAATTATATCTCAGTATCCACTTGGTACAGGTAATCCAAAAGATGTCTCAGAGTTAGTAAGTTTTTTAATTTCAAAAAATTCAAATTGGATTACAGGTCAGGATATTATTATTGATGGCGGAAGAAGTTTAATTTGAATGTTTTTTTCAAAAATTATTCTAGTAGGTCATGGTAAAATTGCAAAGGATATTCTTGAATATATTGTAAATATTGGATTAGTCAAAATTGATGTTATAGAAAGTGAAAAAAGTAATTTTTCTACTTTAAATTACTTTTCAAAAGGTAAATACAAACATCACGAAACTCCTAAGAATATCAATGAAAAAATAAATGAACTAATATCTAGTCAAGACGGCAAAGTTTTAATAATTAGCGCCAACAATAACACTATTTTTACAGAAAAAATTTTAAAAGACTCAAGTTTAGTAATTATAAATTTTCACAATTCATTTTTACCATTTCATAGAGGAAGAAACGCCCCTACATGGGTAATTTATGATGGAGATTTATTCACTGGAGTAAGCTGGCATTTTATTGGAGATAAATTAGATTCTGGTACAATTTTTTCTCAAAAGAAATGGTTTCTAAATGGCGACGAAACCGCTTTATCACTAGTTATGCGCTCAATGAAAGAAGGCTTTTTTTTATTTGAAAAATTTTATAGTAAACTAATAAGATTTGGACCAGAAAAATTTTCCGATAAAAATTATTCAGAACCCTTGAAAAGAAAACCGCACTTATCTACCGATGTTCCATCTTGCGGAATATTAAATATTAACAAAAATAATACTTCAATTTATAAACTTTTAAGATCTGTTGATTATTACCCTTATCAAATTTTTGAACCTTTAAGGACTGTTATTTCTGAAATTTCATATAAAATAAAAGAATATTCAGTCGATCCTCCAAAATATAACAACCCCCAAAAAAGGTATGAATTCGTCTCAAAAAGACAGATATTGTTATACGATAATAAATTTGATATTAATTTAACCGTAAAGAAAATTAATGAGTAAACCACTAGTGATTATTGGAAACGGCGGACTTTCAGAAGAAATTATAAGTTGGATAATTGACGATGGTTTTCATAATGATCGAATGATTGGGACTTTTATAAGCAATGATCAAAAAACAAATGAATATACCACCAAGAGTATTAATTATTTTGAGGATCTAAGGGCATTAAATGAGCGTTTTGATTATATAATTGCTATTTCAAAACCACTGGTTAAGAAAAAATTGTCTAAGGAATTAAATCTATTAGGTGGACTTCCATTTACATTTATACATAAATCGTCAACAGTATCAACTGACGCAAAAATCGAGAAAGGAGTTGTTATTAATCCAAATTGCTCTATTTCTCCTAAATCAAAAATTGGAAAATTTGTATTAATAAATTGCAATTCTTCTATTGGACATGACGTTGAAATTGGTGATAACTCATCACTTTTAGGATCAAACACGGTTAATGGAAATGTTATTATTGGAAGAAATGTTGTTTTAGGCTCTGGCTCTATTATTCATCCTAGAAAAAAAATAGCTGATAATGCAGTGGTTGGTATCGGTTCAATAGTAATTAGAGATGTAAAGCAAAATTCAAGCGTGTTTGGTAATCCAGCAAAGCAAATCTTGAAAATAAATAATTAGCTAATCATGAGGATTTAATTTTGTTAAAAAATAGAATTTATTTATCTCCACCTAATTTGGATGAAAAAGAAATTTTTTTTCTTAATGAAGCGATTGAAAGCAACTGGATTGCGCCATTGGGACACCATGTTGATGAATTTGAAAAAGAAATTTCTAAATACTTAAATGTAAAAGACTCAGCTGCATTGTCCTCTGCAACTGCAGCAATACATCTTGCTCTTATAATAGCCGGTGTCAAAAAAAATGACAAAGTTTTATGTCCATCATTAACTTTCGCAGCTACTTCAAATCCAATTTTATATATTGGAGCTGAACCTATATTCGTTGATTCAAATAATTTGGATTGGAATATTGATATTCATCTTTTGGAGCTAGCTATGAAGAAACACAAACCAAAAGCATTAATTAGTGTTGATTTATATGGTCAGAGTTGTGATTATGAATCAATTCATAATTTGTGTGATAAGTATAATGTTTTTCTAATTGAAGATGCCGCTGAGGCTCTAGGATCTAAATATCGCAATAAGCAATGTGGCTCATTCGGAAAAATATCAGCGCTTTCGTTTAATGGAAACAAGATAATTACAACATCTGGCGGTGGTATGCTTGTTTCAGACAACATTGATTACGTAAAAAAAGCAAGATTTTTAGCTTCACAGGCAAGGGAAAATGAACTGCATTATGAACATAAAACAATAGGTTTTAACTATAGGTTGAGCAACCTATTAGCAGCTATTGGAAGGGGACAACTTTTAAAACTGGATAATTTTGCAGCTCGTAAAAGAGAAATATATAAATTTTATTATGAAAGTTTATATCATTTGGAGGGAATAAGCTTTATTAGTGAAGAACATAATACAGCATCAAATCGATGGCTGACTACGTTTACAATAGATGAAAATATTAATGGTGTAACTAGAGATTTAGTTATTGATAAGCTAGAGAAGCACAATATAGAGTCAAGACCAGTTTGGAAGCCCATGCATTTGCAGCCACTCTATAAAGGTTATGATTATATAACGAACGGAAAAGCTGATAATTCTGCAAATATATTTAAAAATGGAATATGTCTACCTTCTGGATCAGGCTTGCAGAGAGAACACCAGGAAAAAATAATAAATATTGTTTTAGATTGTTTTGATTGATCTAGATTTTTTTGATAGAATTTTGAAGATTTTTATCTTCTTTTTTATATTGAACAATTCTGAACTAAGCGGACAAAGATCAAATATCCAAACATATTCACCATTTCCTAAAGTTAGGCTTGAAGAGGAACTATCTAATTACAACAGGTTTCAAACTCCAATCTTAAGAGTAAAAAATAAAGATTTCAAATTTTTTAATGTTTACCAAAAAATACTTTACTTAAGTAATAACGGCCATCCAAACATTGACAATAATGGAGAAATTTTCAGCCCCTCAAACAATTCTCGCTACATAAGTACAAAAATAGCTTTTCAAAATTCATGGTTAATTTTAGATATCGAGCCATATCAGATTTACCATAAAAATATTTTTAATACTTCACCCCCCAATGAAAAATATCTAGTAAATAACACATATAAATATGTTAACAATCATTTAGAAAAAACATCTATAGATAGAATTAAAGCTGGTTTCAGAAATTCAATAATTGCTATACACTACAATGGGATTGGTATTGGATATGGCTATATGTCTCACTGGTGGGGTCCTGGCTTTCATAATGCATTAACTCTTTCGACCAATGCACCAAGTCAAAAGACTTATTCTTTAGGTACTTTCAGACAAATTGCTTACAAAAACTTCGGTTTTGAGATTAACGTAGTTGCAAAGCCATATAAAAACTTAAATGGAAACGATATTTTCTATTCAGGAATGAGGACAAAATTTACAATAAAAGGAAAGCCTCACGTATCATTTGGATTTCATAGAACATTCCTTTCAGGGGACTTTTTGGATATGAGTGAAACCACAAACATAAACGGCAAATGGAATTTGAACGATGCAATTTCATTAGTCATTAAACCTATGTTTGGTCAGGATAAAAAAGATTTGTCATACGTTGAAAATAATACACCAGGTTTTGATAGGTGGGATGAGGTCTTATCAGGTTTCGTTAAATTATATTTTCCAGAAGATAATATTGAGCTATATCTTGAAATTGCAAGTGATGATAGTCGGGGAAATATGTCAGATCTAATGGCACATTGGGATCATACATTGGCTTATCTATTAGGTTTCAAAAAATTTTCAACAATCAATAAAGCTAAGATTTTATTTGGAATAGAATACTTTAGCAATAAAACGTCAAATACCTTTAAAAATGATTTTTATCGAGGAAGCGCTAATGCTACTAATTATTATTCTAATGAAGAATATGACAATTTTACCTACAGAAATCGACGAATGGGGGCCCATTCTGGATCTTCATCTGACGATTTAATTTTTTTGCTAGGGATTAAGCTAATGCAAAACACTCTTTTTATATCTTACAGCCAGGAAAGACATGGTATTAAAAGTATGGAATTTCCTGAATTAAAAAGAGAAATTAATTTAACATATCGTCATAATATTAATTTTAAAAACTCAATTATAATTTCTGCTGAGCATGAAACAATAAGAAACTTTTCATATACTCTAAATAATTCTTCGACAAGTAGATTTATTTCTCTTGGGTATTCATGGAGTTTTAGATGATTTTTAAATTTTTACTAAAAATATTCCTTTTAATCTTTTTTAATTTTAACGTTCTTTTTTCTCAATCTAATTTTTTTGAATTAAACTCTTTTTTTATTCAAAGGATTAATTTTGAGCATAATAGGGTAAGTTCTCAAAAAATAGTAGATAAAGATTACTTTTTAAAGTTATCATACTTTAATTTTGCTTATCTCAATTCTAATTTGCCAAATCTTGAAAATATAAATGGCCTTTATATTGATAAAGGATATGGTTTCATACAATCAGCATTAGTAGAAATAAGAAAAAATGGATTTTATTTATCTTTTGAACCTCAATTATACACTACTCGTAGATATGAATTAAATAATTTAAATAAAAGCGATCAATTTTCAGTGCTAAATGATACCCAATTAGAAAAAAACGAATATATATATGCAAAAAATAATATGAAAAATGTTGGAATATTATATAATTATAAAAATTTACAGATTGGATTAGGGAACTGGAATGATTGGTGGGGTCCAGGCATTCATAACAGTTTAGTTTTATCAAATAATGCCAAAGGATTTTATAATTATCAAATTTCTACAAAAGATTATATAAAATTTAATTCTAAATTATCTGCTAAGTTCAAATATACAATATCACTACCAATGAAAAATTCATTTGGTAACGAATATTTTCTCACAGCAATTCAGTCTGAAATAAAATACGGTAAAACGAGAATTGGGATAGCCAATCATATTATAAGTGGTGGCTATAATGAAATAAACTGGGACTTTAACAGCGCCATTTTTTCACATTTTGATACAGATAAAACGAAGTATTGGGAACGGATTATTGATTTTTATATACAATATGAGTCTATCGAAACTGGTTTAAATTTCTTTTTTGAATTTGGAATTCCATCAAGAACTATTGATAATAATGCAATTTTATATAGTGATCACGCAACAGGCTCAAATATAGGTTTAAGGAAATACGGCTTATTTGGAATAAATGAACTTCAGTTCGGCTTTGAATATACTCGATTAGTTCAGGGTCAATATTATAATTTACTACCCACCCCTAATTGGTATGATAATATTAAATATAATTATTCATCCTATCATCAGAGAAGATGGGCTGCTCATTGCGGTTCAGACTCAGATGATTTTCTCATTTTTTTAGGCTATAAATTTCTAAATAAAACATTTATTTACGGAATAAACTATGAAAGACATGGTGTAACTTACAATTTCCCTCCTGAAGTAAAATTTGAATCTAGAATTTCTATAAGCATAGACTATAATAGTTTTGATTTAATAATTAATTATGAAAATGAATATTTTAAACATTATAATTTTATAGATAGCAATAGAAATATATGGGAACAAAAGTTTGAAAATGGGTCAATTCAACGTACAAATACCCTCCTATTTAAATTTCAAAAAACCCTAAATTTATAAATTCAACTAATTGTATAATTAATTTTTTTCTCTTCTTATAGGCAGTTGACATTATATAAAATTAGTTTGACATTATGTAAATAAAATGTAATTTTTTGCATGAAATACAAAATTAATCTATTATTAGTCTTTTTTGTAGCTTTTTTGGGTAATTTATTATCAGGTCAAACTTTTGAAGACCTAGACAAATTTGAAAAAGAATACAAAGATATTCTTAATAAAAAAGCTTTACAAAAATCCTCGGAAATTACTAATGCTGAAAATGAGGCAAAAAGTAGGGCATTACCTTCTAAGATGGTTTATTCAAGAAAAGATATTTCCGCTTTACTATCTAGCACTAAACAGCTCCTCGATGAACTTGAGTTCTATAAAGACTCTATTGATAACATGCCCTATGCTGGTTATGAGATTTTTACTCAAAGAGATAGTATACCCTTTTGGCAAAATATTCCCGCCCCTAAAGATTATATTTTAGGACCTGGAGATGAAGTAATTATTTCTGTTTGGGGTGAGTCTGAATCTTATAACGAGGAAATAATAAATAGAGACGGAGAGATTTACATAAAAAATATAGGACTTATAAATTTATCAAATAAATCTCTTATAGATGCTAAATGGTATCTTTTATCAAAATTTTCTAGAGTTTATTCTACTTTGTCAGGTGAAAGCCCTAAATCCTTTATTGATATCACTCTTGGAGAGCTAAAATCAATTAATGTTCATTTTGTTGGATCTGTAAATATACCAGGTGTTCATTTATTACATCCATTTTCGAATGTTGTTTCTGGATTAATTCAGGCAGGTGGTGTTAGTGAAGACGGATCATTGCGAAAAATTAAGGTATTAAGAAATAATAAGGTCGTTAAAATAATAGATCTTTATGATTATATGTTTTTAGGAAAGCCAATTAACTATATTAGATTAATGGATCAAGATATTGTTTATGCCCCCCCAAGGCATTCGACTGTTGCTATAACAGGAAGCATAAGAAAACAAGGCTACTATGAAATAATTGATGGAGAAAAACTTGACAAGCTATTGTCTTTTTCTGGAAATGTAAACGAGAAAGCCTCAGAAACCATTTTAATTTACAAGCAAAGTAGTTCTAGTGATAATTCTGGATTTTTAGGTAGCACCAAAGAAGCTTCTAAATATGAAATAGCTTCAGGTGATAGTGTATTTGTTCTGCCCATCTCAAAAATTAAAAAATTTGTTAGAATTGAAGGTCAGATAAAAAATCCAGGTGAATATCCTTTTGAACCTGGTATGTCTTTAGAGGATTTAATAAGTGCTACGTCCACCTTAAATGATAGAGAATTTATTAAAACAATTAACTTTTCAAATATTGTAATTCACAGGAGAAACCCCGAAGGTGTAAAGCCATTATTAATTGAAATAGATTTTAATAAAGAAATAAAACTAGAAAACGGTGATCATATTTCTATTGGACCGTCTAGAATTTACCAGCCAATTGAAAGTATTATTATAACTGGTGAAATCGAAATTCCAGGGGTTTTCCCTGTCAATAATACCACCACGCTCGGAGATGCAATTAAATTAGCAGGAGGAATAACTAAAAATGCCCTTAAAGATGGAATAGAGATATTTAGAGATTCATTGAAAGTTGCCTGGATAAAAGACTCTTTTGTTTTAGAAAAAGGAGACAGTCTTAATATATTAAAAAAAACAGGTCTTGTACTTGTTAAGGGTGAGGTTAACAATCCTGGATATGTAAGTTTTAATAAAGGGGATAAAATAAAAAAATATATAAATAGAGCAGGAGGTTTCTCAGCCTTTGCAGAAAAATCAGATATATATGTTATTTATCCAAACGGTAACTCAATACCTAAATCTTCAGTTTCGTCTCCTAAAATTAAAGAAGGCTCTGTTATTATAGTTAATCAACGAGCGCTATCAGGGAATAGAGCGCTATCCGGTTGGGGCTTAATTGGCTCAATATCGAATCAAGCTGGTAGCCTGGCTACAACTTTATTGTCATTAGTGCTTATCATGAATCAAATAAGTGCATCAAATGGATGACAATTCGCTGACAATTGGTCAAAAAATAAAACGTTTTCGATTGATTAACGACATTCGCCAGGAAGAGATGGCTGAAAAAATGGGAGTCTCTAGAGCTACGTTAATAAATTACGAAAAAGGGCACACCACAATTAACATGGATGTTTTAACCCGCCTCGGAGAAGCGTATCCAAATTTCAAAATTAACAAAAATAACAAAGAAAAAGCCAAAATAATTGATAATGGTATTATTAATTTTAATATATTTTTCAAGGTTTTATTAGATAGAAAATTATTTATTATCATATCATCTTTGTCAATGCTGTTTATTGGATATGCATTATCTTTTTTACTGATAAATTACTATACCGCAGAAATTTCATTATATCCTGCGAAAAAAGATAATTTGCAAGGACTAGGTCAATTTCAATCTATAGCATCGAATTTGGGTATAAATTCAGCTGATAATGAGCAAGATTTCAATATACCAGATGTTGTCAAATCAAATTTAATAGCTAAGAAGATAATCGATATTGAGTGGGAGAGCTCAAATGGAATAAAATTAAATTTAATTAAATTATGGAAAATTGACAAAAAACCTCTAATTGGATCCTCTAATCAAGAAAAAACAGATATAAACTATTTCATTGATGTAGCACGAAAAAAATTAGATGACCATATTAGTGTTAATGAAGATAGGCTTACAGGGTTGATTCGCATAAATACCACTTTTAGAGACCCCTTACTTTCCTCGGATATTGCTAATTTTATTGGACAGCAGGTTCAAAATTACATACAAAAGGAAAATTCTGCACAATCAACAAAAGAGAAAATCTTTATCTCTGAAAGGTTGGGTATAGTAAAAAAGGAACTTGAATATGCAGAAATAAAATTAAAAGAATTTAAAGAAAGGAATAAAGGCTATGAAGATTCACCTGAACTTTTTATGATTTTTTCTCAACTCTTTAGAGAGTCTGAAGCGAAAAAACAGGTATATTTAATGCTTCAGCAACAATTAGAGCTAGCGCGAATTGAGGAAGTAAAACAATCACCTATTTTACATATACTTGATACAGCCAGCCCCCCAACAACAAAAAGCTCACCAAACCGAATATTGATATGTTTAGCTTTTTCTTTATCCGGATTTCTTTTATCGTCAATAAAATCAATTTTTGAATATTAATACTATGGGAAAAAGGATTTGTGTTGTAGGTGCAGGGAAGTGGGGTACAAACCATATTAAATCCCTTCATAAGCTAAATGCGCTCGGAGGGATTGTGGATCTTGACAAAAATAAATTAGACCAATTCAAAGCTTTTGGTAATAACTTAGTTTTTTGCAAATCTTTAGATGAGTCTTTTGCTAATAATTTTGATGGGTATATTGTAGCTACTCCAACATCTACACATTTTACTATAGCAAAACAGATAATTATGAATGGGAAACCTTTGTTGGTCGAAAAGCCTCTTACTTTATCGTTAAAAGAGGGGAAAGAAATTGAAAAATTATTATTATCTGAGAATGGAAAACTTATTGTAGGGCATCTTTTATTGTTTCATCCTGCAATTCAAAAAATAGATGAAATAATTAAAGATGATCAGATTGGAAATATTCAATATATATATAGCAATCGCTTAAATCAGGGTGTTGTTCGTAAAGATGAAAATGTTTTTTGGAGTTTTGCGCCTCACGATATAGCAATTTTTCAATTTTTGACTAATTCATTTCCTGATAGAATTAATTCAATTGGAGGGGCATTTATTCGAGAGGAAATTCATGACACAACTATGACTTATTTGAAATATCCGAATGGAATTCAAGGTCATATATATGTAAGCTGGCTACATCCATTTAAAGAACACAGATTGGTGATAATTGGAACAAAGGGAAGTATTCATTTTGAAGATTCATTAGCCAACAAACCTCTATTATTGTATAAAAAAAATATGAATACATCTTTTGATAAGGATAATATTATTTGTGATAGAGTTGAATACAGCGAAAGCGAACCTCTAATGAACCAATTAAGTTATTTTATTGACATTATTAACGGTAAAAAAATAAATCGAGTGGGCATAAAAGATGCTTTAGAAGTTTTAGAAATATTAGAAAAGGCATCACAAAATCTGTTATAGCTGATGAAAAAAGTAAATAAAAAAGAATATTTTATACATGATTCGTCTTTTATTCATGAAAATACAGAAATTGGTGAAAGGACAAAAGTTTGGCATTTTTCAAATATTCAATCAGGTGTAAAAATAGGAAAAAATTGTACTCTAGGTCAAAATGTTAACATTGGGAATAATGTTAACATTGGGAATAATGTTAAAATTCAAAATAACGTATCTATTTATGAAGGTGTTCAGTTAGAGGATTATGTTTTTTGTGGCCCATCAATGGTTTTTACAAATATTGTTGTACCAAGATCTGAATTTCCTCAGAGAGGCAGCGCTTTTTATAAAAAAACATTAGTAAAAAAATCAGCATCTATTGGTGCAAATGCCACAATTTTATGCGGCATTACTATTGGGAAATATGCTTTGATAGGCGCTGGCTCAGTAATTTTGGATAATATTCCAGATTTCGCTCTTTATGTTGGCAATCCAGGCATGCAAATAGGGTGGGTAGATAAAAAGGGGAACCAATTGATTTTTAATAGAAAAGGTGAGAGTAGTTGTGGAAAATATTCTATTAATAAAGGTGTTGTGGTTTTTATTGGAGATTAATTGAAAATCGGAACAATTATTGGCGCCCGCCCGCAATTTGTTAAAGTGGCTCAACTTTCAAAACTTATTCATAGCGATAAATTACTATCTGAGACTATCATCCATACGGGTCAACACTTTGAAAAAAATATGTCAGATATTTTTTTTGATGAAATGAAAATTTCAAAACCAAAATATAATTTAAATATCAATAGCCTACCTCATGAAAAAATGGTAGAAAAGATAGTAAAAAAAATTAAACCAATTTTAGTAAATGAAGACTTTGATGGAATTATTGTTTTTGGGGATACTAATTCTACAGTTGCGGCAAGCTTAGCCGCTTCTAATTTAAAAATTCCAATTTTTCATATAGAAGCTGGCCTTAGAAGTAATAATCGTACAATGCCTGAGGAAATTAATAGAATTATAACAGACCACTTATCAACATTACTTTTTTGTCCAACTAATAACGCTGTAGAAAACTTAAAAAAGGAAAATATAAATAAAGGAGTTTTTCTGTCAGGGGACGTTATGTATGATGCCTACAAAAAATTTAGTATCCTAAAAAATAAGCCCTATAATATTAAAAAAAACGACAAGAGATTTGTTCTTGCAACAATCCATAGAAGAGAAAATATAAACAATTACGAAAACTTATCTAAAATTTTTAATAATCTTGATAAAATTTTTAATAAAATAAATGTTATTATGCCGCTCCATCCGCATACAAAAAAAAAGATTAAAGACTATAAAATAGAAACTAAAATCAAAATGGTAGAGCCTTTGGGTTATATTGAAATGCTTTCTTTATTGAGAGATTGTGAATTGGTTATAACTGATAGTGGAGGATTGCAAAAAGAAGCCTTTTTTGCAAAAAAGAAATGTCTTACAGTTAGAATGCAAACAGAATGGTCAGAGTTGGTTGAAAATGGGACAAATGTCCTATCTAGACCAAACGAGGTATTTCAATTTTTTAATAAACTTATAAAGAAAGAATGTGATTTTTCCTTATCACCATATGGCGAAGGTAGAGCCAGTAAATTCATTTTAGAATCAATTAAAAAACATCTTTTTTAAACTTTATTCCGATGAAATGCTCAACAAGCATATAAATAATATTCAAAATTCATTTATAACTAATTCATTTTATCTATACCTGTCTTACTTCTCAGATTATTTATTAGCATTATTTTTCTTACCATTCATTGCAACGAGGCTAGGAACTACTAACTTTGGCCAAATTGCTTTGGCTCAAGCCTTTGGAGTTTTCATGGTATTATTCTTTGAATTTGGATCCTCTGTTATGGCAACACGTGAAGTTTCAATTATAAAAGAAAATAAAATATCTTTAAAGTTTTTCATCAGTAAAATATTAACATTTAAAATTCTACTACTCCCTGTAGGTATAATAATTTCACTATTTTCAATAATATTCGTACCAGTATTTAGCTTTAACCCGTTTTACGTATTGATAGTCATGGTAGGAGCGTTTTTTCAAGGTGTTTCACCTGTTTGGTTTTTTTTGGGAATTGAAAAAATGAAAAAAGTTGCAATATCAAAAATGATATTTAGGCTATTTGGTTTCATTCTGATTTTATTTTTTGTTAAGAATCCAGGCGATGGTTGGATAGTTTTAGCATCATATTCATTAATGAGCGCGCTAATTAGTTTATATTTGATTTATAAAATGATAATAAAAATAGGCTTTTTTAATTTAGCAACCCCAATACAGTCTTTTGAGATTTATTATAAATCAAAGTTCAGTTTTATCTTAACAATAATTCCAATCATTAATCAAACTTTAACCACAATTATTCTTAGTATATATATTAGTCCAGTCCAATTAGGTCTTTATTTAGGAGCCAATAGAATTTATAGAGCTTTTAATAGTTTATTTGGGCCTTTATCACAATCATTTTTCCCTAAATTATCATCAAACATACATCAGAGCAATTTTTCTTCTCTTAAATTAATTAAGAATTATTTACTGTTGATGCTTGCAATTGGCTTGACTCTTCTTCTCATAATTTTTTTCTTCTCTGAACATATTATTTTATTATTTTTAGGAAAAGATTATTTATCATCAAATATAATATTGAAAATATTTGGCATAGTAATTCCTTTAACTGCTATTTCAAATGTTTTTGGGAGGCAGTGGTTATTGGCGATAAAAAAAGATTATTTTTATACAATAACCCAACTAATATCATCATTAGTTTCGTTTACATTTTTCATTTTTTCTCTATCTAAAATTGGTATTATTTCAGCTCCAATATCTTTAATTGTTTTTGAAATAACATCAATATTGATGATTGTCTTTTATTGGTGTTTTAAAAATGCTTTTTAGCAATTCATATAATTTAAGCGAAGTAAAATTATCAATATTATTAATATGCTCTGGAATAGTTGGAACAGCGCTTAGTTATGGTGATCTTTATTTATTTCATATTATCTTATTTTTTTCATTGGTTGTTTGGTTGTATAAAATTAAAAACAATGATTACAGGCTTGATTTAAAAGTTTTTTCAAGCAACTATATTTTAGTTTTAATAATATTTTATTTATGGTATCTGCTATCTTTATTTTGGACTCCAAGTATAGAATTAGGCATTAAATATATATTTTATATTTCCTGCGGACTTATCTTAACAGTTTCTGTTGTATCAATTTCTACAAAGGAGGCCAACCTAAATAAGCTTTTTAAGCTTTTTTCATTATTATTTATTTCTGAAATCATAATTGCTCTTTTAGAGGTCTTTACTAATTTCAGAATGCCTACTTCATCACTATCTACATTTGCACCTTTTTTCGGGAAAGATTCAACCGCACTCTATCTAAATGGAAATCTTGCTATGCTTTCGAACTTAAACGCACCCACCGGTTTTCGATGGAATACTAATGACTTAGCAGTTTCGATGATTATTATATTACCCTTTTTTTTGTGTCATAAAAAAATAGCCATAAAGTTTTTTGGCATTGGAGCTATTTCAATTATAATAGTTATGACGGCTTCAAGAGCAGTATTTATAGCTTTAATTATTACATTTTGTATCTATTTGATTATGATAAAAAAAAGATTTGGCACACTATTAATTGCATGGACTTTTTTGGTGAGTTTATTTTGGGCTATACTTAACTTTAGCGATAGCGATAATCCAAGAATAAATGAAATTGCAAATTCATTAGAAGCTTTAAGTTTATTTGTAAGCGGAGATATTGATGTAGGAGGTTCTATTCAGTGGCGAAGAAAGTTAGTTGAAAATGGATTTGAGGCTTTATCAAATAGTTACGGTTTTGGCATAGGTGCTGGTGGAACAGTCGCGAATCAAGAGAATATTGGACCAGTTTCTGGGAGGTTTACTTCAATGCATAATTTCTGGATTGAAGTATTGGTTGAAGGAGGCATAATCATTGGGCTTCTAATATCATTGTGGTATATAAATATTATTTATAATTTATTTAAAGTATCAAGATCCAGTGCAAGTTTTAGGATAAAATATTATAGTCAATCTCTAATTTTATCTATGGTAGCTTTTGTTCCTGCTGCGATTGCAGCTAGTTCTACAGTTTATTTCTTACCTATGTGGATAATGTTTGGATTTTCTATATCAATCATTTTATTTCACAGAGAAAATAATTCCTTATTTATAAAATAATATCAATTTAATAGTATTTAAATATCCAGAAATTTTACTTCTATATACTTTTGAAAATGGGGTAAATAAAGCTAACAATACACTTTTAATTATCGAAGCTATTAGCACACAAAAAGTAATCAAAAATGCACTTAGAAATTGATGATGAATTCTGAAATATTTAATCTTACTAAGCAATTGATTTGAAATTGCTATTTTATAATTTTTTTCAGCACTTTTCCCTACATAGTGAATAATTTTTGTTATTGGTGTAAATAAAACATCGTAATTAGCTTTTTTAGATCGCACACAAAAATCAATGTCTTCCATCCAGAATAAATTATTATTGAACCCTTTCAATTGACTAAATAATATTTTAGAAACAAAAAACGCGCATCCAGAAATTGTATCAACTGCAGTTGTTTTTTCAATTTTTTTATTTTTATAATCTTTTTTTCTATTCAAAAAATTAAGTTGAAAAATATCAATTATAGTGCTGAATAAACTTGGTCTTAACCAATAGGATTGCTGTTTTTCCCCTGTTTCGGAAATTATCATTGGACCTAATACGCCAAATCTTTCAATCTTTTTTGATTCAAAATAAAGCATACTTATGCTGTCCTCTATAAATAGAGTATCTGGATTTAAAAAAAATAGAAATTTGCCTTTTGCCTGTTCAGCACCTTGATTGCATGCTTTGGAAAATCCAATATTGTTTTCATTTTTTATTAAATTAATCTTTGGAAATTTCTCTCTCAATGCATCAAAAGTTCCATCTTTAGAATTATTATCTACAACAATAATTTCAAATTCAATTTTAGATTTTGAATGTTTATATATTGAATCAATACAAGAAATAATATATTCTTTAACGTTATAGCTAACAATAATTATAGTAATATCCATTTATTAAAACTCTTCTATCTAATATGAAAATAATTTTATTAACTGATGCGAACTCTGTTCATTCTTTGAGATGGGTCCGCGCTTTAAATAACAATGGTATTAATTTACTCTTATTTAGTTTTTTTAAACCAAATAAGAAAATAAAAAATATATATGATGATTTAGGTGTAGAAATCTTTTCTCCGGATTTAAAATCAAAAATAAAAAAATTAAACAAACCAAATCTAAGTAAAATAAAATACATTTTTTCAATTATTCATCTGATGAGAGCAATAAGAGTTTTTAAGCCTGATTTAATTCACGCTCACTATGCTTCAAGCTATGGACTTTTAGGAGCTCTTTCTATGTTTAAGCCTTTTGTACTATCAGTTTGGGGTAGCGACATATACGATTTTCCATATCTTAACAATTTCAATAGGTATTTAATGAAATTTATATTGAAGAGGCCAGATTTTCTTTGCTCAACAAGTATAGCAATGAAGGAAATAATTCAAAAAGAATATATGAGGAATGATGTTGAAGTAATACCTTTTGGAATTGATATTGATCGATTTAAACCATCTAGCTTGAATGAAAAAAAATTTGTAGTTGGTACAATCAAAAGCATTGAAGAATATAATGGAATTGACTGTCTTATTGATGCAGCAAAAATAATTAAATTTGAATATAAAAAGAATATTGAATTTTTAATCATTGGAAAAGGGTCTTTAGAAAAGGAAATGATAAGTAAATCAAGAAATCTTGGCCTAGGAAAAAATGTTAAATTTTTAGGATTTATTGATCACGATAATATTTTAGAGTACCATCAAAGTTTATCATTATTAGTTGTGCCATCAACTAGAGAAAGTTTTGGTGTTTCAGTTTTAGAGTCTGCTGCTTGTGGTATACCTTCAATAACATCAAATGTTGGTGGCTTAACTGAAGTAAATTTGAATGATGAGACTGGATTTGTAATAGAGCCAAATGATCCTAGAAGTCTTGCTAAGGCGATAATTAAATTGCATGAAAATAAAAAATTAAGAGATAAAATGGGTTCAAACGCTAGGAAAAGAGTAGTAAAAAAATTCAATTGGATTGAAAATTCAAATAAAATGTTTAATATTTACAAAAAATTAAATGAAACCCACTAATTATAAACACAAATCATCCATTATTTTTGCAATGATTTTATTTCTGATTGGTTGTGAAGAGACTAATGTTATAAAACCTTCATATATTGATCCTCACATCATTTTAACATCTAGAAGGTGGTGGAATTATGACATATACATTTCTGATATATATGGGTCGAATATCACTCATTTAACTAAGAATAAATGGATTGATTTTAATCCTTCAATTTCATCGAATGGTGGTAAAATTGCTTTTGTTTCGGACAGGGATGGTAATAGAGAAATTTATGTAGCTAATTTAAAATGGATGGATGGATATACTCAATGGTCTGCAAGCAACCTTGTTAATTTAACTAATTCAAAGGAAAATGACTGGACACCGACATTTTCCCCAGTTGAGGGTAAAATTGCCTTTGCCACTTATTTTCCAGAAAATGATAATTATGATATTTTTATTATGAATGATGATGGTTCTGGCAAAGAAAATCTAACAAATACACCTGGTTATGAAAAATTTCCTCAGTTTTCACAGGATGGTTCGTTTATTATTTACCAGGGATGGCAAAAAGGAATGATGGATATATTTTTTACAAACATACTTGAAAAAAACAAAATTAATATAACAAAAAACATTAAATCTAACGATATTGTCTCTCATGGAAATGCTTTTTCACCAGATGGGCAATCCATTGTCTTTACATCAGATAGAGATGGGAATAGAAACATATATTTAATGAAAATTGATGGTTCGGAAATTGAAAAATTAACAACTCACGAATCGAGTGACTATGAACCAACCTTTTCAATGGATGGAGAATCGATTATTTTCACATCAGAAAGAGATGGAAATAAAGAAATTTATATCATCTATCTAGAAACAAAAAAAATTAAAAATTTAACTAATAATTCCGGAGATGATTGGAATCCGAGACTTTATCCAGATAGTCAAAAAATTGTTTTTCAATCTACAAGAGATGGTAATTGGGAAATATATATAATGAACTTAGATGGGGAAAAACAAATTAATATTAGCAATCACCCTTCCACAGATTATTCTTTTACAATTCTCCCATTAATTAATAGATAGAAAAGTATGCATGTGTTTATCATAACACAATATTACCCACCTGAGATTGGCGCATCGGCATCAAGATGGAGTGATTATACACAAATATTATTAAAACAAAATCATAAAGTTACAGTCTTATGTGAAGCACCCCATTACCCACATAAAAAATACTACCCCGGATATAAAAATAAATGGTGTTACATTGAAAAAAGATCAACACGTTTTACTATTGTTAGAAGTAAAGCGTTCTCAAGTGATAGAAAATCGTTTTTCAAAAAAATTAGTCATTATTTAGTATTTATGTTAAGTGCCATAGTAAACTCTAAAAAAATTAAAGATTTTGATTTACTTATAATTTCTTCACCACCCCTTTTCACAGGCATTATTGGTCTTCATTTAAAGTACTTTCGAGGAAAAAAATATTGGCTCGATGTTAGGGATCTATGGCCTGATTCTGCGCTCGAGCTAAATCAAATTAATAATGGTTTTTTTTATAAAATTGGAAAGAAAATGGAATCTAGAATATATAAATCTGCTGAAGGATTTATTTTTCCTGTTCCTAGTTTTAAAAAGTATCTTAAAAATTTTTCAAAAGAGGTTTCAAAAAAACCAATGATAGAATTAGTTAACGGCGTTAGCAGTAGTTTCTTGAAAAATTCAAAATCACAAAAAATTTCAACACAAGATAAATTTATTGTTCTTTACAGTGGAAATATGGGCCTAGCGCAAGACCTTAAAACCATAATAAAGGCAGCAAAATTTCTTAAAAGCTATAATATTTATTTTAAATTTATTGGAGATGGTGTTTGTAAATCAGAAATTGAGATACTTGCAAAGCCCTTCAATAAAAAAATTGAATTTTGCGAGCCAATGCCAAGGGATGAACTAATAAAACATATATTGAAATCATCCGTGTGTCTAGTTCCGTTAAAAGATAAAAAAATATTTAATTCAGCCCTTCCCTCAAAAATGTTTGAATACATGGCTTGTGGAAAGCCTATTATTGCAAGCGTTAGGGGAGATGCAAAAAAAGTTATCAATGATTCAGGTTCTGGAATAGCTGTACACCCTGAAAATGCTAAACTGCTATCTAATGCAATATTAACTTATTTTAATGATTCAAAAAGATGCAAGGTTGATGGAAAAAATGGCATGACATTTGTAACAAGTAACCTCTCAAAAGAAGTTTTAATTTCAAGCATGTTAAATAAAATAAAAAGTGAATAAGATTTTATATAAGAATATATTATTATTAATTTTAATATTATCTGATTTTTTAGCTGGTGCTATATCATATTTCTTATATCTCAATATTGAAAATCATTTTACTTTTGCAAGTAATTCATATGTTAAACCTTTGGTATTTATTTTGCTTATTCAATCTGTTTGGTTTACCATTTTCTTTTTTGCTAATTTGTACAATACAAGAGCAACACTTTCAAGATTTGATGAAATAATTAGATTGGTTCCAATAATTTATTCGGTGCTCTTCGTATATATCACTCTTAATGTTTTTGGAGTAATTAATTACCATTCTGACTACAAAAATATCCTAACATATGGTGTAGTTTTTTCTACAGTTTTAATAATAAATAGGTTTATTATTCATTCTTTTCAAAAATATTTTCTCAAAATGAAGATTGGTTTGAATAATGCTTTGATTTTAGGCGTCAACCGTCGCGGAAGTGATGTTTTTAATAGTCTACAGCATTCATCGTATCATGGTTTAAGGGTAAAAGGCTTTGTGAGAGCTGAAGATGACCCCGATTCATTTAAACTGTTGGAAAAAAATAAAATACTTGGTCATGAGTCTGATATAGAAAAGATTATAAAATCTGAGCAAATAGAAGATGTTATTATAGCTCTTGATCAGCCTAATTCTGAACGAATAATGAGTTCGATAGTAAAAATTAATGATGCGCCAATATCAATTAAAATACTACCAGATATGTATGAAGTTGTAACTGGATTAGCGAGAACCACTCAGTTAGTTGGTGTACCATTAATTGATATTAATTTAAATATTGACACATTTTATTCAAGAGTACTGAAAAGAGTATTTGATGTTTTTTTGGGTTTAGCGGGCACTTTAATATGTTTCCCTTTTTGGGCTTTAGTTGGAATAATAATAAAAATCGATTCATCTGGACCAATTTTTTATTTTCAATCAAGGTCAGGTAAAGACGCAAAGCTTTTTAATATTATCAAATTTAGATCAATGATAACCGATGCTGAGTCCAATACAGGGCCAGTATGGTCAAATCGAGACGATAAAAGAATAACTCGCTTTGGAAAAATTTTACGTAGACTTCATATTGACGAAACTCCACAATTACTTAATATCTTAAAAGGTGATATGTCAATTGTTGGACCACGTCCAGAAAGACCTTTTTTTGTAGAAAAATTAAAAGATTCATATCCTTTTTACTCTAGAAGATTAAAAATAAGGCCAGGTGTTACTGGTTGGGCACAAATAAATCAACCTTTTGATACCAATATCAAAGACGTCCACCAAAAATTAAAATATGATTTTTATTATATAGAAAACCTCAATCTTAGATTAGACTTTCATATTTTATTTAGAACAGTATGGGTAATTCTTAGAGGACACAAGTAGCACCTCCCTTTCCTTTGCAAATCATAAGTTATTATTTAAATTGGGGTTTACTTTCGAGGTAAGTTTTAAAATTTTTAAAATAAATTATGAGTGTTCTGAGAAAAAATATCTGGGCTCTATTACTAATAGATTTTTTAGTAATTACCCTTAGTCTATTTAGTGCATACCTTCTAAGGTTTGACTTTTTAATTCCTTCTTCATTTTACCAGAACTTTCTTCCATTACTCGGAGTCTTTTTATTTTCAAAAATTTCAGTAAATATAGTTTTTAAGGTATATAGAGGCCTATGGAGGTATACGAGCGTCACAGATTTAATTAATTTAATTAAATCGAGCTCTGCTGGAACCGTATTATCTGCAGCATTGAGCTTAATGGTCTTAGGTTTTTTTGCTGTCCCAAGAAGTATTTTTATCATTGATTATATTTTAAGTACCGTGGGTTTTATATCTACTCGCGCAGCTGTAAGGATTTATTCAAACCGTTTTTTAAGCAAAAGAAATAAATCCAATCAAGTTAATAGTATAAACAAAACGAAAATACTTCTTCTTGGAGCTGGATGGAGTGCAGAAAAGATTGTTAGAGATATTTTAGAGATGCCTTCAACCCCATACAAACTTGTAGGATTGCTTGATGATGACGATTCTAAAATTAATACAACAATTCATGGTGTACCTATTTTTGGAAAAATTGAAACTATCCATACATTTAACATACCATTTGATGAAATAATTATCTGTACTCCAAATGCTTCAAGCTCATCAATGCGTCGTATAGTTGATCACTGTAAAGTAGCAAAAAAACCATATCGAACTATTCCAACCATGTCAGAGTTGATTGATAAAAAAATAACCATAAACGCAGTCAGAGATGTTTCAATCATGGACTTACTTGGTAGGCAAGAAGTAAACTTAAATCGATCTGAAATTTCAAAATATATCTATGGTAAAAAAGTTTTAGTTACTGGTGCTGGTGGGTCAATTGGATCTGAGTTAGTAAAGCAATGCCTAGGGTTTGACCCAAGCCTACTTATTTTATTTGATCAGAGTGAAAATAACCTTTTCCATGTTGAAAATATGTGTAATCAGTATGATAACAATATCGGTATTCAAACTATCCTAGGAGATATCAGAGATAAGGAAATATTAAGTTCAGTATTTAGCTCATTCAAGCCAGATGTTGTAATTCATGCAGCTGCCTATAAGCATGTACCTATGCAAGAGCAAAATCCTTGGGAAGCAGTTCAAACAAATATTCAAGGCACTATAAATTTAGTTGATTGTTGTGAGATTTATGGATCTGAAAGATTCGTACTTGTTTCAACTGATAAAGCTGTTAATCCAACAAATGTAATGGGTGCATCGAAACGTGTTGCAGAACAAGTAATACAAGCCAGAAGTATCGATACTAAAGTAAAATATATGGCTGTACGTTTTGGAAATGTAATTGGAAGTTCAGGCAGCGTGATACCAACTTTTCAACAGCAAATCAAAAATGGTGGGCCATTAACCATAACAGACCCCAATATTAAAAGATATTTTATGTCCATTCCTGAAGCAGCTCAACTAATCCTTCAGGCTGGATCGCTTGGTGATGGTGGAGAAATTTTTGTTTTAGATATGGGAGACCCGGTCTTAATAAAAGATATAGCTGTTGAATTAATAAAGCTTTCAGGTTTTACTCCAAACGTAGATATTCCAATTGAATATATAGGTCTTAGGCCAGGTGAGAAAATGTTTGAAGAATTAATTACAAAGGGCGAAAATATTACTGATTCACCTCATGAAAAAATTATGATTTTAAAAAATGAAATAAAGCATGGATGGAATCAAACTTTAGCGGAGTCGGAAAAGGTTGTAACAAGCTCAAAATCATTTAATTCAGAAATGATAAAAAAGGCTTTAACTAAAGTAGTTCCTGAATATATCCCAGCTGAGCAGAAAAAAGATAACTTTGATATCTTTGAAAAGAAAAATCAAAAAATTTAATCCCACTTTTTTATTAAAATTTTTATTATTATTTGCCTTTTTAGCATCTAAACCTTTTTCACAGTCAGTTAGTTCAGAAATTCATTTTTTAGAAAATATAAAAAAGCCATTTTGGATATTATCAAATAACAACGGCGTTTATAAAAAAGGATCTATTGTAAATTTTAAAATATCAGATGAATTAAAATTTTTAAGTTACGGTTCTGAAATTATATTTCCTCTAAATCAAAATGAAAAAGCATTACTTAATCAAAGCTATTTAAGGCTGAATGACGATATTTACTTTATCCAAATAGGTAATAGGGCTAATCTCCCAAAATTTAATTATCTTTCTAGTGGTTCATTGCTAGAAAGTACTAATGCTATGCCGATTCCAAAAATTTTATTAGGGACTACTGATCATAATAAAATCAATTTATTTAACTTTAAATTTCAATATTCAATTAAAATTGCACACGGATGGATCAATAGCGCTGAATACATTAAAGACCCTTACTTGCATGAAAAATCTCTAAAATTAAAAAAAGAAATTTTTAAAAATTCATCAATAAATCTAGGCTTGAATCATATGGCTATATGGGG
>MDTC01176296.1_pt1 | contig 31361 bp, 38 predicted proteins | sample 811181 | NCBI WGS metagenome assembly MDTC01 (sample SAMN05326644, study PRJNA326480) | marine metagenome | isolation source: seawater | place: Pacific Ocean: North | collected 2011
GACGCAGACAGAAGTGTCAGGTAGTAGATACCATCGGTCTCACCAATAACAAACTCTTGGAATGTCTCTACATCATAGATGTAGTATGTCTTACTATATGATGGTGAGTTAGTTTCAGATGAACGTGGTTGCAGTACGAAACCAGTGATCGGAGGACGAGGAATCGGGAATGCATCTTTGTCCAGTACATATCTGAAACGATAAGTTCTGTCATTCAAGTCACGAGCATCAGGAATACGACGGATGAACGTGGTAGGTGTAAATCCAAGGTTCTGATAGATAGAGTTTGCTTGGAGTGTGGTGTAGATAGTGTTGTTCTGAGCAGAACTATCTACCTGCAAATACCACTGACCACGGTTTGTATCGTACTTAATCGGGTTCTCATCATCACCTGCTCTTGTACCAGTAACATCAGGACCCGAAGGTGAGATGTCAGCATAGTGTGTAGTAGGAGCACTAGCACCTGATGCAGTCAGTGAGACATAGATTCTATCAGGAGTATTAACATCATCACGTCTAGCACCAACAGTATAACCCTGAATCTTACTAGGTGGTCTACCTAACTCGGAGGTATAACCATATAGATACAGTCTTGAACTGTCTGCTTCTGCTCTTGTGGAGTTAATATCGATTGTAACCCAGTTAATCGAGATCTCATCAACATCTTCCAGAGACTTAGGCGGGATGACGTGGGTAACCTGTCCTGCTTTATCCTTAGTGAATGCAGTTGCCTTAAATCCTTTTGATCGCAGACTGGTATTACCGAAGTTTGAGTTACTGTTAGTAATAGAAAGGTCACCACCGCTATCAGCGAAGAAGTGATCACCAAATCCCACAGCGAACACAGACACAACCTGAATGAATGAATCATTGGATGCTTTAATGTGCGCGTGACGCCATCCTTTACGGTATTCAGCGAGACCATTAATGTGTGCGCCAGATCCTGCCGCTTGTGGTTCATAGTTACCTGATGACTGGTTATATACTACGAATGCACGGTCATCCTTTTGAAGAGAGATACCCGTGAACTGTGCAACCACCATCGATTTGAAACCAGTTGCACGAGAACCATCAGCGTGCATACCATTGATACCCCACACAGAACGTAGGGACATGTTGAACACATATGGTGACGCAGAGTCAACCGTATCAATTTCAACCTTAACAAGAATGTTTGAACCGATAGCATTACCTGATGGTTCAGAACTCATCTGGTAAGTAAACTGGTTACCCTGTGCTGAGGTGACTAGAAACGATCCATTGTAGAGGAGTTTATCTTGCTCAGTAGGACCATTAACACCAGATATATTAACAGCGACACCCACGGAGAATCCATGATTCTTCGGGTTACCAATCTCGTCAACTGTAAATGCCGTTGCAGTTTGTCCATTTCTAATAATCTGCGAGATAGCAAATTCGTCAGAGATCGGACCCACGATCCTGTTCTCTTCGATTCTTGCTTGCAACTGGTCCTGTGCAACAACACCAGAGGAATCAGGAATGGTAGCGTATGCTTTGGAGATCTTCTGGTAGTAGAGATCTAGATCATCTACGTTAGCAAACTCGAAGCAAGTTAGTTTATGGTGCGAGAAATTTGGAGCAATAGTTGCAATATCATCGTCACGATAATAAACGCCATTGGTATCTCCATCAAAGAATGATGCCTGCCAGAAATAGCAACCACCAGTTAGGTTAAAGATCGCAGAAGCACCAGGTTCATTAGAAGCAGTAATACCGAGACTACCCTGTACTGTGGGATAAGGGACATATTTCGGAATGAACTTGGTTCTACGAAGGTCCGAACCAACAACAGAGCAACCACGAGGGACAATAATACCACCGCGAGTTGAATTAAATTTATAAAGAACATTGCTACTACTGGTTAGATCGAAGTTAGTATTAGCATCGAATGGTTGGACATCATTATAATCTGTTACACCAGGTCTGTTATCCAGAACATAATCTGATGGATACAAATAAATCGAGAAGGCGTCGAATTCGTCGTTCGACAGACCTACTCGATAGGAGAACCTTGCCACTTCAAGGAAAGCACGTTGCAACGTCTTGAACGGACGCAATGCTGAGTTACCTCTATTGTCATAAGCGTCCGATGCATCGAAGTCGTCAGGGTTGACGTAGATGATACGTCCAGTCCTAGACGTGATGATATTTTTAAGACGAGTTAGTGCCATTTATTTGACGTTCTAGGTTGTCGTTTGTAGTCTCTTGACTATTTATTACGGAGTGCCAGCAGCACCGCCGCCACCGCCACCAGCATTCTTAGCGTTAAGCAGGAATGTGTAATCCTCGGATGCCGTCTCAAATCCATCAACGACGTAAGACAGATCAGCGGCAGAAGAGTAAACTAGGAGGTTCTGACCAGGACCAACAATAATACCAGTCACCTTATCATATGTATTAGCAGCAACACTTACATCGTATGCAATGTAATCTTCTGCATTAACATATGTTCTTGCAGTAGCACCTGCTTTGTCACCTGTACCGATCTCATCGGTAACAAATGTCAGGTTAGCAGCACCGCCACCACCAAGATTTGCGTCAGTAACAGTCAGAGTTTCGCCGTCAGCATAATCCTTACCACCATTGACCAGAGTTACAGTAGCGCCACCACCAGCAGCAACTACGATATTAACTTTCAGACCAGATCCTGTGCCACCAGTAGGAAGTAAACCGTTGTAAGTTCCAGGAGTACGAGATGCATCAGCACCAGACACAGTATCAATATCAAGTACCTTACCTGTAACTACCTCTGTCATGGTGCGGTTAGCATCAGCAAGAGTAGGAGTATCGTAGAACTGATCACCAACAGAGAAATTAGGAGATGCGCCATCAAGTGAGATCTTCAACACGTTGCGTGCTTCATCGAAGTCGTGTACAAATCCCCAAGAACCAGGTGTAATACCAGATGCCTGAATAGTATAAGTTGTGCCACCAATAGTAAACTGGTCAGCATCATTGAAGTTAGCACCTCTCAACTGATAGATGTAGATCTCATTGTATGTAGGAATGAGAACTGTTTCTAAACCGAAACCAAACTCAGCATTTCCATCAGCAGTGTTAGCAACAGCAGGTTCTGCAAATGCATACAGGTTCAGAGCAGTGTCTGGACTGATAACAATTTCAAGGAAACCATTAGATCCAGCAGTACCACCCTTTGTAACACCAGTAGTGTATTCTGTACCAGTCAAACTTTGTGTACCATCCACTTCTTCGGAAAGACGGAAGGGGTGACCAGTGTTAGAACTATCAGATTGATCGTAACGATAAGTTCTCTCGTTGTTCAACTTCGCAATATCATCACCTGGCAGAGGAAGTGCGTAAGCATTAGAACTACTACCCTCTGCAATGAGGAAACGATCGATGTTAGTAACATCAGCAGAACCCTGAGAGAAGTTCAGGTCAGTAGTTGCATTAGATGTACCACCAACAACTGCCTCTGATTCTGACCACCAGTTCAGATAGTAATCACCAGAGTCGGTAAGTTGAGTAATAGCACTACCGTCAGTATGGTCAACAGCAGATGTACCATACTGTCCACGAACAACAGTCAGGTCGTTACCAGCAACAGCAGAAACTGCAAGGAGTTCGTTACCAATTCTAATGAAAGAACCTTCAAGGAAACCAGTTGCATCAGTTACTGTAAGGGTAACATCAGCAGCAGCAAAAGTAGCACCTTCGTTGATTGTTGTGGTGGTTGCAGAGTCAATGAAAGACTTAACAAACTTACCACAAGGAATAGCGGAAGCAGTCGTTCCGTATACTCCTCTGGTGATGGTGAGTGTGTTGGTTGCTGTGTCAATTCCAGATGCGTTAATTTGAACAATTTCTGTTCCAGCAGCGGCGGGATCAACTGCCAACATCAACAGAGTATTTTCAGCAAGACCCGTAGTACGAGATACCTTAACAGATGTTGCACCAGAAGCAACATCAGCAGTAGTTAAGTGCAGTTGTCCAGTTACGGCATCATATGCACGAAGTGTACCAGTGAGACTAGAATAAGATCCAGTCAGAGTCTCTCCAATTTCAAGAATACCTACAAGGTTGTCAATTAGTGTCTCGACAGAATATACCCTATCAACCTGAACGTATCTGTTGATTGTTGCGGTATCCTTATATACATCCATCAGTTTGGCAATACCACCATTGATAGATGCAAGGTCGGTTCCAGGCACAGCATCATTAAAGGTGATACCTGGTGTGATCTTCAACTTATAGTTAGAGATCGGGTTACCTTTCTGGAATTGATATTGTGACGGTTCGTCGCCATCAAGAGTGAGGATCTGATCATAGTCCCTCAGTGCAGCACGGTAAGTAGCAGCACTTCCACTCTGATTAGCAACTGTCATCACCGTCGATGCTGTCGCTTCGATATTAACTCGATAGAGTTCTGTATTAGTTGTTGCCCCTGGTTTTGCAGCGGCGAGTCTTCCTGCTGTCATTTGTTAATTACCATCCTGCCTGAAAAAATGATTGGAGTCGGAGTTGTCCGCCAAGTACGGGAGCGTTAATAGCGCCACCGAAGTTCACACCCAGTGCTTCTGTGTTGTTAGTAGACAGAAGTGTTGCGTCACCAGCGGGAAATTTGATCGTAACGTTAGTTTCAATGTTAGATGCATCAATATTGATGACACCGTTGAGTTCATCAGGGTTGTTGATCCTCATGTTCTCCATTGTCTTGTTGGCAAGCGTCTGTGTTGCTTGCTCAGCGACAATTACGTTAGCATCTGTTCCATTATTTAGAGGTTCAGTCAAACTACCTTCTGGGAATGTCCAGGAGTAGTTTGTATTATCATTCAAATTGCCAAGATTAAAGGTAATCTTCTTAGAGGACTCAGTTGTATCCTCAAAGATAGCACCTTTATATACTTTGTTAGTCAGTACCTGAGTAGATGCCTCACCAACGACAGTTACGTTCAGGTCGGGGAACGTAACAGTTCTATCGCTAGTAAGATTACTGGAATTAAATATAACATAACGAGTGGGATTGTTCTCATCGCTAGATGGTGTATTAGAGAACGTGGGGTTAACCATGTTCTTGTTGAATACATTCTGTTCAGTGATGTCATCCAACAGAGTAGACTGCGTTTGACCTGCGCCAAAGTCAGGCAGTCTGTAAATATGCTCACCAGGAGCATCCCATGCATCAGTCTCAAACTTAGCGATCTTAGCAGTATCGGTAGAACCTGTAATACTAAGTTCGGAGTCCTTGATAATAATGGTCTTGTTCGTGATCGTTTGGAACGTATCAGTCGCAAGGAACGTTGTGGTAGTGTTACCACCAAGACCAGGGAAGTCGAATCTCTTTGTACCACCAGCAGTAGACACAGTGTCTACGTTGAATACTACCTTCTTCGCTGGGTTTTGATCACCAGTAAAGAATGTCGTAGAATCATTAAACTGCGAAACACCTTGCACTGTAAAGTAACCACTACCTTGTGGTTGGATCAACATGTTCGCGTTGGCGGCGGCAGTGTCTTGCACTACCATTCTAACGGTTGAGGAACCGTCAGTATTACTGATACGAGTTTGGTAAAGTGATGCACTACCAAATGTAATGCCGATTTCATTTACTGCCGATTGGAATAAACCCGTGTCTCGGTCCAAGTCAAACGCCAGTCCTGGCGATGATGCAGATCCCGCAGAGATAGATCTAAAAAGTTGATTGACCTTAGATTTTCTGTTAGGGATCAGCGGATCTGAGATAACAATCGGGAGAATTGCTTCTCCCGTTACGAGTTCGTCAGCAATCGTATCAAGTTGTGATATTCTTTTAGTACCCACTGAGACTCATTGGCGCTGTTCTTCCCTGTTATTTATAACGTCAAGAAGCAGTGCCCATACGGAGCAAGTTCTCGACTTCTTCAAACCTACGCAGATGATGTTGGTGGTATTGTTTGAGGTCATTGATCTCTGCAATGAGATCATCATAGAACTCACGAGGAGTAATCTCCTCGTCTTGAAAATAGTCATCGACTACATCAGCAAGGCGCTGTCTACGTTGAGCAGCATAGGTTTTGTCCTTACCAAGATAAGGACGCCCCTCAACTGTCTGTGGTGCAGACAGTCGGTTAAGATCAGGATCCTTCAAGAGTTCCTCATAGTTGATCTCATGATTAGTCATGGAGCATTTCCTTCACACGGACCCTCGTATCATACTGGCATTGGTCGGATCTGTCAACCCCGTTCCAGTGCCTTATTACTCCTGCAACAATAAAAAGATTAGTAACCAGATAACAAAGGAGTACAGCAGTGCGTATGAGAGCAATGTTGTCCGCATCTCGTTGGGATCTACCTTCTTTTTTTCCGAGTGCATAGCACCAAAGTCGCCACATAGTTTTCTCCAAAGCCAGATAACGGACTTGAACCGTTGACCTACGGTTTACAAAACCGTTGCTCTATCCAACTGAGCTAATCTGGCACATCTTGATAGTTTTCGATGAGATGAGACATCTCAAATAGGATAGGATGACACTCTTCCATGATCAGATAATCTGACCATTTATACAGTTGCTCCATCGTAATATGAGGATTTGTATTTGCTTGTGCCACGATGTCTGCATCAGTAGGATCAAACCCCTCATCCTCAAAGGTGAAGGGTAGACCACCGATCATGAACATCTTGACTATTCCACATGTATCCAAATAACAATACTCGTTAGTTACCTTGAATTTCATGCGCTTCCTCTGCCATCAACTTAGCAATACGATACTCAACATCGGAGAGTGCTTTTGAGTATGTATCTGCTGTATTACTATGTAGGGTGTTACCGTCCTCGAACGCTAACAACGTATAGTGCCACAGACAGTCAATTTCAGAGAACCATAGTTTGATATCAACTGTTAAGTTCCTTCTGCATTGCACTGAGTTCTTCGTTGACATACTGTTTCACTCCTGCTGGATCTGGTTGCCACCCTTCGGGCATTGGTAGTTGAGGATTTGCCTCTTTGGCAGTCTCAATTACATCGAGTGCCTGTTGGTACTCAGGGACTGGAACCATGAGAACAGCGGGTTTGCCTTCCTGAGTGATCTTGATTGTATGACCTCTTTCAACGAGTGTCAAGCAAAAGTCAAAATTGTTTTCAATCTCTTCAAGTTTGACTTCAATAATTTGTGCGTTCATTAGAAACAGTAAGTACGGGAATCAGAGTCGAGTCGATCTTGCAGGAACTTAACGATGGTAGCGAAACCTTCTGCACCTTGCTCGTTGAACTCGAACTTCACAGTCTCGTCATAACCTTCGTCATCAGCGACAACAATACGACGCTCATTGAAGTAGAAATAAGCGTGGTCAATGAAAGTGGGAGACATCATGTCAGTTAAGCATTACAGGGAGACCATAGATTTGAGTGGGACCAAGGGCACACCCAAAGGCAGCAAGACCAGTACCGCATCCCATAGAGAGCAGACCGCTTGTCACCTGATTAACAATAGCACCGCTACCGCTAGAAACAATCTCGCCTATGCCACCTGTCGGAGTGGCTACCAGTGTCATGTGAGCACCAGAGTTGGAACCAGTAACGATGTCTGCCATACCAGCAGCAGTCTTAGTTCCAAGTGCCATACGAACGTGCATAGAGGGTGAGATGGATCCCATCGGAGCGTCCATCGTGATGTCAACGATAGAACCGTTGACCAGACTATATGAACCAGTGAACACTGGCATAGTCTGGAAGATCGCGATGACATCCATTCTACCACATTGGAGGAAGGATGTGATCCATGATGCTTCGTTGACAATCTCACCAGTCGCTTTGTTGGTGATAGATGTTGCCTGCGTGTGGATCTCAGGAGCATCGAAGTTGATGCCAGAGATACCCTTCATCTTGATCTGGTTACCTTGAATGGTGATGTCACCCTGATATGAGATGTTGTGGTCACCTGCCTTAGTTTGAACAGATTTTGCTTCCTTCTCACCTGACTTGAAGTCAACGCTCTTACCTGCGCTTGCAAGATTCTGGAAACCACTATCATCGTCATCATCACTTTGCTTCGTCCACTGGTTGTTATCCTGACTCAGTTTATTACCTGACTTACCAGTTGCTTTACCACCAGCACCATTAGATGTGTGCTCGTGCATAGAACCAGAGACTTCAAGGTGGAAGTCACCCATCACTTTCAGGTAGTAATCACCTTCAATAGTATGGACGTGGTTGTTCTTGACGTTATGGATAAGGTCGCGACCAATGATCTGTGTCTCGTTACCAGGGACATTGAGGTGCTCGTTACCTTGCTTGTCTTGGAAACTAGTTACACCACCAGGACCAGAACGGATACGCTTTTCCTTCCCAGGTGTTGCGTCATCGATGTCTCTACTTCCATTCAGGAACAACTTAGTTTCCATCATGTAAGAGTTGATGTCTTGGAAGAAACTATCAAAGAAGTTTCCACCACCACCTTCATCCTCGAATGAATTACAATCATCCGAACCTGCACCACCTGGTCCAGCGAGAGCATCACCAGCGTCAGAACATTCTGTTGTACCGATCAGGGGTTTCCACCCCTTCGCTCGTGGTTTTCGCGCCTTCCTTCCACAATCAATAAACGATGCAATGATATTAACGATCATCGCAATGATGTTGAGGATGTTAGAGAAGTTCAGCAACTGAGTAAAGTCAATCTCAAAGAACTTCTGAACAGAAGTTACGATCTCACCGATCTTGTCGATAGTATTGATCGCCTTGATGATCATGTTAAAGATCTTAGTGATCTTTTTCAGGATCTTACAGATTGCCTTCTGAATGTTTTTAAGTGCCTTGGTTACATAGTTAACAATAGAGTTGATAACTTTGTTGATAGCATCCATAACGAAATCAAATATCTCGTCAATGAATCCACCTATATTTCCTAATATATCTCCAATAGCATTCAACCAACCAGGAACAGGTTTACAGAAGATGTTCTGAATGATGTTCTTAATCAGTGTGATGACAGTAGTAACAACACCCAGAGGAATCAGGTTACCCAACGTAGTAACGAATGCTTCGATTAGTTCGTGGATTGCCTTTGCAAGGATCTCTTTGATAGGTGCCACCATACCAGTGACAGCATTAACAACATAGTTGGACATGTTGCCAATAGTTTTCAGGATATTGTTACCCTGCTGAACATGACCAGTGATAGTAGATACTAGGTTGCCATTACCATCAGAACCCAGTGAACCAATCTGCACACCCAGGTCTGTCAGCATACGCTTCAAGTCCTTACTGAATGAGTCACTAGCACCGATAGGACCATGTGTACCGTCAGCGATACCACCTTCCATAGAAGGAGGACCAAGCGGGTTGGTATAGACGTTGAAGGGTGCTTCAATCTCTGCACGAGAGATAGCACCACGAGACTGCTCCTCGCCGCCACCAGGACCACCAGGAGTGTTGCCCTGAGTCTTAACGAAAGAGGATCCACCCTCTACCTGCTCGCCAGTCAGACCTTTACGTTGTGGTGAGGTGTCTTGATATTCTTTCTTTGCTGCTTCTTTACCATCAGCAATGGTAGTTCTTTTGACCTCAGTATCCTGACCGTCTTCATCTTTACCGCCTTGGTTTGCTTTCTTCTTCATGCCACGGAAGGCACCAAGAACCACAGGCAGTTGTGCTTCATCACCATCCATGAAGAAACCCATGACGAATGCACCAACTTGCAGTTCACAAGTAGATCCAGCGTTCTTAATCTGGGGTCTATCAGTAGGCAGCAGAACAGTTGCCCAGGGCAGTGCTTCTGTTGGGAGATCTTCTAGGTATGGAGATGCTCCATCCTCACCTACCTTTCCTTTCTGATACCATCCAACCACACGGACCTTGACACGACCTTGTTGGATAGGATCTTCAACACTCTCAACTTCACCGACCCACCACTGGAATCCGTCTCTTCCTGCATAGTCAGTTTTAGTTCCTAACATTATTAGTCAATGTGTAATTTAATGTCCTGGCATTATTTAGACGCTCAAATTCAAACATCCCTTCCTCGGGCAATTTACCCCAGGAAAATTTTCCAGTCTCGATGTTATATCCTGTATCTAATGACCTATACACTTCCCTATTGAACTGTATGTTACTGATCACTCTTGTATCTCTCAGAATACATTCTTCGTGGACCTGTCCAAACCACCATCCACCATAGTATCCCCATGCTAGATTACAACCTGCTTCGAGAGTTGTTTGATTAATTGCCTTAGTAATTACTGAATACTCATCCAGATACTCACAGTGTAGATGGTAATGACGATATGGGTTGTCTTCTCCTTGATAGTTATACCATTGCTTCAATTCTAACACATTATGTTTAATTTTGGTATACAAGATATTGATCTGAGGCCATACTGATGGGTTCGACATTGCCTGTCGTTTGTTCTTGTAGTGCCCCAGAATCATGTCTTCAAATAAGGTCATACCACCCCGTCACAATAATCTTTTCTTCATTAGGTGCAGGAATCCCATAATGCATATGGGTCCAATCTGCTGGCCAGACTAATGTCAACCCCTTTGCAGGTTTGATCTTTGCCTTCTGCGTCTCAAAATATGTCTCCCCTCCTTCTTCTACATCATTCAAATAAGTCATCCATGCCATGATCCTACTAGAACATTGTGGATGATTACTACCCCTCTCACAGTGGAGTTTCTTGAACCCACCGTTCTTAGGATACCATTGTATGTTGAAATCTTCTACAAGATCCCAGTTAATAGTTTTCAACTGGGGATAGAAGTCACAGTACAGTTTTGTGACCTCTGCCAGTTGATCTATGTAGCGTGTAACTCTTTCGTCTTTAAGATACCGAGGGACAGTTAAGTCCATAGAGTCTTTGACAGACTTATCGATGCCCCCACCGTGGTGACCAGGTTCTTTATCTAGATATGTGCAGTCCTGATAGAACTCTATCAATCCATCACAAATATCATGATCTATTTTGCCACCACCAATGAAACTGTACGGGGCATCAATGTCCAAATAATCCATATAAGCTCTAAGGCTGTCTCTGAACCCTTGCAGTGTTAGTATAATTAAAAATTAATCCGTTGTCAATCCTCGTATACGAGACACTCAGGTTCTGATGGGTTCTGATCGCAGTAGAGTTCAAGGTATGTTGGATCATGATGATCACCAGGATGGTGTGCCTTGAAATCTTCTAGATCATGGAGTTCGCCTTCGATGTGACGACGCATCTGAGGAGAAGTTTGGGGATCGTCCAGGATTTTCTTATCCTGTTCGATATGCTTTTCGATACTTTCCATGGTTGATACTAGTGTTAGTATGTTAATATTTAGGTATTATTCTTAGCCGTAGGCAAAGAATCTCTACAAAGGTACAATTCTGTGGTCATATCGTCCTTTGTGTAGGTGTGTTTGATGCCCTTTATGAGATATTTACCTGAGAACACTCGGTCCTTTGGCAACTTGTTCTTATTCTTCTGTTGAGAAGTAGGGATGTCCACCTTGATGACGGCACCTGCAAACAACGCTGTATTGCCAGACACAGTGATAGTTAATGTATGTGTGTTGAGTAACCACCAGCGTTGGTTAGCGTATGCCGCTGCATTCATTATACTCGCTGATTCCTCTTCTGCACCCCCATCGGTAGAATCTGACCCTGCTTGTTGATGTGCTAACTTTGGTAAGATTTTTAACTTTGTTCTGGTAGGATGGTTGTCCTTAAACTCCTCCATCTGCTCAGGAGCATAGGGGAATCCTTTCTCTAAGGTAGATGCTTTGTCGAACATATCCATGATGGTAGTAACCACAGGACCAGTGACTGTACCCTCAGGACCATCATCATCTGTATTGGCGTTAGACAGAGGCAGACTAGACGATGTAGGTGCTGCCATGACAACACCAAAGGTGGCAGTTTGATACACACCCTGTCTCAGTTTCTCTAACTGGTTTGCTCTATCAGGATACTTAATGGTCTCAATTCTAAATTTATCAGCAGCAGGATCATCTGTTCCTACATTCTTCTGACCATAGACATATGTCACGAGAGGAGGTTGCTCACACAGTAAGTCCATAGACTTGAAGTTGTATCCTCTCTTGTTCTGGTAGAAGAGGAATCCTGCCTGACGTACACCAATGTTCTTTCTATCCTTCTGCTTCTTGGTTCCTTTACCCTTTGCTACTCTTGTCACCTTATCAGTTACATAAGAGATAGCATCAACAGGTCTCCAATTAGGACAGAGTACATTCATCTTGGTGTATGCTTCGATCTCCATATCTTTCTTGGGGATCTTCATCTGTTCTTTGAGCATACGCTCTACAACATCATCTTTACCATTCTTTTTACCATACAGACCAAATGCTCTGTTTGATTCATTATGGTACATTGCCTCAGGAACAAAGTGTAGGATGTACATCTTTGCTCTTTCACGTTTAACTACACTACCGATCTTATACATCTTCAATGTAGCTTTGATCTTAGTCTCTTTACTCTTCTTATCTTCAAGTTGAGCAGCGTAAGTCTGAAACTCAATCTCTAACTTTTCAGTACCAAACAGACGTTGGTCTAGATCGATAGAGTCCAGGACTGCAATATCCAGACGCACAAAAGGAGAGTCAATGGATTCATACCACTGAAACTCTGCGATGATTGCTCTGATGTCTAACTTTTCTTCATTGACATACAGATCCGCTTTCGTAAACTTAAATGCTTTGGTATCTGACATTACGCTATGCTAACGGGTTCTGCGAAGATCTCTGCTGTTAGTCCGAATCTCGGTCTAACATAATCATTTGCTGGAATTATATATGGTCCACTGCTAGGCACTGATGCCTGAGCACCAGTATCTGGTGGATTATTACCACCACCAGCAGCAGGAAGTGTTGTACTAGTTAGGTCTGTTTTATTCTCTGATTCCATCTTTGCAGCATCTTCATTCTGTTGCTTAGCGGCAAGTTGTTCTCCGCTTTGTGATGCCTTAGGTACAAATGCTGACGAACTCCATTGGAATCCACCACCACCTTCATCCATTCCCTGTGCATCACCAACATACTTAGCAAGTAGATCAAGTTTACTACCAAGACTCTTATCTTCCTTGGCGGCAATCTCTTTACCAGCAGCACCACCAGTATCAGTTCCTGCTTCTTCAAATGAAGATGCGCTAGTACCCGATGCTGTAAATGTAGCGTTACCTTGTGCAGTGACAGATCCAGGATCTACACCACCCCAACCCATACCATCAAAGATACGAAGTTTTCCGTCCTTCTCTACGATGTCACCAACCTTATATTTCTTATTAGGATCGAACTTAGGATAACCACCCGACTTCGCCATCTTCAATGCCTTCATCAAGTCGCTGGCAGAAATAGTTGCATGGTTTCTACCGTCACCATCATATGCACCACCACCATGAGATTTTTGTAGTGCTGCCCACTCATTAGCAAGACTATCAGCAAATCCAACATCACCACCTGGGTAGTTCCCTGCCAACCACTTCTTACCACCCCTGGTGTGCTCAATGCGATAGATCGCCATCTTATCTTGGTTCGCTGGTGTGAACTTATCAGTGTCGTAGTCTAGACCAACTGATTCAACTAACTGTTTGAATACATTGACACCATTATATGCTGGCATGATCTGATACCTACCAGCAGCACCAGTTCCAGAACTCTTCATTGCCATATCTCTGACCTGACGCATTGTCATTTCAGTGAGTGGGTTACCTTCTGTCTTAGTATTTCTACCAGGGTTCATTGCATTGTAACCACCAGAGGTGTCAGATTCACCCTTGGCGATGAGATCCAAGACAGGTGACCAGTTGACAGCACCACCAGCAGAACGTTTCTTTGCTGGACACCATGGGCACAGTTTGCCACCAACTGCCATAGGTGTGTCCATTCCCTGTGCATCAGCAACATATGATCCCAGTGCCTCATTACCAGTAAAGAACGACATGATCTTATCAGTAGAGAGGTACTGTTTGGTGGCATCAAAACCACCGCCACCACTAGTATCAGAACTAGAACCAGACTGATTAGCATTCTTAGTAGCATCGTTTGTGGTGCTACCCTTACTTGCATTTGCTTTGGCAGGATCAACAGCAGATCCTGCATCAGGAGGAACAGGAATCTGTTCCATGCCGAGCATTGCTCTTACCTTATTACGAATGATATGACCACCAGATCCAGGTTTACCGTCCTTGGTTAGGTGCCACAAGTCCCAACGTGCGCCATCACCACCCCATGCAGTAGGACCATAGTTATCATTAGCAGGCAGTTGTCCATCTTTACCAGATGCTGCCTCAGCATGGGTCATAATGTTATCGACACTGATGTCACCCGACTTCCAACCACGCTTCTTAGCGATGTCGGCAATCTCTGCTGACATTGAGTCAATCTGCTTACCAGAAGGCCACTGATAATTACCAGAACGTCCTGCCATGGCAGCAACTGCCATACCAATACCTTGACTATTTCTTAGATAGGTATGTGCGACACCAGATCTTTGGTCATATGGGTGAGCACGATAGATGCTACCGTCACCCTGAACGATAGAGTGATACTTACCTTGCTGCTTGAAGTTACCGCCACCAGCAGTCCAGTGCAGGAAGATCTTACCACCTTCTGCTGCCTGTTGTGCTAGACGATCCTCTTCCTGAGATCCATCACGTCGTCCTTTGTTCTTCGCCAGACCGCCTTTGGCGAATCCAGGGAGACCATATCCACCTGCTTTTGCCTGCTGCATTCTCATTGCAGTCAGACCGTTCTTACCGTTAGTTGCAGGTGTGTTGAATGGGATAACAAATGCATCACCACCAGCAGCACGTCTACCTACCCACTCAGTACCATGACCGATGAAAGATGTAGTTGCACCACCATCCAGTGACACAGGATAACCAGACATAGGTCCAGAGATCCATCCACCGTTAGCATATTTACCTTTTACCTTACCACCAACTGCCTTCTCTTCTGGCATTGGTTCTTGTCCACCACCAAACAATCCCCCAATGATGGGGATATTTGCCATGGCGTTATTACCTTTCTGACCGTACTCTTTTCTCTCGCCAGTCTTTAATCTGTGCAGTTGCTCCTTGATAGCATTCTCTTTACCCCACAGTTTATCCCATGCATTGAGACCTTCCAGTTGCTCTTCCAGGGACTTGATAACTTCTTCTTTACCGTCCTCTTCTACCTGCTCATCAATAGCTTCATCAGTAGCACCTAACTGATCATCAAACTGACTACCAACACCAAACAGAGCAGCACCAGCTAAGATGGTAAGTCCTGCTCCCATCAGACCCCTACCTCTGAGGAATCCAATTAGACCCTTGATGACGCCAGTAACAGCGCCAAAGAACATCTTTGCGAATCCTACAACACCTTTGATAAGGGCACCACTACCACCCTTACCCATCAGTTTGAATAACAGACCCAGACCTAGTTTAGCAACAGCAGCGGGAGCAAATATCAGACCCAGTGCAGTAATAAACTTGATGATTCCAAAGACACCTTGGAAACTGAGAGGGTTCTCCATGAATGCAACCAGACCATCAAGTCCCATGTTCACAAGGAACCCATAGGTATTGATCATCCATGTACCAATCGCCTTGATACCCTCCAAGAACTTTCTGATCTTCTTCGTATTCTCTGGTTTCTCCAACCACTCCATCATGGAGTATAGGAGCATTGCTTTGAATACTCTACCAAACAGTCCTGCTAGTCCTTTGAGGAAACCAAATGCACCAGCAGCAACCTTCTTAGATCTCTCTGCAAATACTGACTTCTTTGCTACTGCTTTCTTTTCTTGAAGGTTCTCTGCTTTCTTATCCTGTTCTCTTCCTTTCTCTCTTTCTGCCTTACCTAATAGTTTCTTCTGTTGTTTCTTCTCGTCTTCGATATTCTGCTCACGTTGATCCAACAGTGCCTGCTGTTGTCTCAGGTTCTCAGAGAAGAACCCCTTCATATTAGTATTCAGATCCTCTACAAGGATAGCGATACTATTTGTAGTCGCACCAAGACTATTGATTGCTTTGATGTTCTTGACAACCCCTGCTTCGGGTGACGTGACAACCTTATCGCCAATCTTTACAGTGATACCACCACCCTTGAAACTAGGTGGAGTTACATACTTGTATAGTCTTGCCTTCGTTTGTGCCATTTATCGTGTCAACAGTGGTGAAGATGACGGTTTGCTTCCTTGTTGTGCAGCGGGTGCAGCAGCAGGTGCAGGTTGAACAACAGGTTGTACAGCGACCATCACAGAGTTAGTCTTAGGTGCTTTATCACGACGGGTCTTATCAGTAGACAATCTTGAAAGATTATCCATCTTAGTATTTAGTGCTGCTGCGTCATTTGCCTTAGGTGCAGCAGTGGTTCCCATAACTCTGCCAGCAATATATCTGTCACGCTCAATACCTTCGAGACCCTTAGCATCTGCCTCTTTGCGTGCTGCCTGCTGAACCTTCCACTGTTCGTTAGTAAGTGCCTTGTCAGGACGTTGACCAGGTGCCAGAGCGCCTGGTGGGTTTGGTGGACCATCCTTCGCCGCCTGCAAACCACCTGCATACGCATCACCGTCTGCCACAGGACCAATACCCTCAGTCTGAGGAGCAAGAACTGGTGCTGGTTGTGCCATACCACCAGGGATACTACCTTCCACACCCTGAGCATCTTTGAGATACTGTCCTAATACATTGCTACCAAGGAACTTCTCCATGATCTTCTCAGTGGAGAGATATTCTTTTGTAGGATCAAATCCACCACCACCAGTGTCACCAGCAGTGTTTGTTGAAGTTGAATTTGGTGTAGAAGATCCATCATCACCAGTAGGAGGATCAACATCATCACTACCAGTGGATTTACTACCACTATTTGCTTTGATCCAAGCGTTATGAATAGCAGCTGTCCTACCTTCAATATGAGCATGAACATATCCATTACTCATACCAACAGCATCCTGAATACCAATGATAGTGCTTGGATTAACCTGGTCACCCACCTTTACCCTAATTCCAGTCATATGACCAGAACGGAACATAGGACCACTATCATCTTTAATTCTTACTGCACCCCATCCTTCACCAACAGAATCGACAGTACCGCTAACACCAGCACGAATAGGATGTCTGTCACCCTTAGAGTCAGGTGTTGATGGATTTTTAAGTTCTGAGATTAGATAGTCCCTAGGAATACCACCTGCACGAGGAACGTTGCCACCAGGTTTAGGATGATGGTGTGGATAAGTATCACCAAATCCTTTACCATGACCCATCAATACAGGAGCACCTGCGGGTGCTGTGGAGAACACATATAGTCCACCACTACCAAATCTCTTAAATTGTCCTTCACCATCGGTAGGAATGTCGAACCGATCAATAAATGGAGTCTTAGTCGTATATACAGGTTTTGGTATATCTTTCTTCTTCATCATACCCTGCTTGACCTTACCACCTCTGGCGAGTTCTGGTAGATCTGGGGATTGAATCTCTTCACCAGTGTCTGCCTCGGCAGCAGCAGAAAGTTCTGCTCCGAAGTCCATTGCGGCTTCTGGATCTCTAATGATCTTTCTCTTCTTGAAGTCACCGCCGATCAATTCAGCAATAGGATCATCAATATCTTTCAGACCAGGGATCATATACAACAGTTTGAGGAGTTGTTCACCAACCCACTCACCAGCGAAACCACCTGCCATACCAGTGATGAATCCAGGAACACCACCGAACGGAGCACCAATAGCGAAACCAGCGGAGTAACCTAACAGACCACCCAGTGCCTTGACAACAGCGTTGATTGGCGATTCACCGAATACACCATAGTCCAGCAGTGCCAGCAATGAAGCAACAAGTTTATCAACACCACCAATCTTTGCATTCGATTTCGCTGCCTGCAAGAACTCTCTCATGCTCTTGAATCCAGGATTCTTAAATCCTGCTCTCAGAGCGCCACCAATGGCACCCTTGACCCGCTTCATCTTGTCGGGTGCTTCTGCAAACTCTACAAGACCCTTTACAGTTTCATTTTTTTCAAGGGTAGGTTTGATGAACTCCTTGACCTTACCAACAACCTTATCTTTCAGTGCTGCTGGATTCTTAGCGAGTTCTACAACGTCACCAATACTCTTGGCAGCATTCTTACCCCAGTTCCAGATACCTTGACCCAGACCTTTGACACCGTTGATCAGTCCCTCACCCATGGAACTGAACCACCTATTGATGCCTTTGACTTGCTTCATAGCAAAGTCGCCAGCAATGTTCAGACCTTTACCAGCAAGATCTACACCCTTGGCACCAAGATCCATGGCACCAGACCACAGACCTCGCAGTCTGCCCATGACACCTTTGTTCTTTGCTACTACTTCCGTAGTCTCTTGTGCGCCCTTAGAAACAGTTTTGTCAAAACCAGGTGGAATTCTGGGTTTGTTGAACTCTGAGAGACCAGTAGCAGCACTGTCAAGAAGATTCAGTGTGCCTGCTGCAACCTGAGTAGACTTTCTACCTAATTGTCTTTGAAGTTGAGCAAGACGACGTGCTCTCTTTAACTTCTTGATGTCTTTGAGTCTTTGCTTAGATGTTCTACCATCCCTGCCAACTCTTTGACCCTTTGGTTTGACTCTTCCACATCCTGTCGCCTCTGCCAGTTGCGTGGCACGACCAAGACTGGTCATCCACTTCACATCAGATAACAGTTTCCATGGCATCAGGATACGTGATCCGATGTAGATTGATGCAAGACCAGCAACAATCTTCAATATACCGAAGAACTTATCTAGACCATTCTCAACGGCACTCTTGTCAGGATCATGTCCGAATACTTGGGTAATGCCTTCAATGACCTTACCCATCCCCCATCCCGCAAACATTCGGGATAGGTTCCAGATACCTTTGAAGAACCTCAGAAGCATCTCAATCTTCTTCTTGTTCTCTGGTTTAGATAACCAGTCCAAGACACCCAATGCCACAGGTATAGCAATCAGTGACGAAAGCGCACCTATAAGCAACGCAACAGGTTTCAGGAGTTTCTTTAACCACCCGAACCTAGACTTCTTCTCCTTCTTACCTAATTCTTCTCCTACCTTCTCTTCTTGCTTCTCGTTTAGGTTCTCTTGTTTTTCTTCTGCTCTCTTATCTTGTTCTAACCCTTTCTTCCTACCCAGCATATCCTGCTGAGCATCAATCATCTCTTGCTTGTGCTTATGCTCCTTCTCAGCAATCTCTTTGTTCTGCTCATAAAAAGCAGTCTGAGAATCAGTATATGTACTTACTAACGTCTTAAATTCTGTTAACTGAACACCTATATTAGTGACAGCACCACCCAACCTGTTGTGAGCGACAGTCATAGACTTGAACGCTTTACCCAGGTTGTCATTACCCAGCCCTGCTGGTTTAATGTTTACATATTTTCTAAGTGTTGCTGTCATTTATAGGAATGATCCACTGTTCTTTTGCTTAGCGCGTTCACGTTCCTCTTCTTGGAGGTATGCCAAAAGTAGGTTGACGTAAACGTCTCGCTCCCACGGAATCATATTCTCTAATTCAGTCAGACTGTACTTGTGATGCTGCATTAATGCAAAGTTAGTCTTATACAGGTTCATAAGACTATCATGCATTAACGCTATGCGAAAAAACTTGCCAGTCCTTCCAGTACCACAGTGTTGACAACCTTTGTCTTAGGATTCTCTACTTCAAACTCATAAGTGAGTTTAGGCATAGTCTCGAAGAAGTTTTGAACACTCTGGAACTGTTCGTTGTTCATCTCACCCATGAAATCCTTTGCTTCTTTCTTAGTGAAAGAGTCATAGATTTCATCTCCCTCATATACCTTATCGATACAATCAGCAGCGAGATCAAACACATCCTCAATGTCAGGATTGTCCTTCATGTTCCTGTCAACAAATGCATCCAGTGCAGGATACTTCATTTCGATCTTCACATCATCTGTAAGTTTGATGATCTTCTTATGGTCCTTAGGGACTACCACCTCAACATCTTCAAGATTGATTTCTACATCAACCATGGTTTCTCCATCATCTTGACAAGTGACTTTGAATTCACTGACCTCACCGACCGCTTTGGATCTGATCTTCAAGAACAGATACTCAATCTCGAAGGTAGCGAGATTCTCAACGTTTTTAAGGTTGGTACATGCTTTCAAGATATTCTTGACGGCACGAATCATCTCCTTCTCGGATTGACTTTCCATAGCAAGGTAGAGTAGTTTCTCTTCCTTAACTAGAAATGGGCGGTATGTGACTTTGGTTCCACTGCACGGCAGTTTGCATTCATAGTCAGGTACACTGAGTTTTGGTAAAGGCATAACTATAAAATTACGATGTAATTATTTAGACAGGTTATCCGAGACTGTACCTCTGTACGTCTGGATTACCAGAACCCTTGACGCGGGTTCGTACTTCATCAAATGTAAAGGAATTCTGTCTAGACAGTCTCTTCGCTTGCAGGGTCTTAGGAGATACCTGGTCGAATCTGTAACGCTCGAAGTAGAACTGAATGTCCATTTGTAGCAGTCCAGTCTGTTCGTTGTCGAAATTCATGGTGCTGATGTTCACAGGGAATGCACCGAACATCTTCCATACTCCTGTTGACTGCATAGGGTTCAAACCATGCTTGTCCTTTCTATCTCTTTTCAGTTTGAAGTTGGCACCGTGCTCCCACTTGACGATTTGGATATCTGACACATAATCATCATAGAAGGCAACAGTATTGTCACTATCAGATGCTGCACAATTCAACCAGTGCTCAAAGAATGCTCTGTGCTGCATATCTTTGGTTACCAGGAATGAGATAGTGATCTCAGAGTTTGTCTGACCAGTGACAAATCTACGCATCATACCAAAGTTATTAACCTCACCAGTAGTCAATGCTCTACTAGGTGTAGTGACAGTGCTAGCGAAATAATTGATGTTCTGAAAGGTATTCCTCAAATTGTTCTCCTTTTCTGTTGCCCACAGAATCGGTGGAGGGTTCATAATAATCTGAAACAGGTTACTAGTTGCAGGTGCCAACGCATTGGTTGCAACTAGATCTCTGAATGTATTAAATCTATTGGGACTGCCCACTATTGTCTACTCCAAATGATGGAACTAGGAACGTCAAGATATCGACCCACAACATTCATAGTAAATTGCTCCAAAGGGAGCGGATACTTCATATCTCTAAGATCAACGGATGAGACCTTCTTGATATTACTTGCATTTGACATAAAGTATTTATGGAAGCAACGCATGGGGTAAGACCGACCCCCTCCGCCCCATGATTTAGCAACGGATACTCTCGTATTGGGTCTCAGATAGTGCAAGTTGCCACCAGAGAACTGCAAGTTCTGCATATCCACATCAGTAATCAATACCATGGGATACTTATCATAGTATGGTAAGTCCTTAGTCGCAGCTGTGTATGAGAAGAATATAACGTCCCCAGGTCTGAATCCTTTGGAGTCTTCTAGTCCATACATCACTTGTGAGCGATACCAGTCCTTAGACTTCTTACTACCGCCTGCTAGATCTCTTACATCGTTGAAGATGCTCATACCTTTAATTCGTGCTCTGTGAGTATCATAAAGTGCATCATACGATCAGCACAGTATTCTCGTGCTGCTTTCCACTTGGCATCATTGACCGCGTATGTCTTGACTTCGTTCAAGAACTTTTTCGTAACACGTTTCTGTGTTTTCGGCGGGACAGTTTGCCGTGCAGGCTTAACCTCAATGATAAACTTTTGTGTCTTGCCAGTTTTAGTTCGTGCTCTGACATAAAAGTCTGGAAAATACCGATGAGCACGATTGTCAACAGGACTGATGTACGGAATGATGATTTCTTCACTGCCCCACTCCAAGACGTTTTCGTTCTTGTCACACCATACCATAAATTTTCTTTCCCACAAACTCCTATAAATAATATTTGTGGGATCCCCCTTATACTTATGAGTGTTTGATGGTCTAAATTTTCCTGAATAACTCATGCCGAGAAGAGATAGTAAAAATCGTAATCGTCAAACCAATCCAAACAACAGCGGAACCGCTAGAAGGGGTGGTAGACTTATTTATCCTATGGAGACTCCTAGGGGTCCCAATAATGATGGATCGATTTCCCGTGGTCGTAGATATCAACCTAAGACGGTTGACTATCTGAAACTAATGATCTTTGACTCCGAGAAGAACAACCCTTACACATATAGTGGTAAAGGTGCTGGATCAGGTGGTGGAAAGAAGGATACGATCATGAAAACGATCTACCTCTATTTACCACATGACCTAAACGAGACTTATAGCACTTCATACGATAAAGTTGCACTTGGACCCTTTGGTGATATGGTCGTCCAAGCAATGAAGACTGGTGACATGGGTGCTATCACTCAAAACCTTCAAGATGGAGCAAAAGCAGCAAAACCTGAGATTGCATTTAGTGCTGTATCTGGCATCTTCAACGATGCAGCAAGATTTGCAATGGTAGACGGTAACATGAGCAAGAACCAACTTGCTGCTCTTGCTAAGGGTAAAGTATTCAACCCCTATGAAGAAACCGTATTCAAAGGTGTGAACTATCGTACTCACAACTTTACCTTTGATATGGCACCTCGTAATGCAAAGGAAGTTGAAAATATCGTCAAGATTGCAACTACTCTTCGTGATGCAATGCTACCTGGTGTCAGTGGTGCTAAATCTCGCTGGTTGACAATCCCCAGGTTCTTCAAGATCGAACTTGTGAGATATAATCCTCGTAGATTCGAGAAGAAGGGTAATAGTGGTAATATGAGCAAACCTGAGGTTATGTCAACGTTGCTCACATACCCTGTCAACCTTGTGTTGACTAACATGCAGTTAAACTTCACCCCAACGGGTCAGAACAGTTCACTGAGGGATGCAGACTTCTCTGGTATTGATTATGGTCCTGCGAGTTACAAAATGACTCTCACATTCGACGAGACTGCCTTCGTTACTCGTGACATGTATAAGGACAAGAAAAAATGAGTCACTATTTTAGTTACTTACCAAACGTCAAGGTTCGTGTCTCTTCTTTCAGAAGGAATAATGTCGAACCTTTCGTTGCCGCGAAGAATATCTTCCGTAGAGTCAAAATCAGAGATAAGGTCCAAGAGAGCATTCTCGGATTTGAACAGTATTCTGTCGGTAACAACGAACGCCCTGATCAAGTGGCAAATGAGTTGTATGGTGACCCAGAACTAGATTGGGTTGTATTGCTGTGCAACAACATCATCAATATCTATAACGAATGGCCGATGTCGGAGCAGGAGTTATACGCTTATGTTGCGAGTAGATATGCTGATGTAAAGGGTGTGCATCACTACGAGACCATGGAGATCAAAGGTGATAATGGTGAAATCCTTCTAGAAGCAGGTAAGGTCGTTAACTCCACATTTAAGTATGTGACCAGTGACAACATTACAGTCGTTCCTTCAAGAATCCCCATTTCTAACTATGATCACGAAAGGGCACTGAATGATGAAAAGTCCAATATATGGGTTCTGAGAAATCAATACGTCGAAGACTTTGTAGACGAATTTGAGACTCTGTTGGAATATCTTCCTAATGAAGAATTAGGGGATGGAGAGAATATCAAGATGACTCCAAATGCCGTTGAGGAGATCTTTGTCGCTAAGAAAGTTGCATATGCGACTGAGGTCGGTCTCGCTGCTAGCATCGGATTTGCTGGTCAGCAGGAATTGGGTAATAGAACAATTACGACACAAGTGCTGGATTCTGGCGCTACCGTGCTTACTTCTTCTGGTTCTAACCAGTCTAACCTTGTGAACTCCTCAGGAGTAGTTGCTGGGACAACTGATGCATCGAGTACCTCTCAAAGCAGTGGTTCATCGAGCAGCAGCAGTTCCTCCTCGTCTTCGTCGAGTTCAAGTAGTAGCAGCGGTAGCAGTAGTTCTGGTTCATCAGGTGGAGGATACGGAGGATACTGATTCTTCCTTCTTTTTCTTGAAGTAGAGTTTGTAGTAGGTTTGCTTCATCTGATTGATGGTCTCACAATCCTCTTCAAACCCCATATACTTCAAATGCTGATATGTGCCCTCCATCTCACTTATGAGAAGGAGAAGGTTTACGGCGGTCACAGGACGACCGCCAGCAGTGTATTCAATCAAAGTACCCTCTGTCCTTTGCATAGGCGAGGGTTTCTTTTATGTTGCCAATATGTTTGGCACCGATAGCAACTTGTGGATATGTTGCATCTGGTCCAAACTCGTTTTCAAATGCTCTTTGGTCAAAATGTTGATTTAGTCGGTATTCGTGGAACTCGGCACAGAGTGATTCTAACAGTGCTTTGATGCGTTCACTCTCTTGATTGCCATTTGAGTATACTACGCATGTGTTGTCAATCACGTTGCCTCCAATCGTCGGGTTTGTCTCTCTGGAACCAGTCACGAATTTCTTCCGCGCTGTCGAACCCCGTTTTGTAATTGGATGGGTCGGGGTCGCCTAACCCCATCCTATTCATAAAATCATCCATAGAACCTTCTTGGATGTCTTGTGCGGATTGTCTACGTGCTTGTTGCAACCAATCCCTGGCAGTTGTGTGTCGTTTGGCGAGTTTCTCCGCCCAGATCATATCATCAAGTTTGACTTCTTCCCCATTAGCAATCTTTTTACAGATAAACTCTAATCGGAGTCGGTATTGGGTTGAGAGCATTCGTCCGCGTCCAGATAATGTTCGAGTTGGTTGATACGTTGAAATTCCTGATATGCCGCCTCAGAGCGTACATGAAGGATATGCCTAATATCGTCTAGGACAACAATAGGGTCCACACCGTCTTCAAGGTACTTGTCGATAGCTTCCGTTAGATACCGTAATCGGTGCCACTCTGGTGAGTAGGGTTTGTACATGATAATGGTTTTGCTACCTAAGCAGTATATAAGGAACTCCGCGTTCTGTCAAGTATTTATGAAAAACCCTGGGGGTAAAAAAATACCCCGAATTTTTTTCGGGGTTATTTTGAAACCAAAAGTCGTTTTTGGTTTAGCGAAGTTTATAGCATGGGACTCTTTTCCTTCGTTCTCTCACTGACCAGTGACCATAGACCCAAACGTCACCACGGTAGTGTCCAGGGATGTACCTTGTCTTGTGTACACGTTTGGTACACATTCTAGGACGTGGACGGTGGTAGTGGTGATGATGTTCTACATGGACGTGATCATCATCGAATGGTTCCCAAAACTCCCCCCAAGTCAATGCTTGGGCAGGAGTTGCTAGTGTGAGTGCTGCTAGTGCAGCGAGAGTGCGTTTGATCATCAGTCTTCTGCTAGTTTGGCGAAGTACGAGAGGTCAGGATCTTCCTCTTCCTTGATTGATTCTACACTGCTACCGAACCCACTGTTGAAGTCAGGGGTCGCTTGCTTAACTGTCTCCTCCACGTTGAACACGGGTTCTTCCAGTTCCTCTTCGACCTTTTGGGCACGGTTAGTCTTGCCAAGGACAAGGTTCAAACGTGCTTCGAGATCGGTGTAGGACTTGAAGTTCTTAGGATCAGTGAAGTCAGCAAGAGAGTATTGCTGGTTGTAGATCTCTTCAAGTTTGTCATCTTCAAAGTCACCCAGTGTGCTACCAGCAGCGAACTCGGAACGATCATAGTTCCAGTAACCGTCTTGCTTGACGATCTTCAACTTGAAGTCAGCACCTTCCCAGAAACAGAAAGGGTTGATGGGTTTCTCATCCTCAAATTGAGGTTTCATTGCCTCAACAATCTTATCATGAATCTTCTTGCCATACTTGTAGAGGAAGACTCGTCCTTCATTCTCAGGGTGAAGGGGATCCTTCACAACATAGATGTTGGAGTAGTATGACAGTTTACGCTTTTGCTTTCGAGCAATCTCCTTGTCAGAGTCAAGACCGCTGTTCCAAAGAACGCGATTCAGATCACCGACAGGATCCTTCTGACCAAGAGTAGTCAGAGAGTTCTCGATGTACCAACCACCAGTGCCTTGGAAGGCATGGGACCACACCTGTGCCCAGGGCAGTTCCTCACCAGTAGGGGCGGGCAGGAAGCGGATGACAGCATAACCGTTGCCTGCTTTGTCTACCTCTGGTTTCCAGAGGCGCTCGTCGGGACCATTACCTCCCGAACCTTTGCTCATCTTGTCCAGTTCCTTAGTCAGAGCGGCGATAGAACCACTGGACTTTTTGAGTGATGCGAATGACATGGATTGTATTCTCCGTATTGTTGTATTTGGTCTGTGTGTCACCAGACCGAAGTCATGATGACACATTATTTAGGCGGTGTCAAGAGAGGATTCTTGCTACTGCTGCTTTAATTTCAGGGATCTTTGACACGAGTTGGTCGTGGTGCTCCACACTGAACGACAGGGTGATGTTAGAGGACGTGCTGATGCCGAAGGGCACCTCACTCTTCTTCTCTTCTACATCATTCATGATGAGATTTTCGAGAGAGTTGTTAGTCTCCTCATCGATCTCATCGAACTTCATGTTGGTCTGCACATTGGTGAGTGCATCCTCATAGTAGTTCTTGAATGTCTTACGCCAGGACTTGAAGTCTTGGAGTTCGGGTTTGACAATCCACTTATCCCACTTAGAGGTTTTCTTTGCCTCCTCATAGAACTTCTCTCGCAATGCTCTGCGGATAGCACCAAGGGCATTGGAGTCTTTGATGCTAGGGAAGTGTCGTTTCAGATCAATATGATCCCATGAAAGGTAGTCGGCAACTGCACGGTCACGACGACGTGCATTGTAGTCCAGGACTTCTTCAATACACTTAGTGTAATTAGAAGAGAAGTCTTTGTAGAATCCAGGATACCTTGCGTAAAGTTCCTTCTTGGTCAGTGGTGCCTTCTTTTTCTTTTTCATGAGGGTTTACTGTATTGGTCGTGAGTTCTGACCATCGGTTCGCGAACCCATGGACAGTATAACCCATAAAAAAGGAGGGTGTCAACCCTCCGTTTGAAGTTCCTTTTTCCAACCGATCAACTTGTCTTCCATGACTTGTAAGACTTGCAACAGGTTGCCGTTGCCTCCTGTGTACATGGTAGAGAGCATATCAATCCTGCCCTTCATCTCCTGCACCTCAGTCTCAGAGTCCTCTTCCTCTGCCACATAGTTTGCCATCATTTCTAGACGAGAGTAGAAAACTTTCTGCTTGGCAATAAGTTCTAGTGTCTTGTTAATATGTTCAATCTTCTGACCATTATCAAACCCTTCAAAGTCCTGAGACATTTGAAGTAGGTCAGTGTATGTTTCTTGTAGATCATTCAATTCTTCTTGTACGATCTCGGACTTGAAGAACTCTTCTGTCATAGTTTACCTCCTACGATTCCGTTGTTAATGGTACGTGTGTAATCATCAATGGTTCCATCTTGAATTGCTTTCAGATGCCAGCGTGTCATGGTAAGAACACCTTCCTCAGTACCACCAGTGATGAAGTGAGCACCCAGAGGGACCTTCAAGATAGAAGTGTAGAGACCGAAGCGTGTCTTCTTAATATAGAATGCATCGTCAATCCACTCCACGTCTGGTGGAATAATCTTCTCAATAGTATTGTTAGGACCCAGTGACCGTGCCAGTTTAGGATGAATCTTCTCCTCAGAGGGGGAGGATTCCACGACTGGTTCGTTTGATGCAGTTGAGTTGCTGTGCATTTGCTTTGATTTTATCTTTGAGTGGTTTGCTGATGAGTTTACTTACCATTTCAACTTCGATCTCATACTCTTCACACACCGCTGCAACTGCTTCGATGTAATTGATAAGACCGTTGTTGTTCTGAACTGTGTGTTCAACAAGAGCACTGAATTTGTTCTGTGTCATAAAGTTTTCTTCCAGTTCTTTCATGCTGCGATGCTCTCCTGAAAGTAACGATAGTCCTTGATCCATTGGCAGAGCGTGTCAACATACGGTATCTTATCATACTTCTGCACCACTTGGGTCTGACCATCTTCCGCGACAGAAAGTGTCACAAGTTTCTTGACTTCAACACCAGTACGTTCGTAGTACATGTAAGCATACGCTGCTTCTTGTACAAAATACTTGTGCAACCAGTCCTCTTTTTTCAGAGTGCCAGTAGTCTTGAAGTCAATTATAGCAAGCTCCCCATCAAACTCAGCAATGCAATCAACACGACCAGCAAGGCATAGATCGTCAGAAAAAAGAGGGGCTTCAAGACAGTGAATGTTATCAATACGATCAAGAGTCTCACGAGCAAACCCAAAAAGGTACGAGGGAAGACCTTTGCTCTCTTTAACTTTCTCCAAGTTACCCTTGAAGTATTCTTCGACGATTCCATGAAACTTAGTTCCTCTCCATGATGATGAGCGACGGATCGATTCCGCCTTGGTCCAACCAACTCGTTGCTCCCACTTCTTGATACCCTCAATCGCTTTGTGACCTGTGACAGTGGTCACAGATGGATACCAGTTACCGTTGGGTGCTTTATAGAAACGACCCTTCGGTGTGGTCCTGCTTTCAAGTTCAACGATCTCTTTTGCAGGACCTACATGATTAAATTTTTTCATTAATTAAATCCGAGGTTGTTCTTACTGATAAGATACTCTCGTACGATACCAGATCTTACAATATCTTCAATACCAAACTCCACACATTCAAATGATGGCATGGTTTGAAGGATCTTCATGAAGTCTAGCACACCAGTACGCTCATTGCTCTTAATGAGGTCGGACTGAGAGTAGTCACCAGAGAAGATGATCTTGGCATCCTCACCAACACGAGTGATGATGGAGTCAAGTTCGTGGAAGTTCAAGTTAGAGAACTCATCTACAATTATAATACACTTGTCAAGTGTAACACCACGGATGAATGATGTAGACCAGAACGATACAGTTTCTTGTGCTCTCAGATTATCGTAGAGCATCTCAAAACTATTATCATCAGGCATGGTAAACATATACTTCACCATGTTCTTGTAAGGAATCTGATACAGATTACTCTTATCCTCATGGTCACCAGGCAAGAACCCGATCTCTCTGGTAGGCACCAGCGAACGGACCATGTAGATCTTCTCGTATGGTGACTCAGGATCAAGCACTTGTTGCATAGCAAGGTAGAGACTGATGAAAGTCTTACCTGTACCAGCAGCACCGTGCAGCACCAGGTTCTTGCCCTCGGCGTATGCCTCAAAGACCTTCTCCTGATTCTGGGTCAGGGGTTCGATAGTTTTGAGGTGATCGAGGTTGATCGGTTTCTTCCGTCGCATTTGTTTAGGAGTCATACCTTTCATGTTCGGGGTTTTACGCTTACGGGCAGCAGGCATATCAGGTGTAGTTACTAAGGTTTGCTCTGGGGTGTTCGGATTGAATCTTCTGCATCACTTCCTTGAATCCGTCCGACTGTTTGGGTTTGCCGTAGGTAGTACCTGCGACTCCCGCTTGCCAATCTTTATCCCAGTCTGGGTTGGCATCTCTCCAATCGGAGTATTCTTTCATGGTCATGGAGAACTCTTTCTTCTCGCCCGTGACCTTATTTATTACGGAATATGTAGGCATGGTCAGATGCTCCTGTTCTGTGGTAGTGCGATGGCGCAGATGTATTTACACGATGGCATGTCTGCTTCAAATAGTTTCTTCGCTTCACTCTGACAGGATGCCATGTACGGTTTGTAATGGTGGCGGTTGCCTGTGCTGTTCATGGTGTAGCAAATCTGATAGGGATACTGTTTCATCATGGGATAAGAAGTGCAGATTGATAACAAGGATCGTCGTCCTCAGGGCAGTCACATGTGCTGTCACACCACCCCAATGCCTCAGAGACAGTAGGGAACTGACATACGAAGTGACGCTTACAGAGTTCAGCGATCTCCATGTGCTCCTTCTGTGTACCGTTAGCAGTACGCAGATTGATGTAATGGATCCATGACCTAAGATTTCCTGTCATGTAGAGTTTTGTACCTACGGCGAGAGGAAGCACGAAACGAGCACACTCCTTTGCCACGCCTGCTTCAAGCATCTGTTGGTACAGTTCCATACCACGCTTGAAGTGGTCTTGCATGAGGATCTCAAACTTCTGAACCACAAAAGGATCCAAGTCATCGATACTATTCTGTCTGTTCTTGGTGTCTTGACGACGCAGTTCAGGCAGTGAGATGTCACCCAGTGCAGAGGAGTCTGCATAGCGTTGGGAAAACTCTTGGAAGCAGAACGAACGGTGACGCAAAATTTGAGCTGCCAGTCCCCTGGTAGTCTCTATCTGCAACGTCATGGTTGCCTGCTCAAACACAGACCAGTGTCCATGTTGAATACAATACTTCAACAGACCAGCAACCTTAGGGTTGTTCTGGTTTGCTGGGTTGCTCACGCGAGCAATGTACCCGATAGTTTTCTCTGCATCAGGAGTGACAGAGACAAGGCATACTTTTGGTTTCATTTAATTAGAAGTCTAGCGAGTAAATATAGTGCCAGGGACTGTACATATCCTATCATAGGCAATCCAAATAAGGAAGGCATACAGATATTCCATGCTGCCCATACAAGAAATGGTGCAAAGACTAATCCAGCAAGGAAACCCATGCTGGTAAGTGCAACCATTTTACTATCTTGATCCGTCCAAGGTTGTTCTTCATCATCAGGTTTCTTGATGTTGAACGTGTACATAGAGTTCTTCATCTCTTCTTCTTGGTCTCCTTGGGTTGCTGAACACCCCACAGTTTAGGATTAACTCTCCCTTCTGTCTGGGTCATGTTTACAAAGTCTTGCTTGTAGTTGTCGTAGTAATGATCAAAGATCTCTACTTGATTTCTACCAATCACAATATCAAAGTGCGTCATACCATCTTGCAGGTACTCAACAAGGTATGCGGTGTACGGGAGGGTCCTGTCCTGCGCGAGTGCAGGATCACAGTCTGTATGTAATACTTTCAAGAGCGACCACCCCACTGAATCTCAGGAAATGCCTCAGAGACAGTGGCTTTGGTGACTTTGTATCTCTTACCAAGTTCCTTGTCCTTTGCCTTAATGATTACGTCTGCTTCATCAGGGTGTAGACCTTCGAGCAGTTGAATGAACATCTGCTCACGCTTCATTGGTTTGAGGTTGGAACCACCCTTGAAGAAGTGATGAAGGAGTCGTGCTTCATGTTCCAAATGAGTGTGCTCTGTGCCAGCAGGTGCTTCGTTCTTATTGAAGGGAGGAGCACCCTCAGGCATCAAGGATACGATTGATTCATCATAGTTAATGATGAAGATCATCCTCAGTGCTGGTGTGTTGTTCTGTTGAAGAATTTTGATCTTCTCTGCCTTTGTCTTGGCGTTGTGTGCCTTTTGTAGGACTTCGGAGATAAGCAATTTCATTTCAAAAATCAGTAATGTGGTCGAGCATCTCGTTCAATTCATGACGAGCAAAGTAGACATACATTTGCCCCCGTCCAGGGGTCTCAGTAGTTTCAAATGTATTTATGATGTTTTCATTAACCTCCTGTGGGATGCACTC
>MDTC01218922.1_pt1 | contig 31325 bp, 11 predicted proteins | sample 811181 | NCBI WGS metagenome assembly MDTC01 (sample SAMN05326644, study PRJNA326480) | marine metagenome | isolation source: seawater | place: Pacific Ocean: North | collected 2011
GAAATTAAGAACACATTTTTCTTTGATTCTCTACCCATCTTCTTAAGAACTGCCAATGCATTTTCAACACCAGTGGTATCCATGCCACTGTCTACCAGTTCATCTATACACATCAAATTCATTGGTTGGTTAAGACTTTCATATATGTCTCTAAATGCCCAACTCATACCTAATATTAATCTGTTACGTTCACCTCTACTTAAATTATCAAAGTCTAAGTCTCTGCCATACTCTGTAATGTCCACAGACAAGTCACTGTTAAATTTAACATCATGTGGTAATCCTAGTTTGTCTAAGTAATGACTTAATCTGTAATTTAAGTACTGTAAATTTTGGTCAATAATTTTCTTTCTAATAAAACTATCTTTGCTTGTTAATAATTTATACAAAAACTCTTGATGTTCTTTTAAACTGGTGTATTCATTAATAACATCATAACTAATTTCTTCTATACCAGTTTCTCTAAGTTGCTCTACTTGTTCAGTGTAAGGATTTGCTTCTTTAATTTTTTCTTCAATTTGTTCTTGAATTGTTTCAACATTGTGTTTGTGAGATAATGCATCTTCCATATTTTTATAAAATGTTGTAGGCAGTTCAGGAATGTGTCCTAACTTTTTAATTTCTGAATTAAGTTCCCTGATGCTGTCTACTAGTCCCACGTTGTATCTTTGTTCTTCTTTTATATCCTCTTCTAAATCTTTTGTGTATTTTTCATGTGTATCCAAATGAGCAGTAGGTTGTTCACATGCTGGACAAACACCTGCTTTAGCACTTTGTAAATTCGATTCTAGTTCTTCTAATTTTGTATCACTTCTATTCATAGAAGTTGTTTTTGCTGTTAGTTCATTTTTTAATGTTTCTAACTTAGTCTGTTTTTCATTTATTTCGACTATCTTTCTGTGTGAATCTAATTCAGACTTAATATCTGTTTCTTGTAATGTATCTAAACTTGATTGTAAAGCACCAACTTTGTCTTCTTTGTTTTTATTCCATGCTCTACTTCTACTTTCAATGTCTGCAATATTTTGTTCTACACGTTTGTTAGCATTTGATACTGCTGTTATTCTAATCTCTTCTTCTTTAATACTGTCACGTGTTTGCTTTAATAAATCTTTTAGCACTTCTGCTTTTTGACTTATTTCAGTTATACCTAACAGTTGCTCAATCATATCACGTTGGTCATTTTGTTTCATTGCCAAGAACGGTTCTGTGTATGTATTAAGAGCAATCAAATGTTTGAACATTGTGTGAGGGAAACCAATTATTTTTTCAATATCTTTTTGTGTTTCTCTCATGTCTCCTTGTTGTTCATTGTCTTGTGAGTCAATGCCGTCTATGTAAAACTTTAATATATTAGGTCGTCTACCACGTTCAATTCTGTATTCAGTACCATTTACTTCAAAATCAACAGTGGTAATCATACCTTTGCCGTTTGTTTTGTTTATGAGATTATCTTTACGAATATTTGTGAGTGCATCACCGTATAGTGCATAACTGAGTGCATTAATGATAGTAGTTTTACCTGTTCCATTTCTACTACCATCTCCACCTAAATCCAAGTTATGACCTAATACTAGTGTGAGTTGTTCAGTATCGAAAGATACTGCTTGTAGGTTGTTACCCACACTCATAAAGTTTTTTGCTGTTACATTCTTAATTTTAAGCAATTTCTATATTCCTGTATATTTCAATCAATCGGTCAGTTTCAACCAAATTACTTTCTATTGTTTCTAATTGCGTAATAACAATTTGGTCAACACTTTCAAATTTAATATCCTCGCCTTCAAAAACTTCTTCATCTTCTTTGACTGGAAGTAAGTGCAACTCTCTAACATTAAATTTTTCTGCAAACGTTTCTCTTAAAAAGTTTGCTTCTTCATAACTAATACTAACATCTAATTTTATTCTTGCATGAGTATTTTCATCTAGATATTTTTCAGGTGCCTCTAATAATTCTCTAAGACCCATAACAACATATTTTGGACATTCAGCCCAATTAACATAAAGAGGTTCTTCTCCCCATGTTAAAAACATAGCACCACGTTCGTTATCACCGACGTCTGCATAATTGTGTGGGAAAGCATTACCAATATAATGTATGTTGCCTTTGTATTGACGTTTGTGGAAATGACCACTAAACACATATTCAGGATTTGATATATGTTGTGCTGTAATACCACCATGGTCAGGCATTTCTACCATTGCATTCATTTTAAAGTATGGAAGTTCGAAATGACCAAACATGTATTTGCACTCTAATGAGTTTAGTTTTTTATGTTCATCGCCTACTAACCAAGGAATAATTGCAACACCATCTTCACAGAAGTGTTCATCTATCATTACAAAGTTTTCTAGATCCCTAGCGAATTCAATACTATTAAGGTCACGTTTTTCTCTATAATATAAATCGTGGTTACCTGTAATAAAATAAACTTTTTCAAATGCATTGTTAAGTTTCTTTAAATCTTTGATAGTGGCATTCATAGTTGCAATATTGATACTTGCTCTATGATGGTGCCAATCTCCTAAAAAGAAACATGTCTCACAATCTCTTGCTTTGGCTTCTGCAATAAACCAATCAATATAATTGTGACAGTCTTTTAAATGCTGTCTACTATTTTGTTTTAAGCCGTAATGTATATCTGTAAAACATGCGGCCCTTTCAAAAAGGTTTGCCATATGTTTCCTTACTTACTAGTTGGGTCGTTTTCTAATTCTGCTTGAGCATGTTCTCTCATTTCTTTAAGTTCATTCTCATGCTGTATTTGTCTACCGTAACTTGGTAAGTGTCCTTGCTCAATCAAAATATCATCTCTGATTGTTTGATTGCGTTTTTCTAAATTTAGTACTCTAGTAAAACTGTTATTAACAGTTGCAGTATAATAAGCAAATGGGTTATCTGATTTTGCTTCATTAAACTGTAGTCCTATTTGTGCTAATTGCACCAATGCTTGTCCACGCATCTCATCAACATAAGTGTAACCTCTCCAGTTACCTCTTTGACTGTAACGTTCTACTAATTTCATAAACATCTTACCCAGTTCATTGGTAATACTACCATGTGTAGTACTAAAATGTCCATTATGCAATCCACCAATCCAGTGACTTCTAACTACTTCCCTAGGGTTGATTCCATTACTATCTAAGATGTAATGTTTGAACGGTGGAAAATTTACTTTTGCCTTTGAATCAGCAACAGTCTTTGTCGTTTTTTTCCTTCCCGGTTCGTCTGGTATATGGTCAAATGTAGACACACGAAAAACCAAAGAATCTACTGCAATAGAATTTGGATCGACTGTAAATTCTTTTTGCTTTGGTTTCTTTGTCCAATCACCTTTAGCGATTGCTTCGTCGTATGCTTTTCGAGATAATTTACTTGCTCGATTAATTTGTGCTTGTTTAATGTTTGTTTTATTAATTTTCTTTACAGATTCAACAATTATATCAGGATCCGAATATGCCTCATCGGCTATGTAACAGTAACTTAATTTACTTTTATGAATCTCTGATAGAATGTCTTTGTTGTTAAGATAGTTGACTTTTCTGCCTTGTGTCATATTTTCTCCTCAAAACTATCATTCGTTTATATTGTATTATACACAAAAACAAAAGTATGTCAATTGTTTTTGAATTTTTACAATAGTATTTATAAGAATTAAAATACGTTTTAATTTATTCTGATAAATAATTACTGGAGACTATTATGGCAGATGATTTTACTATAGACGGTGAACCAATAGGCAGAGGCGCCGTTGGACAAACATCTATTACAGATTTACCTCAAAGCAGAAAAGACTTTGGCAAATTTGATTGGAGAGCAAGGATTCGACCTAAAAAAGGTGGCGAAGGTTTTGCTTATGGGACCAAAGATGCAAAAGGTAATGATAAAGAAAGTATACTAAGTCCTCTACAACAAAGGGGAGGTATAGTATTCCCTTATACACCTAACATCTTCTTGCAAGGACAAGTAGATTACGACGAACACAGTCAGCATGGTTCTAACTATCCTTTTTACACATACCTTAATAGTAAACCACCTGTTCTGCCAGTGCAAGGACAGTTTACAGCAAACACACTAGAAGAGGCACAATACTTATTAGCAATTTTTCATTTTTTAAGAAGTATTACTAAAGGGTATTTTGGAGACTCAGCAGTTGAACAAGGGTTCTATGGAACACCTCCGCCTGTCTTAATTTTCGAATATTTAGGACATTTTGGTTTTAACAAAGTACCTGTTGTGATTAGAAGTTTTAACTTCCAGTTACCTGACGGAGTTGATTATGTACCAGTTAGATATAATCATCCTACAGCAGGAGAAACAGTTACTTACATGCCTACTGAAACAGACATAATGATAGAAATGGCACCTCAATACACATTGAAAAAATTAAGGAAACGTTTTGACTTGAATGCATTCACCAGAGGCGATGATTTTAACAAAGGATTTATGTAATGGCATCATTTCACAGTCCCAACAGTTTTTTGAAAAACGCAAGAGTCACTAAATTTTATTTAGACGTAAACACGTTGCCTAAAATTCCTCAGTCGGCATCCGACGAACTCTATACTATTGAAAGTAGATATGACAAAAGACCAGACCTTTTAGCAAATGACTTATTTGGAACAGTTCAATTATGGTGGGTGTTTGCTTTGAGAAACCCAGATAAAATTATAGATCCTTTAGAAGATTTTACATCTGGTACAGAAATATTTTTGCCAAGCACTACAGCAATAGATAGAGTTAGATAATGGTTGATAAAACGGAACACAAAGAAGCAGTAGAAGACGTATATTTAGATGCAGTAATGGGTAACATACTGGACCATTACGATAATACCAGTTATAATCTCAAACTGTACATGATAGGCGAAGAGGAATGGCTTAGAGGACAATATGCCGCTGAACCAGGAAGAACTGTGGTATTAGCACAAACAGGTGTTACAGGTGTACAAATAGACAATCTCAGTTTAGATATTGTTAAGGCTCCTTCCACAGGTAACTCAATGGCAGTAAGAGCAAGTTTTACATTGTTTCAACCAAGTGCGGCTGACCTACTTGACCAAATACAAGCCGCCAAATTAGCCTTAGGTCACAAATATATGTATGCAGATGTGCCTCTATTTTTAGCAATAGAATTCAAAGGTTATAACTCACAGATAGATGACGATGATCCGACAGATGATGGTAAGCCTGTTATAAGTGCAGATGATGTAGGTGGTATAGCAGGACCATTCATTTACAGATTACAAATTGCAAAAGTTGGTGTTAGCATAGACAGTACTGGTAGCACATATGACTTTGAATGTCCAGTAGGGTCTAGTCATGCTTTTGCAGATGAATATTTTAAATTGCCAAAAGACCTTAAAGTACAAGGTAATGCAGTAGATGAACTTGCAGAAGATTTACAAGAACAACTTAAAAAGTACAGAGAGGATAATCTAGACGGTGAAGAACATCACGATGAAATAGTATTTGACCTATCACAATTAAAAGAACAAATATCAGATTTAGAAGTTAGTCATGCAGGTGCAAAAGCGGCAGAAGAAGTAAACAGATTATTAAATGCTCAAGAACAAGGTGTAAAAAGTTTAGAAGAATACAGAAAACGATTAGAAGAATCTCCAAATAGTTTTGATGGTGGCGTAGAAGCAGGCAGTGACTGGTTTTACAATCAAAACATTAACATGAAAGAAGGCACAAGCCTTAATCAATTCTTTACCACACTATTAGTGATGTGTGATGATTTCTTAGGAAAGATTTCTAGGAAAAAAGTTTTTAATGATCCAGAAATTGATGAAAACGGATTAGATTTAGAAAAGACCTTTACAAAATGGTATAAAATAGAAGCATCAATTTCGTATGAATTAGACAGCGATGGTAAAGCAAAATTTGATAGGCGAAGAGGAAAGTATGCTAAGAAAATAATTTATAAACCTGTAATTTACGACACAGCAAACCCAAATCAAAAAGTTTCAAACGCAGAAGATAATCTAAGCAAAGACCAAACAACAAAACGTGTAAACGAAATGAATATTAAAAAAGCATATCATTACCTTTACACAGGTCTTAATGACCAAATATTAAATGCAGATATTTCATACAATGCTGGTCAATTATTATTACAAGCACCAGGCGGTGGATATATGGGAGATATGTCTACTAATGCAAACAGTCCAACTATGAATCAACAAGACAATCAAGATTTAGATGGTAAAACCAGAGATGCAGAAGTTAAGGCAAAACAACAAGATTCATCAGGTGTATTAAAAGCATTAAATGATGATTCTAGTTTTCAACAAAGAGTTAAAGATGAATTAAATTTATCAGAAGAAGAATTTAGTGATTTAATGGACGATGAAGCAAAAGCAAAAAATTTAGCAGAAACTATATTATATGTAAACAACAATGGTAAAGATCCATTGGGCTATAGAAAAACACAACAAGGTAATTCGGATTTTCCTGTAGACTTACCACCACCAAATCCAAATGCAGTACAATATAAACCTGAACCAAGTGGATATCTTTATAGTGCAGACTTGCTAGAAGATTATGGCGGGTCTACAACTGTTATTGGAGAATTAGCAGGTGGACAAGCATTAGCATTATTAAATCAAGCGGCTAGGTCAGATGCAGAAATAGATACCACACCTAGATCCAAAGTAAATTATGGAACACATGTTGTTGCAACAGGTGGACAAACCAATGATGGAACAGCCAGTGCAACATTATTTGGCTACATGTATAATAATGTAAACGATGCTAGTATATTAATAGATTTAAATTTAAAAGTAAGAGGCGACCCTTGGTACTTGGGCAAACCAACAACATACACAGAAGCAAGAGCAAGACGAAACCCGACCAATAATGAAGCGGCTGAGGAAGAACAACTAAGCCAAGACAAATATATTGTTTACGGTGGAGCAGATAATTACTTTTTGTTCACAATGCAAACTCCTAGAGTAAGAGACCCTGATGTTGATGATGAAGACAACAACACTGGTTACATGTCTAGGCAAGGAACAGCATTTTTTATTAGTGGCATATACCAAATTGTAGGTGTTACTGCAAACTTTAGCGGTGGTTTATTTGATGTTGAATTAACAAAAGCACCAAAAGTAACATCTTTAAGTCTATCAAAAATAGATATAACAGGAAACTAATATGGGTTACAAAGCAGACGATTATAGAATAAGCAAAAAGAATCCTAGGGATAAACTTCGTGCAGACGCCGATTTGGATTTTGGTATCTATGTAGGCGAAGTAATTGTAACACCAAAAGACCAAAGTCATAGTGGACGTATACCTGTTTATATACCAATGCTGTCAAAAGACAGAAATGATCCAAAAGGTTATTTTAACTGTTATTGGAGTAGCCCATTTGCAGGAACGACCCCAAGTGCAAAAGTAGGCCCACAAGCAGAAAAATATCAAGACACAATGAAAACATACGGCATGTGGATGGTTCCACCTGATCCAGGTAATTTTGTGTTAGTTATTTTTGGTGACGGTAAAAAGAAAAATCCAATCATTATAGGCTGTATGTTTCCGGATCAAATGCAAAATATGGTTCCTGGGAATCCTGCAGGCGCAACATTCGGTACAGAAACTCCAATGCCAACAGCAGAAAAAAATAGACTTGCAGGGCCTAAAAGTCATGGTAAAGAAGTGCCGAGGCCTTTAAATCCATATATTGCTTACCCAATAGTAAAACAAGGACTTATAAATGATCCTGTTAGGGGAACAACCTCCAGTGGTGCCAGAAGAGAATCACCTAGTCAAGTGTTTGGCTTTTTAACACCTGGTCCTATGGATGTAAATGTGGACACAGGCAAAATGGATGGCACAAACAGATTAGGTGGTCACAGTTTTGTATTAGACGACAGTTTGGCGCAAAGGCATATAAGATTAAGAACAGCCGGTGGAGCACAATTATTATTAGATGATACAAATGAAATTGTATATGTAATTAACAGCCCTGGAACTGCTTGGGTTGAGTTAGCAAAAGATGGAAGTATGCATGTATTCAGTGATGAAGATTTGAATATGAGAGCAACATCTAATGTTAATATAAGAGCAGACCACACACTAAATTTAGATGCTGGTGTGCGAGTTAATATCAATGCTGGAATATATAATCCAGGCGGTGAACTTGACCCAGATGTTGATACATTAAAACTTGGATCTCCCACAGGTGGTGACGTGTTTATTCAAGCAGGTGATACCATCAACAGTTTATCTTCTAAAAGTATTAATATGGAAGTGCCAACAGGCGATGGCATTATATCACAAAGAACAAAAGGAACGATTCATAGTTTCACAGACGGAAATCAAGTGCATCATGCTGGTGGTCGAACTGTAATTAAATCATCAGGTGATACTTATATAACCACTGGTGGTAGTGGACATATTGTATCAGGCGGACAGTCTTTTGTAAAAGGTTCCACAGTTCATTTAAATGACGGAGGATCAACAGGTGATGTCCCTCCTGGGAATCCAATTACTCCGATACCATATAATATATATTTAGACGAACCTATGAGCATTCCTGTATTCGGGTATGACCATGCAAACCCTGGAAACAATAATCCTATCCCAACAGGTGGAGCAAGACAATCAGATCCTTTAATTCCGCCTGATGTTCCAGATGCAGGAGCAGATGCTGGCACAGGGAGTAATTTTAGAGATCCTAGAGGAACAAAAATTAAAGTTGCATCAACAACCACTATGATAACAACTAGAGAACCTTGGTTTAATCATTTAAGCGAAGATAGAACTGTACAAACACCAAATACAGAATCACAAGATCGTGTAAATGACGAATTAGATAGAAGATATCCACCTGCGTCTAGCGACACAGGATATGGAGGGCCAGACAGTTATGTAGAAGATGATGGAACTTTTCAAGCAGGTGTTGGATTCGATGGCGTAACAGGGCCAAATTTATCTAGGTACGTTGGAAGTCAATATTTTAATCCTAACGGTTCCCCTAAACAACCTACAACTGCATATTTAATGGAACCAAATTTTCAAGAATTACCAAATCAAAAATGTGAAACATTGGCAGGAGGAGCATTACAATCAAAATTTGAAAGCGAAGGTCTTGCTATGTGTGTAGATGGAATTGCGTCATCACAACATTTTACACCAGATGAGTCTGGCCTTCTTTGGGATGGAGAATACGATGCTATTCCGGTTGGTGAAGGTGGTAATACTGTGATGGGATATAAACATGTACTGATGGAACAAGAACGTGAAGCAGGTTGCATCATGTGGGGCGACGGCAAAAATTTCGACCCAACATCAGCAACAACAATGCTACAACCAGCGGGTGCTAATCCTATCTCAGTAAAAGAAGTTACAAACATTGTTAAAAATGCTGGCCCTGGACAAGATTTAAGTCGTTACGGTATACAAAAAGCAGGCGATGTAATGGATGAGTTTGGTAGCAATGACCAGGCTTATGTGATACGAGATAACAAATATGATAATTTCATTTTTGTAAATGGAAATCAAGGCGGTATAAGCAAACAGGCTAGTAAAAGTTTATTAAAAAACGACATTATACAACATGCTGTGGGTGTTCGAAGAGTTATTAAAAAACCAATGAGTTTAGGTCAGATGACAGCATTAACTTTATTACACCATGAAACAACACCATCAGGTTTTGCAAGTCATCCTATTGTGGGTGCTTTAAATGGTAGTAATAGCAGTACAAAACAAAACATTGCTAGAATGTTAATGTATAGAGAAGGCCAAAGCCATTATCATTATGGTAGTAAAGATAGGTTACTTTCTATGCTATTTCAATCTCCGGACAGCATGATGCCTGATATCGAAGCAATTATGCAAAGACAGATGGAGTGGCATTGGAAAGCCGGTGAGATAGCAGTCCTTCATAGTGTACTTAAAGGACTTTAAGTTTATCTTGCAACTGCTTTAATTCTTTTTGACAATCAGATAATTTAACATAGGCTCTGTATTTGCCGTCTTGCTCATCTTTAACAGCCTGTCTGAGAAATTCATTTTCTTGTTTCAATGCCATCAAATTGTTATTTGCATCTACTAACATTACTCTAAGTTCTTCTTCTAGAGTATTATTTAGATTTCTATTTGCTTTACTCATCGTCAATTCCAAAGGTGTGTTGTATGATAATATTTACCGTGTCATAACACAAAAGCACTTCATTATGACTCAAAGCAACCTCAATTGATTTTGCATTTGAAAAACCTACAGGAAGAGATTTTTGTGTTTCGATAGTGAGCAGACCATCATTGGCGGCTCCCATACCTGCTAAATCATTACCAGATCCTTTTATAGATCCTGTGGTAATAACATTTAACATAGGTATATCTAATTTTAGATTTTGTATGTCTTTGATAAAATAACTGTTTGGCTTCATGTTCATAAACAATTTGCTCTGTCTAAAAACCATATTAAGCCAACCAGCAGTTCTACTACCTTTCCAAGGAGAACTTAAAGTAACAATCTTTTCCACATTTTTGTTTCTACTTGCAAACAAAGATGCTAATAATCCTCCGTAACTATGAGAGATTATAAAAAACGGTTCAGAACCAAATTGTGCATGTGTTTGCAATTCGAATCGTTTGAGAATAACTTCAGGATCTTCCTGTGTTTGATATTCCAAACAAAGTAAATTGTGCTCAGGTAAGAATACCTGTAAATAATTAAAACTGTGTCCGCTCTGACCTGAGCCGTGTATAAATGCTACATTAGGCAAGTTCTGCATCGAGTATTAGTTTCTCCATATCTAAAAGTTCTGATGGAATGGAGTTTTTGGGCTGACCAACCATATTGACCATTTCGAATAGTACATACTTCTTGGTGTGGTAGTCAAAAATACCGATTGAATGCACTCTTTTATTGCGATAGTGCATCATTTTACGGAATCTAGGACCATATCCTGTAGTCCATTTGTATCCGTTTTCCGCAATAAGTTTATTGGCTTTATGTGCCTGCTCAATGATTTCATTGAACTTTTCTATAATGTTTTTCATTAGTTTTCCTATGTATAAACAAAACATGCATAATTTCTTATGCTCCAGTATTATGTAGTAAAATAAACTAAAAGTCAACCTTTTTTTTGGCTATATTAAAACATGTTTTAACTATCATAGATAAATATTGATATGGCAAACATTTACAAAGGCTTTAGTACAAAAGACAGAATCAGACCACCATACACATTGACAAATGGTGATGCTGTAAAAACTGACTTACTTAACGAATTGTATACCCGAAAGGGAGAACGTGTAATGCGTCCTAATTATGGTACTATGGTATATGACTTGTTGATGAATCCTTTAGACGACTATGTTGAGCAAGAAATTAGAGAAGAAGTTCAACGAATTTGTCTTAAAGATCCAAGAGTAGAAATAGAATCTGTTTTTACACAAGTAATAGACCATACTATCAGAGTACAAGTACAATTATTATTGAAGCCTTTTTTAGATGAAGACACCTTGTTTGTTGAATACACGCAAGACAGTAAAGAGATTTAAAAATGGCATTAGGCAATAGACAAAACAACTTATTCGCGGCAGAAGATTGGGACGTTGCGTATCAGGCTTACAGCCAGGTTAACTTCCAAGCATACGATTTCGAAACGATTCGTACTGCAATGATTGAGTATATCAGAACTAATTTCCCAGAAAATTTCAATGACTACATAGAAAGTTCAGAATTTATTGCTATTATTGAATTACTAGCATATTTGGCTCAAAGTATTGCATTCAGAATGGATGTTAATACCAGAGAGAATTTTTTAGAAACTGCTGAAAGAAGAGATTCAGTTTTTAAACTGGCAAGACAGTTAGGTTACAATCCTAAAAGAAATATTGCGGCTAGTGGTCTTGTAAAAATTTTAAGTATTTCAACAACAGAACCATTAACAGATAGTGCCGGCACACAAATAGGTAACAGAACTGTTACTTGGAATGATGCTAATAATCCAGATGCATACGAACAATTCATTACAATAATGAATAGTGCTTTTGGAAATGTTAATAGATTTAGTAAACCTGTAAAAACAGGTTCTATTAATAAAATTATCACTGATTTATATGAGATTAACACAAAAATAAATACGCCATTTGTTTTCAAGTTTAAGAAAAATATAAACGGTGTTAGTAGAGACTTTGAAATTGTAAATGCAGATTTCGAAGATAATAACTTTTTCTATGAAAAGCATCCAGACCCAACAAATAACTTTGGAATTATTCACAGAAATGACGGGTTAGGACTATCAAGCATAAACAATGGATTTTTCCTTATGTTCAAGCAAGGAACATTAAATTCAGAAGAATTTAATTTCGAAGAGCCTGTAGAAAACAGAAGACAACTTATAGCCGCACCCGGCATTAATGAAACTGATGTGTACTTTCAGCAGGTTAGCGACACAAATGTTGTTTTAACAAAATGGAAAAAAATTCCAAATACAGTTGGGCAAACATTACAATTTAATGTATTAGCAAAAGATAGTCCTCTACTTTATGCAATTCAAAATGTTGGAACAGAAGGCATAGAATTGCAATTTGCTGATGGCAACTTTGCTAATGTACCTGTAGGTAGATTTAGAGCATTTTTTAGAACAAGTGCAAATGAAAGATATAGCATACAGCCCGATGATGTAGGAGACATTGTTACAGAAATACCTTATCAAAATGCAAAAGGCGAAAGTTATGTATTAACTATTACATCAAGACTTCAAACAGCAATTAATAATGCATTGCCAGAAGAAACATTAGCAGGTATAAAAGAAAGAGCACCACAGGCTTTTTATGCTCAAGACAGAATGGTGTCTGCACAAGACTATCAAGTTTTACCTTTAGCAAAAAGCGGTAATATAGAAAAACTAAAAGTTACTAACAGAACTCATGCAGGACATAGTAGATATATTGATATCACAGATCCAACAAGTACGTTTCAAACAACTACATCTATTGCAGAAGACGGAGCATTGTATAAAGAAAGTGTTTCAGGCTCTGGTTCTTTTATTATAGATAACAACAATACTGCTGAAGAGCAAATTGAAAAACAAGTACCAATTTATTTAAAGAATTTAGAATTACAAGATTTCATTTATAGTGATTTCAGAGATGCATGGGTAGAAGCAAACCCAAATAAATTTATGTTGGATCAATACGGCATTGTTTGGAATACATTGCCCAAAACAGACCAAAACGATACAGGTTACCTAACAGAAACATTTACAAATTTAGGCACAATCAGTGATGTAAACATTGCAAATCAAAACTTAGCATTAATACAACCAGGTCATTTAATAAAATTTGTTAACCCTGCAGATATTAAACAAATGCAATGGGTTAAAATAGTATCCATCAGAGACAATGGTAGACGTGTTAGTACAAGCACAACAACAGATGGCCCATTTAGATTAAGTGAAAATGTTAAAGATGGCTGGGTAGGAAAAGAAATTATTACAACTTTGAGAACTAGATTTTATGAAGTTGAGCAATTAAGAATTAAAAATGCAATAGAGAAGAAACAAACATTTGGTCTTGGCTACAATGCAACGTCTGATGTTTTTTATGTTATCAACAACAATGACATTGATACAAAAAGTACTTTTAGTATAGGAAATGCTCAGGATACTTCAGGTAATCAAAGAGACAGGAGTTGGATTTTAAAATTTACTTACGAGTCTGTTGACTCTCTATCTTATAGATATAATGTAGAGTTAAGAGGAACAAGATACATATTTGAAAGTTTTGAAGATGTTAGATTTTACAACATTAACGAAAACAGAATTGTGGATAGTTTTACAGGTAGAGCAAAATACGATACAATAGAATTACCAACTATTAACACTCAAGGCAGTACTGTTGAAAGTTTTGAGTGGAGAGATACAACTACTACACCAGACTTTATTGGTGACAAATGGTATTCGGTAAAAGACGGTGTAACATTTTCTGATATACCTCTTAAATCAAGAGATGTGCGTTATGACCAAGTTGAGATTGATGTTTCAACAAACTTTGGATTATACAAAGAAGGCGATAGTTCAGGAAACAGTTTTGTAAGCAATTATAAGATTACTTTAGGCACAAATTATGATACGTCTGATTTAACAAGTAAAGTAAATGTTACCATTGCAAACAATACAGGTCAAATTCACAGTTTACCTGACAGTTTAAATATAGATTTTACAGCAAGTACTTTTGGACATAACATATTAGATAACAACGGAAACATTAGTTACAAGCATAACAACACAGTTTATACAGCCGGTAATGCTTCTAACATGGGAGGCGGTCACATTTATGTTGCAAATGCAAATGTGACTGCAAAAACAGGTACATTAGTGGTAACAAATTTTGATACTAATAGGCATTATGCTATCGATAGCACAGGACTATCCAGTAAAGATATTTTGAACATAAATTATATAAGAGCAAAAGATAGACTTGAAACTCCTATAGTGTGGGGAGCAGTCAAAAACTTCACATACGCAGATGGACACACTGATGCTAGAAAAGTACAAGTAACTCCGTTTAATTCAACAAACGATGACAGCCCGGATAGCCCAACACAATTTAATGAATTTGTTGGACCTAACGACATTGTGTTGTTCGAAGATTTTAATAGTTTTGACGGATACACATATACTAAACCTGTAAAAGCAGGTATATTAGATTTAAGAAGAGAACCTGGTGTGAACTTTAGTGGAACATTTGACAAAATAGCAGGCGATTCAACAGGTGATGCCACAGCATTAACAGGTACATACTATAATGTTGCAGATTATGATTTCTTCTTAGTCAAATCAGAAAGTATTATAGATACATTTGATAACACCGCAGGTAAATTGCATAACAAGAAAGTATATGCATCTGATACAGGCAAAGTTTATTTGATGTCTTATAGTAGTACAAATTTAAATGTTGTTAACCACTATGAAAGTTCCAATCACAGAGCAAAAATTGGAAAATCATTTACACAAAATACAAAAGAAAAAAGTTTAGACAATGTGTTGTTTAAATGGACACACATTGCAAATAATGACCAGAGAATAGATCCTAGTATTAGTAATGTACACGAAATGTTTTTACTCACTAGTACTTACTATGATGAAGTCAAAGCATACCTTAATGTTCCAGGTACACCGTGGCCCGAAGAGCCAAGTACATTAGAACTTGAAACAGAATTTCAAAATTTAGAACAATTTAAATCAGCAAGTGACCAACTTTTATTTAAAAGTGGTAGATTTAAATTATTATTTGGCGACGATGCCACATCAGAATTACAAGCAAGATTTAAAGTAGTCAGATTGCCAGGCACAAGTTTAAGCGACAATGAAATTAAAACAAATATTATTAAAGCAATCAACAAATATTTTAATATAGAAAATTGGGAGTTCGGCGATACATTTTATTTTACTGAACTCAGTAGTTACATACACCAAGAAGTAGGAAACACAATAGGAAGTATTGTGATTGTTCCTAAAAAAGCCAACGGAGTTTTTGGAGATTTATTCCAAGTTAAGTGCGATAGTGACGAACTATTTTTAAGCACAGCAAAAGTTGATGACATTGACATTGTAGATAAAATTACAAAAGAAAATATTAAACCAACTTCTGCTACTCCAACGTTTACTTCATATAAAAACCCAACATCAGAAGTTGGTCCTTTTGCAATCAATGGGTACTATCCTTTATACCCAACAGCCGAAGCGGCAAACTTTGCAGGTAATGGTACCAGCCATGAACATGAGTTTTTTGGTAAAACGTTTTACATGCCAAATGGTATAACAATATATCACGGCAATTATACTGAAGAAACAGGCACAACAAGTACATCAGCAACGTCTGATAATGTAACAAATAATACTATTTCAGGAACTAGTGCAACTAGTTCTTCAAGTTCTTCTTCCGATAGCAACTCCGGAGGATCAGGTAGTGGATATTAAGAGTAATGGCAGATAAACAATACAAAAAATTACCAGTTACACATCAAACGCCAGTTATCAAAAACTTTTTTGATACAACTGTTGAACAACTATTCAGTAAAGCAAACATAGAAAGTGTATCTGCATATATAGGTAAACGAGATGAAGATTTGTACGATGCAACAGATACTTACATACTTCAACCTACTGCTGATAGGGACAAATTTAGTTTAGAACCTGTAGTAAACACCATTGACCAAGAAACAGGTTTAAACTCAAACTTGATGTTTTATGAAGATTATATTAATATTCTTAAAAGTTATGGTATTAATACATTAAATCAAAACACAATTTTTGACACTCAAGCATATACATTTTTGCCTCCCATTAACATTGATAAATTTATAAATTATCAAGAATATTTTTGGAGTCCTCAAGGACCGACACCAGTTATTATTTCTGGTACAAGTGCAAATCCAATTAATATTGAAAAAGATATTATAGGCAAAAAATCTTTTACAACACCACAAGGTACAGCATTAAAAAATGGCATGGTTGTTACTTTTAGCGGAGACTATGTAATACCAACTAGATACAAAGATGATAAAAGATACATTGTAGAAGGTGTAGGTGATAGTATTATACTACACGACAAGGATCAGAATTTTGCAACAGTTTTCAGTACTGAAGATTATATTCCGTATGACCAAACAATTATTGATGAAGATAACGATACACTCATCAGCGATACAAAATTTTTAAGTGGTGGATTGCAAGGTGTAGAAAATTATGTTTCTAATGACGGAACATGGCCTACTCCAGATTATACGACATCACAAAAAGATGCAACAACAGGAAACTTTATGTGGGACGGATATGTTGCACCTGTTGGTACATTCTTAAAATATATTGCAGGCGGAATTGGCGCATACGACACAATGCCGTTTGACAGTGACAATACTCAGGAAAACACAGACTATATTGTGATGCAACGTGGTTCAAAAGACAACAACGTTTGGAGTAGAATAAACTTTTGGCATCACAAACAAAATTTTATAGATGTTGGCGACCAATTACCTAAAAAAGACAAACGTGCAGTAAGACCTATTATTGAGTTTGATAGGGATTTAGAATTATATAATTTTGGTACTACAGGAAAGTTTTCAGTTGAAATTAGTGCTGAAGGTAATTTAAAATCAGAAGTTGTTGGTAGACCTAACGGTTCAACAATAGATGATGTAACATTAGAGATTGGAAACTTTATTATATTCCCAGGAGAAGACAGCAACATTGCACAACATGTTTATTTAATTGGAGCAGACGGCAGTGAAAATGTTACACTAACTAGAATGCCTGCAGACAACAATCCGGTTGGTGCTGTGGATGGTGATAGCAACTTTGTTCCATACACAGCCAGTATAGGAGATGTAATCACAATTAAATTTGGTGCAAGATATACAGGTATAGAATACTATTGGTCAACAAGTGGCTGGAAAAAAGGACAACAAAAAACTAAAATTAATACTCCTATAAAATTTAATCTTTACGATAGAAATAGAAATACATTAGATAATGATTCTGTGTATCCAAGCAGTACTTTTGTAGGAAATGAGATATTTGGTTATGCTAATGCAACAGTTAATGCAACAAAAGACCCTGTGTTAGGATTTCCACTAGAATATAAAAACTTTAATAATTTTAGTGAAATAGCATATACTAACTTTATAGATGATTATTTTTATTCGTATGTTCCGTTTGGTGGTACAACTAAAAAACAAATCTCAGGATTTTTGTACTATAAGAAAACTGACAAAGATGGAAATATTACATATAATACTTCTTGGAAACCATATGAAGAAGATTTAAAACAACGTGTAGAAGACAGATACGTTATTAATGACGAAGCATTTACGAATGAGAAAACTTTGTATCATATATCAGCAGTTCCTAAAAATAGCGACAGCGATGAATTAGGACTTGTAGAAAAAAGTATTAGAGTATATGTGAATGGAAAACGTAGAACAGATTTCAGTTATGACTCAAACCAAATAGCAATTAAATTTGCAACTTTTGATTTAGAAAAACTAGACATACTTGATATTTTTACAGAAACTACAAGCGGTTATTTTGAAAGTACAAAAACAAATGGTAGATATCATGTAGCAAAGAGTTGGCACAGTAACTTAGAAAATAAAGATTTATTGTCTGTTTCTCAGCCAGAGTTTTTAGAACATTTTAGAGATTATATAAAAGACCAAGAAGACATTACGGGTGATGCATTAGGTGGAAATAATTTTGACAATATACAAAAAAATACCAAATGGGCAGACAAAATAATTCAAACAGATGACGATTTGCAACTGTCTGCATTTTTGTTTAGCAATGACAAATTCAATATCAAGGACAGTATAGATTTCTGTGCAGAAGAATATGTAAAATACAAAAACAGACTTAAGAAAGAAATTGTAAAATTTGTAGACAGCAATGACTATTCCGGTATGTCTTACGGAGACATGTTAGAAGTTGTTTTAGAAAATGTTATAGCATACAATCAAGGCAAAAATGTATTTGATAATACGTTTATGGCGGCTTTTGGAGATCAGTATACAGAAGAAAAAATTGTTATAAACAATGTATTGAAAAAAGAATATGACTTAACAAATTACTTAGATTTAGATAAAATCGAAAACACAATTTTTGTTTACGACCATGACAGTAATAATATAGAAAAATTGTTATGTGTAGATTATGACTACAGTATATCCAGTACTAACGGTAAAGTTACTATTACATTTAATTCGGATTATACACTTACATTAGGCAATACAATAAAAGTAAGATTGTACGACAGTAACAGAGAAAGTTGTCAAACACCTCCTACTCCTAGTTCACTTGGATTGTATCCTATTTACTATCCAGAAATTTTTGATGATGCTACATTTATAGAACCTATTAAAATGATAAGAGGTCACGATGGCAGTAAGAGTATTGCTGTAGACGATGTACATGATTACATTTTATTAGAATTTGAAAAGAGAATTTATAATAGTACGTTACAACTTTTTAGAGACAACGACAGTTTACCAGATTTAAATGTTTTAGATATAAGACCTGGTAGATTTAGAAAAACAGGAAGGTCCAGAGATGATTTTTATGGATTACTTAGAACTAATTTTAATTTTTATATTAGTAGAAATGAAGTTGATTTTGTAAAAAATGAATTTTATGATGTAAATAATCCGTGGACTTGGAACTATAATGCAGGACAACCTAAACCTGCACATTGGAGAGGCATCTACGAAGCATGTTACGACACAGATAGACCTCACACGCATCCATGGGAAATGTTAGGCTTTATTAAAAAGCCAACATGGTGGGAAACACAATATGGAACAGATTACAGTTACCCATCTAATAAAGCACTATGGAAAGATTTAGAAGAAGGTATTATACGTCAAGGTTCTAGGGCAAACGTAGAAAATGACAGATATAAGAAAAACAATCCTTATAGAAGAGTAGGATTAAAATATGAGATTCCAGTAGATGCTAGTGGTAATTTAATTGCTCCAGCAAATATTATTTCTACAACATCTACTACCAAAACAATTAGTTGGGAAGAAACAACCAGCGGAACACCATCCACTAGTGCAAACACATTTATTGTTACTGATGGTTTGTCTGTAAATGAAGTTGGATTAAATTTAAATATTACTACAAATAATATTATTAATCATACCACAGGTACTTTCCCAACAGAAGATAATACTAATTACATAGAAGAAAAAGAATTAACATATAAAGTTTCTTTGCGTTCAGGAGAGAATCCTACAAGCACTTATGCAAATGCAACATCATCAGGAAGTAGTGTAAAAGGTATTGCAATCAATGGTGGATTAATAACAAATGCTAATACAGGCGTCACACACAGTGATAGTAGTAGTTGGCATTATAATGCATTTTATAGAAACGATGTAAGTCGAGACAGTAAAGGAGGTAATCCTGACAGTAATAATATTTACGGATACATACAACCTCCGGCATACGTCACAGGCACAATAGCAGGTTATTCTACAACTGAGCATTCTCCTATTATAGGCTGGGCGTTCGATGGATTCCCAATTTACGGTCCTTATGGATATGAAGATAGAGCAAATGCATCAAGCAGTATTGTAAGAATAGAAAGTGGGTATAGTTTAAAAACTGTAAACAGAGACAGTATAGCAACAGGTCCAGGTGGACTACCAACAGGTGAATTTGTTGAAGATTATGAATACTCGACACCTGCACAAGGACTTGACCAATACAATGGTCGTTACGGTGTTACACCTGAATTCCCAGGTGGAACTTATTACTATGTTGCAACAGTAGATTCTGCGGGTAATCCTGCTTATCCATATACTGTAGGACCTAGTTTTGCTGAAAGTCCTGCAGACGTATCCACAAATGCCACAGGCACAACAACATTAGATACTGGTACTGCAACATATAGTTTAACAAGCACTTTAACAACAGCATATAGTGTAGACAGTACATTAACAGATAAAGATTGGAAATACAGCGACGGTGCTCCAGTTGAAAATGCATGGAAAATATCCGAAGGATATCCGTTTGCTGTAGTTCAATCACTTTTACTTGCCAAGCCAGGTAAGTTTGCCAGTGTGTTTGCTGACCCTAGAAAAATTATTCGAAGTTCAGCAAACACCAACCAATTACTTGACAAAGATACAGGTAGAAGAATCAAAGCCAAAAAAGTTGCTATACACGGAGAAATTAACGCAAAGGATCAGACAACTTATACTGTAGGGTACACACAATTTATCGATTCATTCCTCAAATTCCAAGGATTAGATACTACAAAAGAATTTGTAAAACCAATGAGAAGTGTAAACAGTAAGTTAGGACACAAATTTGCAGGTTATGTAGACAAAGACACAATGACTGTGTTTAGTGATAGTTATAGTGCAACAGGTAATAGTTCAAGTTTAATATTGCCTCAAGAGGATATTCAAGTAGATATCCATGTTGGGCCTTACAGCACAACAAATGATTTTACAGGTGTATTAATAACTTTTACAGAAGATAAAAAATATAAAGTCGAAGGTTATAATAGTGTCAAAAGATATTTTGAAATAGAAGAAAGTAATAAAACAAATGGAAGATTCACTGAAGTTAGTGTAGGCGGCGAACCTGCAGATTATTCTAACTTTGATAATACAGCAAATTATCAACAAGGCACAATTATAAAATCAGGATATAATTTCTTCCAAGCACTTAAATTTGCTGGTAAAGGGACACCAGTTACTGATACAACTGTATGGCAAAGACTTTCTACACTACCTATGGTCGATGCCGCTGAGGCAACATATTATCTAGACGGAACAGGAAAAACTGTTAGAGTAGAATACGGAACTGTATATGATACAGTAAACGAATTATTTGATTTCCTAATAAGTTTAGGAAGAAAACAATCTGCTATGGGTTATGATTTTGGTGAATTTAATTCTGAAATTAATGATGTAAATGACTGGTTGTACAGTGGTAGACAGATGTTGTTCTGGAGTATTGGTAATTGGAGCCCAGGCAATACACTAAATTTAAGTCCAGCGGCAAGTGGTATTAAATTTAAAGCCGAGAAAGGAAGAGTCAGCAAAATAATTGATGTGGACCAAAGCCAATTCAGTATTTTAGATGAAGAAGGTAAAAATATTAAAGCAACAGAATGTGAGATTATTAGAGATGGTCAAACATTAGAAATTAGACCACCTGCAGGCAAACAACTTTATGGATTAATTTTATACACAAATGAAATTGAACATGCTATGACAATTTCTAATAAAACAATCTTTGGTGATACAATTTACGATGACGTTGTAAACCAAAGACAACGTAGAATTAAAATTAAAGGTAAAAGAACAAAAAATTGGAATGGTACATTGACATCTGAAGGTTTTGTTATAACCGCAGATGGATTAAAACCAAACTTTGATACCCTTGCAAGTGATATGGGCAAATATAACGAAATCGGACATGTGCCTGTAGAAAAACAAGTTTACGAAGCAAGTAGAAGACAATATGGATTTAACGAAAGAAAATATTTAAGAGAATTTGAATTAACACAAGATGACCAATATGATTTTTATGTTGGTATGATAAGAAGTAAAGGTACTAAAAACAGTTTAGAAGTATTGTTAAACAGTGATAAAGTTTTAGTACCTGGTAGTGTTAATGTATTTGACGAGTGGGCACTCAAGTCAGGTGATTTCGGTGATGTAGACAACTATCAAACAATTGATATGAAGATTACCGATTCAGAAATCACAAATGAAAAACAATTAATACAAATTGCTTACCCAGAAGATATTGTAAGCAAAGTTGCTGAAGTAGAAGTTTTAGATAGAACAACTAAATTCTATCAAAGACCTTTCTTAGAAATTGAACCACCACCTGCAGAAATTCCAGGTAGTTTTGAATACGGTGGAGGTACTACAGCACAGGCAACAGTAAACATTGGTAGTGACGGAAGAATATCAGATGTAGTAGTAACAGAACCAGGATACGGTTATACCGTGAATCCATCAGTAACAGTTGTTGCGGCTCAGTTGCTAACAGCAAATATTACTACACAGTTCTTAAAGCCATATGCAGTATCAACATCAAATGTTGATGTAAGTGGATTAGCAAGTGCTGGTAATATTTTAATTACAGACCATTTTAGTTCCAATGTTAATACTGTTATAGATTTAAGTAGTGTATCTACTGTAGAGGATGTTGCAAATGCAATTAACACTACAGCAGATGTAAATGCTAATATCATTGCTTCATTTACTAGAACAATTTCAGGAAATACTACAAACTTCTATTTAACAATTAAGGGTGATGATTTTACACTTGCAGAGCAAGGCGTAGGCAACACATTGTCAAACGTACTGTATTTAGAAAGTAAACGATATCAGCCAAGACAACGTTACAGTTTTGAAACAGCAAACAGCACATCTTACAGCGATGTAGTAGTTACCGTAGACGGAAATACAACATCAGGTGGTGTAGTAGGTGCAAGTAATGTTGATTGGGTTTTTGATCCAGGTAGTAGAACAACAATAACAACTAATTCATTGTTGTCAGGAAATGTATCACAGGCGTTTACATTTACACCTATAAGTGTTACAGACGGAATAACAACCACAGATGCTATTGCGGCAGATAATTTAACACTTTTAAATGGTAGTTACCCACACATAGATGTTGAAATAAATGGTGTAAAATTACCAGAAACAAGTGAAGAAGCATTGTTCACAATTACTAGTAATGCATCTGCAAATACATCAACTATAAACTTCTTAGATTGTGGTGCTATTCCAGGTGCACCTATACAGCCCAATTCAAAAATTGAAATTATAGAAAAAGCAACAATTGACTTAGAAGATACATATCAAGGTGATTTACCTGGAAGTTCAATGAATATTAAGGTACACGCCAACGATGCACTAGCGGCTAAATTAGAACAAATGCGTACATTTGAAATTTACCCGGATGCTAAAGGTGATGCAACATTACTCATCGACGTAGATGATGCAGATAGATTACCAGTACGACCAAGCGATATGGCTGAAAAAGGTTTATGGCCAAAAACATCAAGTGTGAGTTATTTGGGAATAGTAGATTCTAAATATAACACATTGCCGAACGCAGGATATATTTCTAGATACAATGTACAATATCAAGCATTTGACATTTACGATTTTGAAAACTTATTTGATGTTAAACAATTATCTAGTGCAACAAAGTTACCTAAAGAAGGTAATGTAGTACATTTTGCTAAAGGCGAGCATGAAGAATTTGATGTTTACAGATTATCTAATGTAAATTCAAATATTTCATTTATTGAATATGACGAAACTGTAGGAACAACATTCCTGTTTACAGACAATAGTTTATCTAACATTATATTAGATGGCAACGATTTGTCTAATACCAGTGCAGATTATGACCATACAAAATGGTTTGACCAAGTTTTAGCATTAAAAGGAAAATATGTTTTAGATCCTTATCATGCAAATTTAAGAACAGCAGAAGGTAATCCTGTTTATGTAACAGACCAATTAGAAGTAGACCATCCTGTTACACGATTTATTACAGAAGAAAAAATTGCAGAAAGTTATGTAGAACAAGGTAATATCACTCACACAGTACCTGATGTACAAAGCATTAGCACTATGGCTCCGCAATTAAGCGGTAATATCACATCAGCAGAACCAATTGCATTACAGAATGCTTATCAAAATGCTAGAGCAAACGTTATTACATCAGTTTCAGATTTTAAAATAACTAGAAGTGTTGATGCTGATCCTAACACTAGATTTAAATTTAATAACCAATTAACCTTTGACATTGGTAATGGTGAAATAGAAGGTATACAGCCAGGTGATTGGTTGAAGTTTACTGACACTGGAGCATCTAACCTTAATGGTAATGTGTTCCAAGTTGCTACAATTAAACCTGAGGGTAAAGTATCATTGTATGCAAACAGCACAGTATTAAATGGAATGACAACTTTAGTCAGCAAGTCAACACTAAGTTTTGTAAACTTTGGTAAGAACAGATACGCAAACATCGAACCTGATTATAATGTACAGATTGTTGCAAAAGGTCATGAATTTAGAACAAATGACAAAGTAGTATTTGATGCAGACAATTTAGGTGGAGCGGCTGGCACAGAGTTCATAGTTAAAGATGCAAGAACTGATAATACATTCTTTTTACAATCTAAACTGTTTGGCTCAAATAGTGCATTAAATGTAATCACAAATTCTGCTAATATTTCACATGCTCAAACAACACTAAAAATTACAGCAGTTCCTAACTTCTTATCAGATGCAGGTGGCAGTTTTGAATTGGGTAATAGTTTAGTACAAGGACATTCTATATTATTTAAAGATACTTCAGGTACAGAATTAAACGGTAATGCATATCCAATTTCTAACTTGAGAAAAGAAACTGTTTTAAAAACATCACTGACTGATATACAAGGCGGGTTTGGAAACGTAACAGCACCTATACCGCAAATAGTGGACAGTACAGTTTCTAATAGTACACTTGTACCGTTAGAAGAAGTTGACATGCCACCTGTAGGATCTTTAGCAGGTACTAACATAGAACCAGGCATGTACCTGTGGAGCGACGAATTAACTGACCCTGTAGAAGTAAAAACAGTTGCATATGATTTATCAAATAACGGCAATGAGCCTACAAGAAGCATTAGAAGTGCCAATGCAACAGCCAATACAATTACAATCTCAAATGCAGATGGAATAAGTGTAGGAGATGTTGTACTAGTTTCAGGTGAACTAGATGAATACCAAAATGTTACTGTAGCAAGTATATCAGGTGCTGATATCACACTATCAGTAAACGTTGCTAATGTAACTACATTAATTACACCTCCTGCAGGAGAACCTTATAACACAACATATGATGAAACATTGCACACTAGTTTTGATATTGAGTTATCCAATGGGGCAAAGATTAACAACAATGCTTTAATGAAATTTAGGCACAATGGAGATGGCAAAGTAGCAAATGTTACACTTGCAGACCCAGTTACACTAACATCAGGATTACCAGTAAACTTCACAAGGGCACAATACGAAATACCTGAATTAGGAGCCACATCAAGTGTTGATGTTGTTGTATTCGACATTAAACCTGATACTTACACAGGCAGTAATTTGTCAGAAGCAAATTTATCATTTACAATTCAAGAAGCAACAAAAATTACAACAGATACAGATTTATCTAGTAACTTCCCAATGGGAACTTTTGTAAAAGTAAATGCTGGTGGTATTTACGATTTATATGACAGAGCATACAAAATTGATACATCTGCAAATTCTTTTGTGGTTAAGAAAACATTATTAGAAGAAATTAAAAACGAATATCAAGTTATATCAGATGTAACTTCAAACACAACAATTACTATAAGCGACATTACAAATCAAATTTTCCCAGGTATGAGGGTAGAAGGAACTGGTATACCTGCAGATACAAAAGTTGCAAATGTGCTCGGAAGTTCTGTGTTTACAGTAACAAATAATGTAACAGTATCATCTGCAGATATTATTAAAGTATATAGAACAACATACGAAGATGCTACATTTATGTCAGCGAATACTGTGATTACAACCAGAGAAGATCATAATTTTGCTACAGATGGGTCAGACAAACTTCTAGGTAAAAACATCAATGTATACATGATGCATCCAGATTATTATAACAGTGAAATGAAAGTTGTAGACATACCAACAGCAAACACAGTTGTTGTAGAGTTTCCTGCTTTTTCACATCCTTATACAATTAGCGGTAACACATATTTGTCTAAATTTGATTACGATTTATACGGCGAAGAAGCACCCGGTATAAGTGGAAATGTGTCATACATTCCTTACTTTATAGCAAGTCATTTGGGTAATATACAAATTAACGGAGCAAATGTTGTAACAAACACATATCCTTGGCATAGTGTAGAAAAATATGTCAACGAAATAAAAGATAAAATGTACAACAAGGCGGCGGCTATAACACATAAAGGTTCTTTTGGATTAGACTTTAGATTCTTTGACATAGGTTTAGCCATGGATTCAAAAGCAATGGATACAGGATCATATTCATATCCAGGGCCAGGTACAGTACCACTTCCAAAAGGCACAACAGTAAAAAATTCAGATACAGGACAATCATCAACAGCAACGGCAGGACCTGCCCCAAGTGATGTTGTTCCGGCTCCGAAAGCACCTAGTGATGGTCCTTTAACTAGTCCGCCTATTATTGAATGTGGACCTGACCCTGACCAAGTACCAGAGCCTGAAGGACCGACATTAACTCCTCAACAAATTGCGGCTCAGGCATTATTGGATCAGCACAATTTTCAAACTCAATTCATATTGCCACACCAGCAAGAAGCAGTGAAACCTCAAGCACAGACGAATTTAGAGAATCAAGGCACAAGATATAATCAACAAGGTGGATACAGTTTGGGTGGCCCAAGAACTGGTAGTGACGGTGGTCTTGTTTACGGGCAACAGCAAGGTGCAGAATGGGGAGCAAATGAAAGACAATTCAATTATGAAACAGGAGAATGGGAATATGTGCCATCAGGTGCTAAATGGACTCAGGATGGAGTAGAATATACCATGATGGCAGACGGCACTATACAAGGTGACGATGGTACTATTTGGGCTACTAAAAAAACAAGAATAACAATAGACGGAGCAAAAGGTTCTTTAGGAGACAGATACGGTGATTATGGCATAGTCGGATTAACAGATCAAGGTAAAAAAGATGCAGATCCTGTTTTAAAAGCCAGACTTGCTATGATAAATCCTAGGTACCAGGCTAAAGCAGGAGAAGATCCTTCGTTACGCATCGATCATGCAGATAAAGAATGTAACACACTTATACCACATACCCATGCTTATGAACCTGTTGGTGAACCTTATTGTGTAGACGATGCAAATGGTAGAAATAAAGAGGGTATACAGCATCAATTATATAGATGTGCAAATGCAAACAACAACGACGAAGGTTGTGGAATGCCAGAATATATTGAAGAAACAAAAGGAGTCGCAACTTGTATCAAGCCATATGGTGGTTATATATCAGCAGTTTGGTCTGTTCCAAAAGTTGCAGAAGGCAGTAGTGCTGTGTATACTGTTACAACTGACAGTAATGTAAGAGACGGCACACAGGTCCTAGTTACTGTGAGCGGTAGTGCTAATGCTATAGCCGACACTGATTTGACTGGAAGTAGTTTTACATTAACAATCAATAATAGTACAGCAAGTAAAACAGTAAATTTCACTGCTGATGCAACAACAGAAGGCACTGAAACATTAACATTCACACTTGCTGAATACGACAATGACAACAACGAAACAGGACAAATGGTTGCAACAATCGACATTGATGACACCAGTCAGACTCCAGTTCCAACTTATTCATCTATGACAATCAGTAACAGCACACTTAGAGAAAATGGTGGGTTAGTTGATTTAGTAGTAAGAGGCTCTCACCTAACAGATGGAGCAACTATAGTTGGTACATTGAGTGGTACAGGTTTAACAAGAAGTGATTTTACAGCAGGCAGTGACTTAAACGATAATTTAGAAATTACATTTACTATGAGTGACCAAGGTGGTAATGCATTTGTATCAGATGTAAAACAAATAGCCGCTATTGCAGATGTAACAACAGAAGGCGACGAAGCATTCACTATCACATTAGCAAATTCAGACAGTAACGGTGCTAGTGCAGGACTTCCAAAATCAGTAACAGCAACTATAAAAGATGATTCACTCAGCCCAGCACCACCATATGAATGTGTGGATTACTATTTGTGGCATAACAATGGACCTACTCCAGAAACAACCAGTTTCTATTGTACTTCAGATACACAGAATCATACAATGCATGTGGCATTTGATATGTATAGTGCCAACGACGCATTGAGAGTTTATCAAAGTGACACAAAATATGGTAAGGACAGATTAATAGCAGGTACTCACTCAAACAGTACTTGTAGAAATATGACATCTGCAGAAAAAAATGAATTTAAAAACGTTATTTCAAACAATTCAGATCCTGGGAACAATTCAAGTGCCTTACAAACTCTCACAGACATGAGTACAAATCCTGACAGTAACGGTGGTAGAGCATACGCAGGTATTTGTGAGTTCACATACAACCAAGCCAATGGTAGATATATCACAGTTGAAACTGTAAGAGGTACAAATGGCGGAAGTTCAGTATTTAGATGGTGGGCTCAAGTGTGTATTGACGAAGGTGAAAATCCATGGTACTTTGAAAAAGAAGGCGGACACTCAAGCGGAACACAATCATCAAGTGGACCTGGTAACGGTGCTAGTGCAGGCTATGTTGCAACAGGATCAGTTGCTGGTGCTATGAAATCCACACGTAAATCAACTAAGACAGCATCATACAGTATTCCATTGGGCATACCAAACTTTGGTAATGTTCCAATGACGCCTAGCAATCCAATTGGCTATCATATTAATTTCAATGGCATTGGTTATAACGGAGTATATGGTTTCCAATCAGTTGGTAATGGTCCAGGATTAGGAACAAAGCCAATGGATTTTGCAGTACCAAGTGCATTACCTAGAATGAGAAGATTAAATGGCGGTGATGCATTTATGAGATACGGAATGAATAGAGCATCTTATCAAGATGACTTTACAAGATTCCATGATGCTGAATTTACAGATGCAAGAAGACCATTAGACGGCAGACCTAGTTTCCAAAATCAAGCAGGCACAGTAACTCCAAAAACATCGAGTCCTATACCTGATAATAGTGCATTTAATCCAGAAAGTGCTCCTGAAAAGGTAAAACCAAGAGCAATGGAAATTAAACTGTTGGAAAAAACAAAGACAGGAGTATATCAACCTAAAAAAGGAAGTAAAGGTGATATATCATTGAGAATTGAGTTAGAAGAATATTGTAGGCAGACAAAAGTCCATTTTTGTACGGATAATACGTTTATGACAGACGGCGCCGACACAGCAGGTCCCGGAGAAACGGATCATAGTAGATATGCTATAAGAGGTGGCGATACTTTTTGGGTAGGTGATACGCAGATTGACACCACAGGTGTTTTATCTGCTTCAGACATGAAGGCTAGAATCCAACAAGCAATGGGTAACAAAGTGAATGTGAATGTGACTAATGATCCAGACACAGGTCAGAAATGTGTAAGAGTAGCATTTAAAGATAACTCTGTTGGAGTACCTATTTTGAGAAATGGTTGTAAAGGTGGAGTATTAAAAGAAGTATTAGACTTTACAGTAAACAACAAAGATAACAGGTCATTCAGTGAGAACACATATACAGCAGGTACTAGAACCAGCACAACAACTGTTAATACACTGGTAAATGCTGATACCGATTCAAATGTTGACACACCTGATGTAAATGTTGGTTCTGTTTCAACAACAGCAACTGGCACTGATTTTATCACAAACACAATAACAGCCGAAGGAAGAAGACGCAGTGATAATCCATCAACAATTACTGTAGGACATAATGGTTCTAAATATAGAGTTGGTGATATATTGAGAGCAGTAGGTGGTACAGCAGTAGGCAATACAAGTAAGCCTGGAATGCAGATTGCAGGATTAGTTTTAGAACGAGGTGGTTTTGGATACGGAGTATGGGATGAAAACAGTCAACGATATGTATTGCCGGAAGGCTCTGTGCAAATTAGAGTAGGCGGCCCAGGAGAATCTGGATATGGCTTTGAACCAGATATGTCAGATTTAAGAGTAAATCCAATCACAGGTGAACTAGATTGTGCTTGGCAAGTTGCTTTAGGAGATGCTAATAGCCCTGGTGGTAAAAGAGGGCTGTTAGCAATACAAGGTTTAACTGGTGAAAAATACATATTCAATGATCCTCCTTCAATAACAATAACAGGACTAGGAACAGGTGCTAGATTCTCAGTAGCATGGTTAAATTCTAAACCATCAGATGTTGAAGAAGTTGCAATATTTAAAGTTACATCTGTTGGAGATGAAGGACAGATTGAAGATATGAAGATTCTCAACAGAGGATTGTATGAAACATTCCCAGGAGATTTAAATTCAGGTATTCCATTAGAATATCATACCACTAGAAAAGATGGCGACGGTAATGATGTTATTATCGGCACAACAGCAACAGGTTTTCAAGGGCAAGGAACAGGTGCTCGTGTGTTTATGACAGCAAGATTAATTGGTGACTGTAGACAGAAAGGCACAGCATTACAAGACATGGGATTAAGCGAAGGTCCACTAACTAGAGATGACTTTGACAAATACATTGTTGATTACATCAATGATCATTCAGAAGTAGACCCAGATGGAAATCCATATTTTAGTGCCGCCCTTACAAATAACGGTGGGATACCAGGAATAAGAGTAACGTCAGACCAAGGTGACGGAGTAGAAATTGGCGAAGGTCGTCCAGGTGATTTATCAGGATTCAATATTGATCCTGGTGCTTACATACCTGAGATTCCGCCAAACATAGATATCACAGAAGGTAGTGCCGCGGCAGGTGATGGTTCAGGTGGAACAGGAGGACCAGGCAGAGGAAAAAGTATTAGATATTCTAGTAGGCATCCATTTGCAATTAGTACTGACATAGGTGAGTTATTATCACAATCAGGCTTGTACAAATATGAATTGAGAAGATTAGACGGTACTAGCCCTATCACAATAACATCATCAGATGCAAAAGCAATTCATGTTGATCCATTAGCATTGGAAAGTGTTAGACATAGCACTGAAACAGGTTTAGATATGGCAAACATTGCCAACGTGTGGATTGACAATTATAATGATACAGGAA
>MDTC01113461.1_pt1 | contig 31319 bp, 26 predicted proteins | sample 811181 | NCBI WGS metagenome assembly MDTC01 (sample SAMN05326644, study PRJNA326480) | marine metagenome | isolation source: seawater | place: Pacific Ocean: North | collected 2011
CTGTAGGCTGACCTCCTTGACCTCCTCCTGAATTATCCACTGTGGTACCCCCTCCTGTAGGCTGACCTCCTTGACCTCCTCCTTGACCTCCTCCTTGACCTCCTCCTTGATCTCCTTGATCATCTTGATCATTTGGATCTATAAAAATTGGAGTCAGATCTGTAGGAGGCCTGCCTCTCGAGAGAGTAGGCAAATCCGTTGCAAGTCCTATATCCTCTTCACCACTAAAACAACCTGTTAAGCTGGTACTCAAAAGCAATCCTAGAGAGTAATAAAAATATCTATTCATCTTGTATCCTTACTTATATTTTTGACACATTTCTCTGTTTAGTCTCTGTCTTACTACATAGATCAAATTCTTAAAAGCTCTATCTTAGAAGCTCTATATGAGGTGCCTCTGCGCAGCTTCGTTTACTACTCAAGAATAATCTTTTATGTTATATTAGGATCAATTTTGAAACAATTCACACTTTAATATCATCAATGTACAATCATTTCACTTTTAAATCAGGTCATTCCAGTTGATACCAACACACAACCCAGAACTTTTGCATGAGTTAGCATTACGTATCAAATCATGGGGTAAAGCACTTGGATTCTCTCAAGTAGGTATTTGCGACGTGAACCTCAGCGAACATCAAGCAGCGTTACAATCTTGGTTAGATAAAGGTTATCATGGTCAGATGCATTTTATGGAACGCCATGGTTCGATGCGCACCCAACCAGATACTCTGCTACCTGGTACCATTCGAATCATTAGCGTCAGTATGAATTATCTACCACCCGAAGCCCGTTTTGCTCAAACTTTATCCAACCCAAGTTTAGCCAATATTTCTCGTTATGCCACGGGGCGGGATTATCATAAGCTGATGCGCCAACGACTTAAAAAATTAGCTTTAAAAATAGAACAGGAGCTGCCTGAATTGAACTACAGGCCATTTGTTGATTCTGCGCCTGTACTCGAGCGCCCTATTGCAGTCAAAGCAGGTCTAGGCTGGGTGGGCAAGCATAGCTTAGTGCTCAATAAAGAATCAGGAAGCTGGTTTTTCCTTGGAGAACTCTTTGTCAACATTCCTTTACCTCTTGATCAAGAACAGCCAGAGCAATGCGGTACGTGCCGCGCTTGCGTAACCAGCTGCCCCACTGATGCGATTGTCAGTGATGCCGTCATTGATGCAAGACGCTGTATCTCTTATTTAACGATTGAGCATGATGACGCCATTCCCCTTGAATTTCGCAAACCTATGGGTAATCGCATCTATGGCTGCGATGACTGCCAACTTGTCTGTCCCTTCAACCGTGATGCACCTTTAACAGCAGAGTCAGATTTCCATCTACGCAAGCAATGGCAAAACCAAGAGCTGATGACACTCTTCTTATGGGATGAAGCAACATTTCTTAAGCAAACAGAAGGTTCTCCGATTCGACGTATTGGTCATCAAAGGTGGCGACGCAATATTTCTGTAGCTTTAGGTAATGCGCCTGCAAGCACGCGCATTGTTCAGGTACTACAAGAAGCTCTACCCGATGCAACAGGCTATCTTGTAGAGCATCTTAAATGGGCTATTGAGCAACAAGAACAAGCGATAGCAAAGGAGCTGCAACACAATAAAGATATCATGTCTCGAGGTACACAAAGGTTAATTCGCATTATAGAAAAAGGCTTACCCAGAGATGCCTAACGGACACGATCAATTTCACCGCATACATGTTCAAGCCCAGAGAGAAAACGCACAGTAGGTCTGTGCAGCAGATCTGGCGAAATAGACAAAATGTGTTGGTGACGCACAGCCTGCAACTGCGGAAATTTATGCCAAGGATAAGCCGCGTAATCAGCTCCAGACTGAGGCTGAATAATCATTTGTGGATTGCGTTCAAGTACCTGAGCAATGCTCACTTGAAAGTAATCCAGCGCTACATCAGCAAAAATATTGCGTGCTCCACACAACTCTAGCATCTGCTGAATCATACTCTCATGTGCAACCGTCATCAGAGGCTGAGACCACATTTCATACAAAACAGAGACAGGTTTAGCTTGCTTGTATCGATGACGTAACGCACGCACACGCTGGTTAAATTTCTGCCCTAGAACGCGCCCCTGCTCTGGGCGCCCAATGGCTATGCCAACTTGCTCTATTTCAGATGAAAGCGCATCCAAATCACGTGATGGCACAGAGACAACTCGTACACCAGCTTTATTTAGAGCAGCAAGCAACTGCGCCCGATTTCCGCCCTCCCAAGCCAACACTAAAGTAGGTCGAAAAGACAAAATACGTTCCGATGAGATAGAACCATGACGGCCCACAACAGGAATAGACAGCGCCTGCTTAGGATAATCACTCCTTTCAACTGTAGCGACCACCTTATCCAAAGCACCCAAGCTGGCAACCCATTCCACCAGATGAGGTGATAAAGTAACGATACGTAGCTCAGATTGATGAGCTAGAGCATCACTGACTTTAACGCTGAAAAGAAAAAGCAAAGGCCACATCAAATGATGCAGCCTTCGTCGGTATAAGATGTATCTCAAGAAAGTCATCACCTTGAATTTTATGGCTCTTGCCAGACTCGCTCTTGAAAATGAAAACGGCACATAGACTGATACACATCATTACCACCAATACTGACCTGAGCACCTTCTCGAATCGGCTGGTTATGTTCATCAAACCGCACCACCATGGTTGCTTTACGCCCACAGAAACATACAGTTTTGAGCTCTACCAGTTTATCAGCCCAAGCTAAAAGATGTTGGCTACCAGAGAAAAGTTCACCTTGAAAATCAGTGCGTAAACCATAACATAAAACCGGTGTTTTATGGAGGTCAACAATAATGGATAATTGCTTCACTTGTTCTTTAGTCAGAAACTGTGCTTCATCAATCAAGATACAATCAATGTGCTGCTGTGCATTTCGAGCCAGATAGTGATCAACTAAATGCATACGGTCTGTGAACAAATCTGCTTTAGAAGTTAAACCAATACGAGAGGTCACCTCACCTTTTTGATACCGATCATCAATTGCAGCCGTCATCACTAAAGTATGCATTCCTCGCTCTTCATAGTTATAAGCCGATTGCAACATCGATGTTGATTTACCAGCATTCATCGCTGAATAGTAAAAATAAAGTTGTGCCAAGATCAAGTCTCCTACGATAACACTCAGTGATGATTAAAGGGGTTTTAACTGCTTAAAGCTCGAGCCTTGGATCTGCCACTTTAAACCTAATACAATAGCTAACATCATCACTGTACATGCTACAAAGGCAAGAGTAGAAGAACCTGTAAGACCTAATACAAGATAACCAATGATACTGATGAAAGCCACAATCAAGGCATAAGGAAGCTGTGTCATCACATGATCCATATGATGGCAGCTTGCTCCTGTTGAAGATAAAATTGTCGTATCCGATATAGGCGAACAATGATCACCACATACTGCGCCAGCGAGCACTGCAGCCATCATAGGTAAAAGCATAGTTTGTTGCGAGCCCATCGCCATATCTGCCGCAATAGGAAGCATAATAGCAAAGGTTGCAAAACTTGAACCTGTAGCAAATGCAGCCAAACTTGCGAGAATAAATAAGCCTGCAGGCAAAGCAAAAGAAGGGACATAATCTAGAGCAAAATGCGACATAAATAAGCCCGTATGCATCTCTCCTATGACATGTGCCATGATAGATGCAACAATCAAGATAAAGATTGCAGGAAGCATGGATTGAGCACCCGCGATACAAGCTCTTTTAATCTGTCTACATGTCAGACCTTGTAAAAACGAGAAGCCTATTGACGTCAATAAGCCAACCAAACCACCTAAAAGTAAAGCCACGTGCACATCAGCAAGCTCCATGAGCTTGGTCCAAGAGAAACCAAGTTCAAGCGTCTGAATGCGACTATATCCCGTCAGCAGCATGGTCGAAAAGGTCACTACAGCTAATGCTAATATAGGAATAAATAAACTCGTGATCTGGCCACCCTGGACTTCCTTTAACGATGAATCCATACCAGGTGGATGACCTTTTGATTCATCATACAATTGCCCTCTTTTTGCATTCATTTCATGACGACGCATAGGGCCAATATCCAGACCAAACCACACAACACAGAATAAGAAAAGTAACGCAAAAATAGCATAAAAATTCAAAGGTATCATATGTAAAAATACATTGAGATAACTTTGCTGATAGATACCATGCTCTAACAACACGCCACCAATCAAAGCAATGATATAAGCCCCCCAGCTTGAAATGGGTGCTAAAACACATACGGGCGCTGCGGTCGAATCCAATAAGTAAGCAAGTTTTGCTCTTGAGATATAGTATCTATCCGTAATAGGACGAGAAATACTTCCTACAACGAGACTGTTAAAGTAGTCATCGATAAAAACAGTGATGCCCAAGAAAATAGTCGAGAGCTGTGCTTCTTTCTTCGAGCGTATTTTAGTTTTAGCCCAATTAGCAAAAGCGGTCGCTGCGCCACTGAAGCTAATCAGAGACGTCATCATACCCAGGAGAATTAAAAATAAATACAGGTACATACGTTCGTATTGCAGATGTCCATCATCCCAGAACTGAGACACCGTCTTGTCAAAAATGTAATGCGTACTTGAGCCTAAATGAAAGTCAGTCAGCATCAATGTACCCACAAGAATACCGACAGCTAAAGATAAAATAACTTTACGTGTAAAAATAGCGAGCAAAATTGCCACAATAGGTGGCAATACAGATAAAAAAGAATCAGAATAATTAACTAGTTCATTCATATATTATCGGTACAAATGGAAGGCGTTGAACAAAGGAGTAAATGAACTTTGTTGAACCGAGTAGCGCCCCATGAGTATCCGTCCTTACTGTTTCAGTTGAGATTTCGGTATACTATGACAGTGCTGTGCCTGTTCGACACAGCCCCAGCGAATCTATCTTGATGAAATCAAGATTCACTTCGGCACTGACTCCTTTTACTATATATTATCGGAATCACCTACATGTAGCTACTCTTAGTCAGCGCGCCTCTACTTTAGCTTCGCCCTTAGAAAAGTAAGCGAAAACAAAGGATCTATTATACCTGTATCAACTTTAGACTTCAAGTTTACGAGCGCAAATACGCGATCAATTCAGGTAATGCTTCGAATAAATCAGCATGCAAACCATAATCTGCAATTTGAAAGATAGGTGCATCGGGATCTTTGTTCACCGCAACGATAACTTTAGACTCTTTCATTCCTGCAACATGCTGAATCGCACCTGATATACCGATTGCAAAATACAGTTCAGGGGCAACAATCGTTCCTGTTTGTCCTACCTGTAAATCATTGGAAACAAAGCCTGCATCTACAGCGGCTCTTGATGCTCCTATAGCCGCGCCAAGTGTATCTGCCAGCTCTTCGATTAAAGCAAAATGCTTGGCATCACCCAAACCTCGACCTCCCGCAACAACAACTTGAGCTTGACTCAATGCAGGTCTTGCACTGACGGTCGGTCGATCTTGTAACACTTTGGCTGCCACTTGCGTAGCTATGAAAGGAACATGTACCTTCTCAACCAAAGATGCTTCCTGCGATAGGCTGTCAAATACACTTGCGCGTATAGATATCACTTTTTTTTCATCAAGCACTTCAACTTTTTCTATGGCGTTACCAGCATAGATAGGATGTACAAAAACTGTAGGGCTTTCTATCGCAATCACATCAGAGACTTGACCTACATCTAATGCAGCGGCAACGCGAGGCAAAAGATTTTTACCAAAAGAAGTCGATGCAACCATGATATGAGAATAATCTGGAGCTAAAGCCACAAGAGAAGCCACAAGAGACTCAGCGACAAGTGAGGCCAAACTTGGGTCGGTAATGGATATCACTTGAGCAATACCCGCTAGTTTCTGAGCCTGTTCAGAGACTGTATCTTCTTCAGCATGAAACACAACCAAGTCTATATCACATGTGAGAGTCTGCGCTGCACCGATAACTTTCAACGTATCGGCATGAATACACCCTTGATGATGTTCAGCTATCACTAAAGCTTTCATGCTATCACCTTCGCTTCTTGTTTAAGTTTATCAACGAGCTGTGCAACAGAATCGACTATCACGCCAGCCTTGCGTGCCTCAGGTTTGGTGATCTCTAATACCTGTTGATGTGTTCTGAGCGTCACGTTCATCTCTGCTAAAGGCATAATTTTCAAGGGTTTTCGTTTTGCTTGCATAATATTGGGTAATGAGGCATATCTTGGCTCATTTAATCTCAAATCCGTTGTAATGACAGCAGGAAGCTGAACTTCGATATCTTGCAACCCACTATCAACTTCTCGCGTAACGCGCATAATATGCTTATCGAGTTGAATTTCTGATGCAAAGGTTGCCTGTGGCCAATTTAATAGTTGCGCCAACATTTGCCCTGTTTGATTGTTATCACCATCAATGGCTTGTTTGCCCATAATGACAAACAAAGGCTGCTCTTTCACTATGATTTGATGCAATACTTTGGCGATAGATAAAGGTATAAGCGGCTCAGGAGTTTCAACTAAAATGGCTCTATCAGCTCCCAGTGCGAGTCCAGCTCTCAGCTGCTCTTGTGCAACGGATTCACCCACAGTCACGGCGATCACTTCTGAAATTAAGCCTAGCTCTTTCAATCGAATAGCTTCTTCTAAAGCAATTTCACAAAATGGATTAATCGATTTTTTTAGAGACTTAATATCTAATCTTTTTTGAGTAGATTGAACGGGAACTTTAACATACGCATCAACAACGCGCTTAATCGGTACAATAACTTTCATATCTTATCCCTGATATTATAAATTGATTGATACGCATATCATCTCAAGACTTGGATTAATTTACAAGTTGTAAATTATTCTAACATGGTGCTTCTTTATTAAATGTGTATAAATTTTTATTTTTTTAATTTAAAGTTTGATAAAACTAATAGTGACATATATTATAAAAATGTTTGCAGTCATGGATGTTTATTTTTAAAATAAGCATATGTTCTTCGACCTAACTTTAAAATGGAAATTTTTAAATTATGAAAGATATATTATTACATACAAGGAAATTACAAGCGGCGGTAAAAGACTTCTCATTAGAAGAGTTAAACTTGGCTGCACAAAAGCTAGCTGCTATTATAGAAAAAAGAAATACTAAAGCTCAGAAAGATCAAGAAGCTAAAAAAGATAAGTTAAATAAAATAGAAGAGATTAAACAGCAGCTAAAAGAAAGTGGTCTCTCCATCAATGACCTAGACGCAGTCGTTGCGAAACGTCGCAAAAACACACCTAGACCTCCGAAATATTCAATCAAAGATTCAGATGGCGAGCTCATTACTTGGACAGGACAAGGCAGAATGCCGAATGTCTTCAAGTTTCAGTTAGAGAAAGGTAAACAACTCGACGACTTTCTTATTTAAAACCTGTTCAAATCTGTAAGCGCATCTTCATCCACGTTACAAGGTGCGCTACCTCTCAAACAGCTCTTTACTTTCTAAGCTTTCCTATGAAATACCCTCAAGAGAACTTTATATGTCATTAGCCCTACACACAATTCAACCTATTGCACTGTGCCATTCTCCTTACAAACAAAAGTTTTCCATTCCAAGACAAGCTCAATTGGCTCCCAGTGCACAAGCTCAAATCGAATTGCTTAGGCCTTATAACGACCCTGCATATATCGAAGGTATCGAACAGTTTAGTCATCTCTGGCTTACTTTTATCTTTCATGAGAATCTTGCGCAGGGTTACAAACCTAGCGTACGTCCACCTCGACTTGGAGGAGCGCAAAAAATGGGCGTATTTGCAACACGCTCTACGTTTCGCCCTAATGGTTTAGGACAATCAGTAGTCAAATTAGAGTCTGTTGTGCATCATCAAGACGCATGCATGTTGCATGTATCAGGTCTTGATCTGTTAGATAAAACACCTATTGTTGATATTAAGCCTTATTTACCTTATGCCGATAGCTTACCTGAAGCTCAAGCCGGTATCGCACAAGAAGCCCCAAAATGTATTGAAGTGGCATTCACTGAACAAGCCGAATTTGTATTGATACAACTTGAGCCTTTAAAAAATAAAAAAATAAAACAATGGATTACAGAAGTTTTAAGTCAAGATCCAAGGCCTGCACATCGTAAACATAAAATAGATCATAAAATCTATTTTTCATACCTCGACCGATTTAATATTCATTGGCAAGCACAAGAAAAAGTAATTCAAGTTCTCCATATAGAAATAAAATCAAATGAATTATAAAAAAGTCATGCACAATAATATAATCATTGGTAAAATGGTTTTTTTATCTATTTAATTCGCCTCAGGAATCTATAATGCGTACGCGACAATTTTTACTCTCTACTTTGAAAGAAACGCCTTCTGATGCAGAGGTCATAAGTCATCAGTTGATGCTACGCGCTGGACTTATTCGTAAGCTGGCATCAGGTCTTTATACTTGGCTCCCTACAGGCTTAATTGTACTGCGTAAAATCGAGCACATCATCAGAGAAGAAATGAATCGTGCTGGTGCTTTAGAGACACTCATGCCTATGGTACAACCTGCTGATCTATGGCAAGAAACAGGACGCTTTGAAAAATATGGTCCTGAACTTTTGCGCCTACAAGATCGCCACCAAAGGGACTTTGTCTTAGGTCCTACGCATGAAGAAGTCATCACTGAGTTGGTACGCAAAGATATAGCTTCTTACAAACAGTTACCGATTAACTTATATCAAATACAAACCAAATTCCGTGACGAAATTCGTCCTCGGTTCGGTGTGATGCGCGGTCGCGAGTTCATCATGAAAGATGCCTACTCTTTCCATCTCGATACCACGACAATGGAAGAAACATACCAAACCATGTATGCCACTTATTGTCGTATTCTCAAACGTATAGGTCTTGAATTTAGACCTGTTCTAGCAGACAGTGGTTCTATCGGTGGCGATGTCTCGCATGAGTTCCATGTCCTTGCACAAACAGGAGAAGATGTCATCGCTTATGCAGAAGGAGGCGAATTCGCTGCCAATATTGAACGTGCAGAGACCTGTAAACCTACTGAAGCAAGGCCAAATCCAAGTGAAGCATTACGCACTGTTGACACACCTAATCTGAAAACCATAGAGCAACTTGTTGAGGCCTTCGGCATCCCTGCTCATAAGATGGTGAAGACTTTAATCGTACAAGCAAGTGATACCATAGATGCCGAATTTGTCGCTTTATTGGTTCGAGGCGATCATCAACTCAATGACCTGAAAGCAGAAAAACACCCTTGGGTTGCAAGCCCTCTGACTTTCGTCTCCGATGAAGCTATTTATGGCTGTACAGGAGCGCATACAGGCTCTGTAGGGCCTTTGGGCTTAGATATTCCTCTTATCATGGATCATAGTGTCAGCGTGATGCATGACTTTATAGCGGGTGCAAACGTCGATGGTCAACATCATTTTGGTCTGAACTGGGAGCGCGATATGCCGCAACCACAAAGCTATGATTTACGCTTCATCACCGAAGGCGAAGCAAGTCCAGATGGAAAAGGCACCATTGCTTTCACTCGAGGTATTGAAGTTGGGCATATATTCCAGCTTGGCCAACAATACTCTCAAGCTATGAATGCGCAAGTACTAGATGAAAAAGGTAAAGCTCAGACCTTACATATGGGTTGCTACGGCATGGGTGTCAGCCGATTAGTTGCTGCTGCAATAGAACAAAACCATGATCAGTACGGTATTATTTGGCCTGAAGCCATTGCGCCTTTTACCATCGCCATTGTACCGATGAATATGCATAAGTCACCTCGTGTTCAAGAAACAGCTCACGCACTCTATGAACAGCTTCAACAAGCACAAATCGATGTTTTGTTTGACGATCGCAAAGAGCGTCCGGGTGTCATGCTCAATGACATGGAGCTCATTGGCTGCCCACAACTCATCATTATTGGTGAACGTAGCTTGGATAAAGGTGTCGTTGAAGTAAAAAACCGTCGTACAGGTGAAAAAACTGAAGTGGCAACAGATCAGGTTTTATCGCATCTAGGATACTGATTTATAACTTTTTTAAGCTAAAATAAACAGAAAGCAAGCTCAATATACAGCTTGCTTTTTTAAGTTTTTTTGCAAAGACTTAAGGTATGATAACATTCCTTACCTGCTTACTTTATGCCAGAAAAAACGATTGCTTTAGTGCTCAGTGGTGGTGGTGCTAGAGCCGCTTATCAAGTAGGCATGCTCAAAGGTATCGCTTCCCTTTATGAAGACACTAAAAGTATACCTTTTCAAGTGATCTGTGGTACCAGTGCAGGCGCTATTAATGCAACAACGTTAGCTTGCTTAGCATCTAATTTTCATTTAGGCGTCAAAAAACTAGACTGGATCTGGTCTAATATGCATACCTCCAAGATTTATCATAGTCATGCTTGGCCTGTCACCAAACATTTGTTGTCTATGCTTGGACGTAGTTTTCGCAATGAGCAACATATTCAAGGCGCACCAAGCTTACTCAACAACATACCTTTGAGAATCTTGCTCCAGCGCACCATTCCTTTTCACCTGCTTGATAAACAACTCGATAGAGGACATCTCAAGGCGCTCAGTATTGCTTGTTCTTGTTACCAAAATAAACGCTTACTCACTTTTTACCAAGGAAAAAACTGTGAACCTTGGCAGAGAGTAAAACACAGTGGTGAAGCCACACAGATCAATATTGATCACCTTTTAGCAAGTGCGGCCATCCCACTCGTCTTTCCTTCAGTGCAAATAGGAGATTTATTTTTTGGCGATGGCACCATCCACCAGCATGCTCCGCTTAGTGCACCGATTCATCTTGGCGCACAAAAAATACTCGTGATCAATTTAGACGGCGATCAAATTACATCTAGCCAAATGACGCAACACCCTTCCAGTGCAGCCATCACGGCACATTTACTCGATACATTATTTTCAGATATGTTGCATATGGATTTAGAACGTCTTGAGCGCATCAATAACACTTTAGATGCACTTAATCCCAATGCAGAAGAAGATGTTGAATTGCATAAAATTGATATCAAAGTACTGAAACCTAGTCAAGATTTAGCTGTTTTAGCACACCAACATGCAGATGAAATGCCTAAACCTATCCAAATCTTATGTCGTTTACTCGGCTTATCTAAAGACAGTGCACCGAATTTAATATCTTATCTTTTATTTGAACCAGGCTACTGCCAAGATCTCATTCAACTCGGCGAACGCGACGCTTTAGCTCAAAAAGAAAACATCGCGCAGTTTTTAAAGCAAGATTAACCCACATGAATATAGTGTTCAGCCATTTCTAAGAAGTGAGGCTTACCCACCAAAAGTAAAACGTCTCCCGAAGCAAACTTCCAGTCATACGGTGGATCCTCAATTTCGTAGCCTTCTCTTCGCACAGCTTTAATCTCAACTTTCCATTCGTGAAACATCAAATCTTTGATATGTGATCCTACAACAAAAGACTCGTCAATTAAGTACACTGCATGAACATGTTCTGCATCAAACTCTTCCTCATCCGAAGCAAAGAAGTGGTGTAAATCGCGATAATGCACCTGACGCTCCATCGCCAATTGCTGATGGATTCTTTTCGTAGGTACTTGGCATTGATGTAAAATCTGTGAAACCAACATCAAGCTACCTTCTAAAATTTCAGGTACAACTTGATCCGCTCCAGCACGCTCTAGCTCATCTAGTTGTGCGTCATTTTGCGTGCGCACTACAACATGTGATGCAGGAGCCAATCCTTTAATCAAAGACAAAATATCTAGCGTATGACGTGGATCGATAAAAGTCAAAACGACCAATTGAACACGGCGAATTCCCACTTTTTTCAACAATGCGCGGTGACCTGCATAACCAAAAAATACATTTTCTCCTGCTGCTTGAGCTTCTTTTACTCGACGAGGATCCAGATCTAAAGCAACAAAAGGAATCTTCTCCATAGTTAAAAAACGCGCTATAGTTTGACCTACACGTCCGTAACCAAGTAATAAAACCGTTCTTTCATCGAGAAGATTTTCAGGAACATGTTCGATATCGCCTTGACTGGGTCGCCCCGCAAAAAAATTCGCCAGACTGATCGCATGAGGCACCATATAAGCGGCGATCCCCATAGATAAGACAGCGACCGAAATTAAAATTTGACTGACCTCGATAGTAATCAGTTGATAACTGACCGCAACCGATAACACAACAAAACTGAACTCACCCACTTGAGCTAAACACAAACTGGTTGCAAGAGCGTTATGCCATGTTTCTTTAACCAACCTTAATAAAGTAACAATCACAAAGACTTTGAGTAATAAAACACCTATGAGTACAAAGAAAATACTACTCCAATGCTCTACAATCAGCTGCAAATCGAGCAGCATACCAATAGAGATAAAAAATAATCCCATAAATACATCGCGGAAAGGTCGAATGTCTGCTTCAAGTTGTGCTTTATACTGACTTTCACCTAGGAGCATACCAGCCATGAAAGCGCCTAACGCCATAGATAAGCCTAGAAATTGCGTGAGTACACCTGTGAGTAAGGCGACGCATAAAGTTGTGAGCACAAAAAGCTCATGTGTTTTCGCCTGAGCCACTTCATCAAAAATCAAAGGCAAAGCAAAACGCCCCACCAGCATAAAAAGCCCCACACCCATAGTTGCCGAGATCGTCGTACTTAAAACATAAAGTCCAGATAAAGATTCATACTCACCTAAAATAGACAATACAATGAAAAAGGGTACAACAGCTAAGTCTTGGAAGAGCAAAACAGCAATTGAAACTTGACCATGATGTTTTTGCAACCAGCCCTGCTCATCTAGCATTTTTAACACCAGAGCCGTAGAAGATAAGGCAATCGTCACGCCAATCACCAAAGACTCAACTGCATTAAAACCTAAAAAGGCCGTCACGCACCACACAAGTAACCAAGTTAAAGCGACCTGAGCAAAGCCAATACCAAAGACCTTGCGCCGCATAGCCCACATTTTAGTCCAAGAGAACTCAAGACCTAAGCTAAACATAAGTAACACTATACCTAGCTCAGCCACGGTATGCATGTGGTGCTGATTAAACCAATCAAACCCAGCAGGTCCGCTGATTAAACCGGTAAAAACATAGGCTAAAATAACAGGTAATTGTAAACGTCTAAAAACTGCTATCGAGATAATGGCAAGAGCAAGCATAAGCAAGCTATGTAATAAGATTCCTTGTTCCATCAAAGCTATCCATTGGTCAAAGTCGTTATATTTAATTGTTCAGAATTTTTTCTAAATCAACATGGGAGACCGAAACAAATAAACAACCTTGCTTCTTAGCGGCCGAAAGTTTTGCTGTATCTTGTAAACACAACAAGTCACCTTGAGTGAAAGTCTTACGTTTTGTCCGCAACGAACCATTTAAGACTAAATTTAATTCACCCTTGTAAGAGTAGCTGGGTAATTCGCAACCACTTTCCATAAACATAAAATCTACAGTATAGGCCTCATCATACAAAGACACCGAATTACGCCATAATTTACCGCGTGCTTTTTTCCATGTTTGGCAGCGTTCCACCAAAGGAGACAATACTTTCGGTATAGGGAGTTGGTGTTGATCCCATTGCATATAAGACAGCTTAGTCTGCTTCATAATTCCCGTAATAGGAAGAGCTGTAATGGCATTAAATAACGATTCAGCATCATCAAAGGGCAACGTCTGATCAGATTTATCTTCTATATCTAATAGATTGAGAGCCGCATGCTCTGCTTCAATTTCACGCTGCAAAACTTTCGTATCAGGACATAAGCTCATGTGTGCAGAAAGTACCATCATCATCACATCATCAAGCTTACCTAAGCTATACAAGCTCAGTAATTTTCGACTCGGTTGCATATTAGTCATAGCCTTTCATCTCTTTAGAGGTTAATTGCCTAAGTTTGGATAAAGCTAAACGAATACGACTTTTTACTGTACCCAAAGGTAACTGCAAGTGTTCGGCAACAGCTTGTTGTGACATATCGTGTAAATAGATTAATTCAATCACATCACTTTGAGTTTTAGGCAGCTGATGTACCAAACAATGCAAAATATCTTTATCTAAGTCGATATCATCAAAGTCACTCATCGAATACTCATGATTTGTATAATCTTCATACACATCATCAGACGAGATAAGAACAGGCCGGCGAGACTGCTGGCGACCTAGGTCGTAACACACGTTGCGCGCAATGGTATACACCCAAGTGGTTAAAGAGCCTTTATCTTGATCAAACAAAGATGCTTTTTGCCAAATCATAGCTAAAGTTTCTTGTGCGATATCACGAGATTTGTGTGGATCACCTGTATATTTCATCGCAAAATAAAACAACCTTGAGGCAAAATATACAAAAATTACACCAAATGCTTTAGTATCGCGATGATTCGCAACTTGAATAATAGCATGATGTAGTGTTCGCTGTATTTCCTCATCAGCTTGATCACTTGCCACAACTCAACCACCTAATGAAGACAGCGCATACCTTTAAGTTTAGCTTAAATCATCAGGGTCTGAGAGGTTTTTCTCACTGGCTTCTATCATCATGCGTACTAACATGACAGCATTACTCGCATCTTTTTCTTGTAACATTTCCACTTTCAAATCACTTGGCACAGGAAGCAGTTCCAGCCAACGCATCACGAGCCAATTTAAATCCTGTTTGAGGCTCGGATACAACGCGGAAAAATCAGGATATTCCATATACAAACTTCGTAATTTTTGTGTTAAATATTCCGTATGACCTTCATCAAAGTCAGCAGTATCTTGATTCCAATGTGTTAGGAGGTCGCACTCAGCTATATGTAAGCCATCTGATTCTGTCATCACAGACAAAATAGAGACCAATCCTACACCTTCAACCGTTATACCTAAAAATCCATCCTCTAAATTCTCAAAATCGATGATTTTGACTGTCGTGGCCACTTTCAGTAGCTGAGGTTGTTGTCCAACCATAACATGTGAATACATCGCTATAGCAAAAGCAGGATCCAGTGATGAGCGTTCCTTTACAAGACGTATATAACGACTTTCAAATATACGCAGCTTTAACTTACCACCTGGAAAGATATGTGCGTCCACTGGGAAGATAGGTAATCCATGTATTTGTGTATTAGGCATAATTCCCTTCATTTCTACGGCTATCTAAAGATGAATACGCCCTTCTCTAACACTTAGATCTTAAAAATGCTGTAAATACCTCGTTAGCATTAAAATAATGAAAACTTAATTAAAAATAACAATGACACTAAAATAACACCTATATTAAGCTCTTCTTTACGACCTGAAAAAAACTTTAAAAAACTATAGGTAATAAACCCAAGCCCTATACCTGAAGCAATGGAGGTGGTTAGAGGCATCGTGATACAGACCACACCAGCAGGCGCAGCTTCCGTTAAGTCTTCCCAATGAACTTGGCCTAAACTCGATAACATCAGTATAGCCACATAAAATAAGGCACCTGAGGTCGCATAACTTGGAATAATCTGGGCAATAGGTGCAAAAAACAAGCTCAACAAGAAACACAGCGCAACCACAACCGAGGTTAAACCTGTGCGTCCTCCTACACTGACACCTGCTGTACTTTCCATATAACTTGTTGTTGTAGATGTACCTAATATGGCACCAAAGATGGTGGCTGAAGAATCTGCAACCAGTGCTCTATTTAATCTTGGTAATTGACCTTTCTTATCCAGTAACTTTCCTTTTTCAGCGACAGCAACTAGAGTGCCTGTTGTATCGAAAATATCAACAAACAGTAATGAAAAAATGATCGTAAGCATGCCGACTTCCAATGCGCCTGCAATATCCATTTGCATAAACGTTGGAGCCAAAGAAGGCGGTAATCCCATAAAGCCTTGGTATGACGTTTCACCTACCCACAAGGATAAGCATGTGACTACAATTAAACTCCACAATACAGCAGATTTAATATTTCTATACACCAAAACCAAAATAATGAGAAAGCTAAGCATCGCCATAAGTGGAGGCCACTGGGTCAAATCTCCCATCGAAACCAATGTCGCAGGATGTGAAACAATAATCTGCGCATTGTTCAAAGCTAATAACGCTAAAAACAGCCCAATACCCGCTGATATCGACAACTTCAGTGTTTCAGGTATGATCTGTAACAACCATTCCCGTAGCTTAAAAACAGATAGAAAAAAAAAGCAAACCCCCGAGAGAAATACAGCACCTAAACCAACCTGCCAAGTGTATCCCATTTGTAAAACCATGGTATAAGTGAAAAAAGCATTCAGTCCCATACCTGGCGCCAAAGCAATAGGATAGTTGGCAAAAAGCCCCATAATAAGAGTGCCTAATGCAGCAGCTAAGCAAGTTGCAACAAATACAGCTCCATAATCCATCCCCGCGCTGGCCAACAGCTGTGGATTGACAAAAATGATATACACCATAGTTGAAAAGGTCGTTAAGCCTGCAACGACTTCTTTTTGTATGGTCGTTTTATGTGCTTTCAATTGAAAGAATCGTTCAATATTCATGAAATGATACACCTATGATAGGAATAATTGAGATATAAAAAATGATCATTGAAAAATATATAGCAAAAAGGCCGAACTTCTTCGGCCTTTTTATCTTGACATAGGAAGAGTAATTTAGAAGACGTACTTCATACCCAGAGCATAGCCTGTGCCAACTTCTTTGAACTCATCGACAAATTTGGTGCCGTCTATAGTGTTTCCTCCCGAATCTGTCCCTGCAAATTTAGTCTCGTCATTATCGCTCATATCAAGAGCGGCTTCGACATAGAACATCCAGTCATCAGTCCAGTCATAAGATAGACCTACAACAAGAGTCGTTTTACTTAACTCAGTATCTTCATTTCCAAATATGTTTCGCTCTTTGGTGCCTTTGTAAACAGTTGTGTAATATCCAACCATAGGTGTAAAATCATCAACCTTGTACGAAACAGCTAGGTTCATGCTGGTGGCTTCAGGAGCTAATTGCGCAGAATAAGGAGCATAAGAGGTTTTAAAGGCAGTAAATTCTGGAATCGCCATATGATTTTCTGCTGAGGCATAAACAAAGCCCAAGAATAGGCCATCTTTACCATGATCACCATACTGAATAGAAGCTGCCATCGCTGTCGACTTTACGGATTCCTCATCTTTCAGTTTACGGCTATCATCTGCATCGTTAGCAGCAGCGAGTAAAATATCATGTGCATTATAAGCAACACCTACCTCAACTACATCCATGATATTATACTTCAGTGATACACCGTAGCCCATACCATAGTGGATTTCGGTATAAGTAGTCGCACCGTCGTAGTTGAAGGTTCCTTGACCTGTAGCTAAGGTATATTCGTAAGGTTGAACTTGTAAGCCTAGGCTGACAGGACCTATCGCATTGTGATATTGCAATACTTTTTCGGCACGGCCTGTACCTGATGCGCCTCCAGAGTCTAACTCGTAAGTACCTGGTGATGTACCAAATTTCTGCGTAGGATCCGCTACACCGGCAACACCACTGTAAACACCCCAGTTTTTACCTATGATAATTTTACCATATTTATCATGCATCAAACCAACATAAGCAAGGCGTGAACTCAAAGGGTTACTTGAAGTCCGACTGAGCTTGTCATGGTTATGCGATAAAGCTCCTCCCGCATAAGCACCCGAGAGACCAAACTCATACTTAGCTTGGGTCGACCAGCCACTCTTAAGACCTTTGTTAAATGAGAAATTAATACGTGATGAATTGTCTGCGACATCTATTTTATCAGAGCCTGATGTTTGGCTTAACATAAGGTTTGCGTATCCACCTATGTCCAAGCTGTTACTACCCTGTTTGAACACTTCCGCAGCTTGCGTATTCATAGCAGCCATTGCAGTGACAATGCTTGCAGCTAAATATAGTTTTTTCATGTTATCCCCTAAAAATCCTTGATTTGCCAGGTGCGGCAAACATCCTAAAAAATTATCTGATAAATTACTCAATCAGACAGCTTACTCAACAAGCATTCTTGCTTCCTCTAAAACAGGCTACAGCACAAGTAGAACCTGCAATTTTGATCAAGTAACTGCTTTCAAGTTAGCAAAAGTACCAAAAAAAATAAACCTAGATTAAAAAAAAAAAATACAATGTATTGTTTCTTTTCATTATTTTTATTTATTGTTTTCATTCGAATCAATAGAGATTTCTTGGTATCATATGCTTATTTTCACTCACAGAAATCCATTATGCTCAAGGCATCCATAAAACAAGATATACGTAGGCATTACCAAAGCATAGCCCAACATCGCCCACATTTTCGTTCACGTAAAGAGCAGAACTACCTCATTGCAGAAATTTCAAAAACACTCGCAGGAACCTACCAAGAGCAACGCAGAATATGTGTTATTGAAGCGGGTACGGGTACCGGAAAATCATTAGCCTATCTCCTTGCAGGCTTACCCTTGGCGCAAGCTCAAGGCAAGACACTGTGTATCAGTACAGCAACCGTTGCCTTACAAGAGCAGCTTATACACCAAGAATTACCAGCGTTCTTGCAGCATACAGATTTAGACTTTAAATTTGGTATTGCTAAAGGAAGGCAGCGCTATATGTGCCGCAAAAAAATAGAGGCCTTATTGCATCCCAATCAAAGTGCTCAATGGCTTTTACCACCTGATACTGCGCAAGTTGAAGCATTAGAGGCACTTTATGAAGCTTATCAAGATCAAACTTGGTCAGGAGATTATGACCATCTACCCTTTCCTGTCGAAGATGGACTTTGGCAACAGATTGCAAGCGATAAACACAGCTGCCAAAAGCATATTGCAGGACATCAAGATTGTCCTTTTCATCAAGCTCGAGATCTCATGCAAAGTTTTGATGTCATCGTAACCAATCATCACCTGCTGCTAGCAGATTTAGAGTTAGGCGGCGGTGTCATTCTCCCTGATCCAGACTCCATGTTTTATGTTATCGATGAAGCGCATCATTTACCTTTGACTTTACGTAGTTTCTCAAGTGCCCACACCTCACTCAAGGCAACAGGGCAATGGTTGAAAAAACTAGATAAACCGATGCAAAACATCAAAAAAATGGTCGGCTCAGCTCTTATAGAGCAACCAATAAAACAATTACTAGAAGGCACTAAACAGTCTCACAAAATGCTTGAAGATGTGGTACAGATTCTCGAAAGCAATCAACTCTGCCAAGGAGCCGAACAGCGCTTTCGAGCATCTAAAGGACAACTACCTGATGCATTAAAGCGTCTTAGTCAAGATTTAGCCAAAGTCGCTGTTTCAATCTTAGACAATATGCATAAATGTCAAACACTACTGAGTGAGCAATTCAAAGACGGATCAATAAAAAAAGCGGATAATGATACGATGCAACTTCAGCTTGGCACCAGTTTACAGCGTCTCGAGAACTTTCATAAGCTCTGGAGCATGATGGGTCGAGATGATACTCCAGGTGAAGCACCTCTAGTACGTTGGTTTGAGGCGTCTCATCAAGAACAAAGTCAAGATTATTATGCCAGTGCATCGCCTATTGAAGTAGGTCATTTGTTAGATCAATATTTATGGAGCAAAGCCGCAGGTGTGATCTTATGTAGCGCTACGTTACGTGCGTTAAATTCATTCCACCACTTCCAGCAACAAACAGGACTTAAAGAGGGTGATGGTACCCAATATATTGCTTTAGCTTCTCCATTTGATTATCAAAAAAATGCGAACCTTCTTCTTCCTAAGATGCGCCATGATCCAAGTGAAGCGGAATTTACTGAGGAATTAATTGAGAAAATTCCAGAGCTATTAAAGCACGAGCAAGCAACTTTGGTACTTTTTTCTTCTTACAAACAAATGCAGCAAACCGTCGCATCCATTAGACATAAAGTCAAAACTCCTATTTTCGTACAAGGCGAAGAGCCGCGGCATACACTCTTAAAGAAACATAAGAAACGCTGTAAAGATCAAAAGCCAAGTATCATTTTCGGTACTAGCAGCTTTTCTGAAGGTTTGGATTTACCAGGAGATTACCTTACAAATCTTATTATTACCAAACTTCCCTTTGCAGTCCCCACATCTCCTGTAGAAGAAGCACATGCTGAATACATCAAGGCTCAAGGCGGTCAGCCTTTTATGCAGCTCACACTGCCTGATGCGTCAAGAAAACTGATTCAAAGTTGTGGCAGGCTCTTACGCAGTGAAGAAGACTATGGTCGTGTCGTGCTTTTAGATAAACGTGTACAAACACGCCGCTATGGTCGAGATTTACTCGACGCACTTCCACCTTTTAGGCGCGTTATCGAATAGAAGATGCAAGGCATCTGTCGATCACTCGAGTGCATTGTAAGAGCGATACAACTCAAGCCGAGCGTATCGGTGCTCAACAAAGTCATAGACATTGGTTGCCAAAGCCAGTTTAAAATAATCTATGGCAGCCAAATGATCTTGGTCAATTTGCGCTTGCTTACCCATGTAAAAGTAGACTTCGCACATACGCTCAGCCATTTCATTACGGTAGGTAAGCTGCATCGACGATTGAATAAAAATCTCGTTTTTACTTATCTTACCTAGCATTAAATCAATGAGCTTGCTGTCCCATTGATGGTCATCTAAATTTTGCCGTAACGTTTGTAATTGCTGGCGAGCTTGCACAGGATCTTGTTGTGATTGAGCAATATATACCCATAAAATGCGATAGCCGTCTTGAGGGTTGAGCTTATAAAAAGATTCCAAGTCACTGAGCGCCATCTCATAACGCCGATTGTAATACGATGCCAGTCCTCGGTTTAAATACACATACTGATAGTCAGGCTGCAACTCTAGAGCTGCATCGAATGCTTCAAAAGCACGTCTATAAGCTTGATCTTGCGTATAATAAATACCTAAAAAATTATAGGCATCTGCTAAGGTAGGTTGAATCTTAAGAGCTTGGTGGAAATCAATGCGCGCAAGGGTTTTAAGCCCCACACTATCATATAAAACACCTCTATCGTAGAGGAGGCGAGCTTTCTGTTGCAGCGTCAAAGAACGGGTATTTAAATACTCGTTTAACTTCGCCAGCGTTAATTCAACTCGATAGTTGATTTCAGCTGGAGTCACCAACAACATGGTTTGGTGCTGCTGTGTACTAGAACAACCCATCAGAGATACGACAATAAACAACCATACCCAATCTCTTACATACTTCATTATAGAGCCTTTCACAAATCTTTTGATTTGCCTTATTACAAAAAGGGAAGCATTTTGCTTCCCTTCTTATAAGTGTAACTCAAAATTGCGAATTAAGCTTCTACAGAGCTCACTTCTTTCATCGATAAGCGAATTCGCCCTTGACGATCGATCTCAAGTACCTTTACTTTGACTTCTTGGCCTACAGCTAAGTGTTCAGATACGTCGTTAACGCGCTCTGCTGTAATTTGTGAAATATGCACCAAACCATCTTTACCAGGAAGAATATTAACAAATGCACCAAACTCAACGATACGGTTCACTTTACCTGTATAAATAGCACCTACTTCAACATCAGCAGTAATGGCTTTAATTTTTTCGATTGCAAGCTTAGATGCAGCGCCGTCACTTGAAGCGATTTTAACTGTACCATCATCTTCAATATCAATAGTTACGCCTGTTTCTTCGGTCAATGCACGAATATTAGCACCACCTTTGCCAATCACATCACGGATTTTATCTGGATTGATCTTAATCGTTGTAATGCGTGGAGCATGCGTTGATAATTCAACACGTGGTGTATCAATTGCTTGATCCATCACTTTCAAAATATGAATACGTGCGCTGTGTGCTTGCTTCAAAGCAATTTTCATGATTTCAGGTGTAATACCTTCGATCTTGATATCCATCTGTAACGCCGTCACACCTTCAGCTGTACCTGCAACTTTAAAGTCCATATCACCTAAATGATCTTCATCACCTAAAATATCAGACAGTACAACAAAGTTACCAGCTTCATCTTTAACCAATCCCATTGCAATACCTGCAACAGAAGACTTAATAGGTACACCTGCATCCATTAATGCTAGAGATGAACCACATACCGAAGCCATTGAGCTTGAACCATTAGATTCAGTGATTTCAGATACAACGCGAACTGTATAAGGGAACTCACTTTGTGAAGGTAATACCGCTTTGATACCACGCTTTGCTAAGTTTCCATGACCAATTTCACGACGCTTTGGAGAGCCCATCATACCGGTTTCACCCACGCAATAAGGAGGGAAGTTATAATGCAAAATAAACTGATCTCTTGACTCAGTACCAAAAGTCTCAACAATCTGAGCGTCTTTTTCTGTACCCAAAGTCGCTGTAACCAAAGCCTGCGTTTCACCACGTGTGAATAAAGAAGAGCCGTGTGTTCTTGGTAAGACACCAGCAAGAACGCTTAAAGCACGAATCATTTCAGGATCACGGCCATCGATGCGTGGTTCACCTGCGATCACGCGACTACGCACAACATCTTTCTCTACTTTAGATAAAAGCTGCTCAACTTCTTTTGGATCGCAAGCTTCATCTTCTTCGACTAGCTTTTGAACAACTGATTTCTTCAGCTCTTGTACTCGGCTAGAACGCTCTTTTTTCAAAGTAATGCGATACGCTTCACCAAATTGTTCTTCAGATAAAGCTTTGACTTTTTCTGCAAGCGTCATATTGATTTCAGGTGATTGCCAATCCCATGCTTCTTTGCCAGCTTCTTGCTGGAATGCTGTAATCGCATCAATCATGACTTTGCTTTGCTCGTGACCATAAATCACAGCACCTAGCATGACGTCTTCTGGTAAAATATTAGCTTCTGATTCAACCATTAATACAGCTTGTTCTGTACCAGCAACGATAAGATCAAGCGTGCTCTCTTCCATCATTTTACTTTCTGGGTTCAAGACATACTCACCGTTAATATAACCGACACGAGCAGCGCCCATAGGACCATTAAATGGAATACCTGAGATAGATAAAGCCGCTGATGCACCAATCATAGCGACAATATCCGGATTGATTTCAGCGTCAATCGATACAACAGTTAAAACAACTTGAATTTCATTCGTGAATCCATTTGGAAATAATGGGCGCAAAGGGCGATCAATAAGACGCGCAACCAATGTTTCAGACTCACCTGGACGACCTTCTCTTTTGAAGAATCCACCTGGTATCTGTCCTGTTGCGTAAGATTTTTCTTGATAATTAACCGTTAAAGGAAAGAAATCACGACTCGCGTCAACTTCTTTTTTGCCTACGACGGTGGCTAATACAGTAGTGTCGCCCATGCTTGCCAATACCGCAGCATCAGCTTGACGTGCCATAACACCTGTTTCTAAGGTCACTGTATGCTGACCATATTGAAAGCTCTTTACAATTGGATTCACTTAACCCATTCCTTTTATTTCATGTTTCGATTATTAAAAATTCTGCGTCATTATAGTTGATAATTAGTCTAAATATAACTAAAACACCCAAAATAGATTTTTTTTTATGCGATATCTTAACTCACAGCCATTAAAAAAGGCGCTTAATGCGCCTTTCTCAATGGATAAAATTAGCGACGTAAACCTAACTTGCTAATCAAATCTTTATAGCGCTCTACATTTTTACGCTTTAGGTAATCAAGCAGGTTACGACGGTGAGAAACCATACGTAACAGACCACGACGTGAGTGGTGATCATGAATATGCTGTTTGAAATGACCTTGAAGGTGATTAATTTGAGCAGTTAAAAGTGCTACTTGAACTTCTGGAGAACCTGTATCATTTTCAACACGACCAAAATCACGCAGAATTTCTGCTTTTGCTTCTCTACTTAGTGACATAATAGACCTCTATCTAATATAAATTAAACTTAACAAGCCGATCACTAATCCAGCTTGAAAAAAAGAGTATTTTACCGCTTATACTCAACAGACACAAGAAAAATAAGTATTATCTCGTCTCAATTTCAGTACTTTCTTGCATAACACGCTGTATTAAACGCTTTGGATCAACGCGCCCACATGGATTGAGCTGACCAATACCGATAAACTCTTGGTTAGAATCAATTATCAAGCGCACTATTTCCTCAACACCTTGCTCTGCAGTGTGTATTGCTTGACCAAGGCTGAACTGATGCGCTTGTTGTGCATTAAGCTGTACAGCTTTCAAACCAGATACAGCTGTATCTGTAGGTAAAAGCAAAGGATCTAAACGATCTTTAGGCGCGACTTCATCTTCAAGAGCTTGATCGAGTAAAGCTTGCAACGACTCAATCGTTACCATGCAATCCACAGGATAATGAGCAACTTGAGAACGACGTAACTGTATCACATGTGCGCCGCAACCCAAAAGCTCGCCTAAATCGTCCACAATAGTACGAATATAGGTACCTTTTGAGCAATGCACTTCTAATTCAACTTCATCACCTTCAAAGCGCAAAAGCTGTAAATCAAAGACCGTGATATCACGCGGTGAGCGTGGTACTTCAATACCTTGACGCGCATATTTATACAAGGGTTGACCTTGGTATTTCAGAGCCGAATACATGGAAGGCACTTGTTGAATGTCACCACGAAAAGATGCCAGATGCGTTTCTAAATCGGTTAAAGTTACCTGAACTGGGCGTTCTAAAATCACTTCACCATCAGAATCGCTGGTTGTGGTTCTTTGCCCTAGTTTCGCCGTCACAACATAACGCTTATCAGCATCAAGTAAAAACTGAGAAAACTTGGTCGCTTCTCCAAAACAAATAGGCAGCATACCTGTTGCCAAAGGATCCAATGCGCCAGTATGGCCTGCTTTTGCAGCATGGTAAATACGTTTGACTTTTTGCAAGGCATCATTTGATGAAATACCAGATGGTTTATCAATCAATACAATACCTTGCACTGAGCGGCCTCGACGACGACTCATTCGTCATCACCTTGAGTATTTGATTGCTTTTGCTTATCATGACGCACAGCTTCTGTTGCTAGATTCGACAAGCGAATCCCTTCATCTAGAGACTTGTCATAGACAAAGCGTAACTCAGGCATCACACGCAGTTGAATACGACTTGCCACTAAAGTGCGGATATAAGGTGCAGCTTTTTGTAGAATCTGAACTTTCGCATCTTTACTGTCTTCTGCACTTTCTAATTCAAAAAAGGTCACAAAAACTCTGGCAAAGCTTAAGTCTCGGGATACCTCAACTTCGTTTACGGTCACCATGCCTAATCGCGGATCTTTTACATCTCTTTGTAATACGATAGCAAGCTCTTGCTGAACTTGCTGATTAATGCGCTGTATGCGACTAAATTCTTTTGTCATAAAATAACCTTCGAGGTGATGCAAAAGCACCACCTCAATTGACCTATACCTATTACAATGTACGTTTGATTTCAATCACTTCGAAAACTTCGATCTGATCGCCAACACGGACATCATTGTAGTTTTTAACGCCGATACCACACTCCATGCCATTACGTACTTCGTTAGCGTCATCTTTAAAGCGACGTAGAGACTCTAGCTCACCTTCATAAATGACAATATTGTCACGTAGTACACGGATAGGAGCGCTGCGTTTAACAACACCTTCTGAAACCATACAGCCAGCGATGGCACCAATTTTAGGTGATCTGAACACATCTCTTACTTCAGCAAGTCCGATGATTTTTTGTTGATACTCTGGTGCCAACATACCACCCATAGCAGATTTGATTTCATCAAATAAGTCATAGATAACAGAGTAGTAGCGTAAGTCCAACTCTTCTGCATCAATCACTGCGCGAGCTTTTGCATCAGCACGAACATTAAAGCCAATCAAAATCGCATTAGAAGCAGCAGCGAGCGTTGCGTCAGTTTCTGTCAAACCTCCAACACCGCGACCAATAATGTTCACCTTCACTTCTTCTGTTGAAAGCTTATTCAAACTATCTGTGATGGCTTCTAAAGACCCTTGTACATCGGATTTTAAGACCACGTTTAATTCACAAATATCGCCTTCTTGCATGTTGCTAAACATATTTTCTAGCTTCGCTTTTTGCTGACGAGCTAACTTGATTTCACGTGTTTTAGACTGACGTCGTACCGCAACTTCGCGTGCTTTACGCTCATCATTGACAACCGTCGCTTCATCCCCTGCATGCGGTACACCAGATAAACCTAAGACTTCAACAGGAATAGAAGGACCTGCTTCTGTGATCAAATGACCATTTTCATCTTTCATCGCACGGACACGGCCGTACTCTAAACCACAAAGTAAAATATCACCTTGTTTGAGTGTACCTTGCTGAACCAAAATAGATGCAACAGGACCTCGACCTTTATCAAGCTTTGATTCAATCACAACACCAGATGCCATACAATCACGCACCGACTTAAGCTCAAGTACTTCAGATTGTAAAAGAATGTTTTCAAGTAGGTCGTCTACACCATCACCTGTCTTCGCAGATACATGACAGAACATATGTTCTCCGCCCCAATCTTCTGGGATCACGCCATGCTGAGAAAGCTCATTTTTCACACGATCAGGATCAGCTTCTGGCTTATCCATCTTATTGACGGCAATAATCAAAGGTACTTCAGCGGCTTTTGCATGCTGAATCGCTTCGATAGTTTGAGGCATAACACCATCATCAGCCGCGACAACCAAAACCACAATATCCGTCGCTTTTGCGCCACGAGAACGCATCGATGTGAACGCTGCGTGACCTGGCGTATCAAGGAAAGTAATCATGCCGTTATCAATCTCAACATGATAAGCACCGATATGCTGCGTAATGCCACCTGCTTCACCTGATGCAACCTTCGAACAACGAATGTAGTCAAGCAATGATGTTTTACCATGATCAACGTGACCCATAATCGTCACAACAGGAGCGCGATTTTCTGCTTCACCCATCTGAGCTGTTTGCTCAGATAAGATTTGGGTCTCCAGCTCATCTTCATCAATCAAGATCACTGTATGCCCCATTTCTTCGGCAACAAGCTGCGCTGTTTCACGATCAAGAGGATGGTTAATGGTGACCATAGTTCCCATTTTCATCAGCTCTTTTAAAACTTCTGCACTCTTAACCGCCATTTTCTGTGCCAGTTCAGCAACCGTGATCACTTCGCCAATACGTACTTCTCGTACAACAGGCTGTGCAGGCTTATTAAAGCCGTGCTGATTAAGCACCTTAGCTTGACCTTTTGCTTGACTCTTGTGTCTACTATCTTGACCTTGAGCTACTGATTTCTTCTTACGTGAACGAGACTTTCTGTTACGTCTCTCTTCATCTACTTCTTGCTGCTTTTCTGCATCTCGAGCATAGCTTGAAGTAACAGTGTGAACATCTTCTTGTTCATTCTGCTTACGTTTTTGCTCTTCTTCTTCCCAGCGCTTTGCGTTTTCTTCAGCCAGCTTTTTATTTTTTACCGCTAACGCTTTAGCCTCTTCTTCAAGCTTCTCTTTCAGCTTGCTCTCTTGTTGTTGCTGCAACAAGTTTTCTTCTTTTTGTGCCGTTTTATCTTTGACACGAGCAGGCTTAGCTTTGGCTGGCTTCGCTTTAGATTGCTCGGATTTTTTACTGGTTTTCTCAGTTTTTTTATCCGCTTTAGCAAAATCTTTAGATGCTTTAGCTTTAGCTTCAGATGTGTTCTTTGCGTCTTTTGCTTTAGGTGTTTCTTTTACTTCTTTTACTTCTGTCATATTCGATACTTTTACAGCTTCATTTACTTGAGGTAAAACATGCTCCGGGTTGACCGGAACATCTTCAACTTTATTTTCAACCTGAGGTGATTCAGAAGCCGCATTGGGCTTAACGTAGGTACGTTTTTTGCGTACTTCTACCTGAACGACTTTACTTTTTCCTCCTCCTGAAGCAACACTTAAAGTACTTTTTTTCTTGCGTTGCAAGGTCATTTTTTTTGATGACTCTTGCTCTCCGCCATGCTGCTTTGTCAGGAAGTTTAACAATGCTTGCTTTTCAACTTCTGTTACGAGATCTGTTGAGCTTTTTTCCATTCCAGCTAAAGAAAATTGTTCAAGTAATCTAGATACTGGTTTTCCCACTTCTTTTGCTAGAGATTCGACTGTTAAATTGGCCATTCAAATCCTCCCTCCGTAAATCTTACATTTCATTAAACCAGCAGATATTACGAGCGGCCATAATTAAATCTCCAGCTCTCTTATCATCTAACTCATCAATATCAGATAGGTCATCAATACTTTGTTCTGCTAACTCTTCCAAAGATTGAATACCTTTGCTTGCTAATACATGCGCTAAGTGTTTGTCCATAGACTCAAGCGCTAAAAGCTCTTCAGAAGGAGCCATGCCATCTAACGCTTCTTCATCAACCAATGCTTTAGTTGTCAGTTTCGCTTTAGCATTCTCTCTTAGAGCATCTACAATATCTTGATCTAAACCATCGATCTCCATCAGCTCTTCTGCAGGCACATAAGCAATTTCTTGTAAGCTGGTAAAGCCTTCTTCAACCAATACTTCTGCAAATTGTTGATCAACATTTAAGTTGTCTATAAAGAGGTTGATAATTTTGTCATTTTCAACCTTACTTTTTGCCTCTAAGTCTTCAACCGTCATCACATTGAGCTCCCAGCCTGTTAACTGAGAAGCCAAACGCACATTCTGACCATTGCGTCCAATTGCTTGAGCTAAATTATCAGCTTGTACCGCTATTTCCATAGCATTAGAATCTTCATCAACGACAACAGAAACAACGTCAGCAGGCGCCATTGCATTAATCACATATTGCACAGGATTGTCATCCCATAAAATGATATCAATGCGCTCACCACCTAGTTCACCCGATACAGCTTGCACACGTGCGCCACGCATACCTACACAAGCACCTACAGGGTCAATACGCTTATCATTTGACTTCACAGCAATTTTTGAGCGAGAACCGGCATCACGTGCAGCACTTTTAATTTCCAGCAACTCTTCGTCGATTTCTGGCACTTCAATTCTAAATAATGTTGTTAAAACTTCAGGACGTGTTCTCGATAAAAAGAGTTGTGCGCCCTTTGCCTCTGTACGTGCAGCATGTAGCAACGAACGTACTCTATCACCTGTCCTAAAATTCTCGCGAGGCAACATTTCATCGCGAAAGAGAACCGCATCTGCATTCTGACCTAAATCCACAATGATGTTGTCACGGTTCACACGCTTAACCGTACCTGTAACAATTTCGCCTTCTTGTTCTTTAAACATTTCAACGACTTGCAAACGCTCAGCTTCTCTCACTTTTTGTACAATAACTTGCTTAGCCATTTGCGTCGTAATACGATCAAAGGCGATAGATTCTATTTGCTCTTCAACATAGTCACCAAGCTCAATGAGATCACTATCTAACTGCGCGGCGGCTAAACCTATTTCACGATATGGATTTTCAAGACCTTCATCTGAATCTTCAACCACAAGCCAACGTCGGAAAGTGTCGAAAGCACCAGATTTACGGTTGATATCAATGCGCACATCGATATCACCTTCATATTTCTTTTTTGTTGCTGTAGCTAAAGCTGCTTCTAATGCTTCAAAAATTTTCTCTTTAGGTACACCTTTTTCATTCGAAACGGCTTCGGCAACGAGTAATATCTCTTTTGTCATATAAACACCTTATAAAATACGCTTTTAAAATCTAACTACAAGATTTGCTTTGCGGATGTTATCTAGAAATAGAGTCACTTGTCCTCTGTCTAAAGTCTCTAGAGTTACTTGATTTTCTTCTACAGACGCAATCTCACCTTTTAAGTTGAATGATCCCTGAATAGGCATTTTCAACTTCACTTGAACTTCCTCACCTTGAAACTTTTGGTAATGCTCTAGAGTAAATAACGGTGATTCAATACCTGGTGATGAAACTTCTAAAACATACTGCTCGGAAATAGGATCTTCTACATCTAAAATAGCACTGACCTGACGACTCACTAGGGCACAGTCATCAACATGTATCCCCTTCTCGTGGTCAATGTAAATTCTAAGAATAGAGTTCTTTCCTGCCCGAATGTATTCAATACCAAATAACTCAAAGCCTAAAGCCTCTACAGAAGGAGCCAACATTTCGGTTAATTTATTTTCTAATGCCGCCAAGTACACACCTCAAAAAAAACGTTAATTTATTGATATATAAGAATAATACAATACCTATAGACCAAAAAAACCCCGATATAAAACGGGGTCATTAATATCTCACTTAGTCTATTTCAGAACTGGGAAGCAAGTGAGTCATACTTAATATTGGTTGCGGGAGCCGGATTTGAACCGACGACCTTCGGGTTATGAGCCCGACGAGCTACCAGACTGCTCCACCCCGCGTCTAATCATAATCATTATATGGATTCCATACAAAAAATCAACGCTTTTCACCTAAAAAGAAGATGTATATCGTATAAATGACTTATTTGCATAGTATTTATTTTTTAGACCTTCAGCATAGGCTAAATGAAGATATGTTGGTGCCGAGAGCGGGACTTGAACCCGCACGGCTATACAGCCACCACCCCCTCAAGATGGCGTGTCTACCAATTCCACCACCTCGGCATCAAACTAGGATTTAGTCTGGAATCTTTTGGTCTTTAGGTTTCGACTCATCCAAACTTTCGAGCATTGTATCAACTTTTTCGCTTTCTGTAACCACATGAGAGCTCAATCGACCAATAATTAAGCTTAGAATGAAGAAGACTGTTGCTAAAATAGCCGTTGCCTTGGTTAAAGCGCTCGCTGAGCTCTTTGCGCCAAAGAAACTACCTGATGTACCACTGCCCATCGACATACCTGCTTCAGCACCTTTACTTTGTTGAAGTAAAATCATTAACACTAAAGCAACTGCGACCAGAATATCGCAAAAGATTAAAATCTCATACATTTATCTATTTTCCAACTCGTTAACTACTTGACATAATTGGGTAAACGCTGAAGAAGATAAACTAGCACCTCCAATCAGTCCCCCATCAATGTCTTCCAAGGATAAAATTTCTGCTACATTAGCTGCATTCACACTGCCGCCATATAAGATACGAACTTGCTCTGCATCGATACCACTAGACTGACCTAGATAAGCTCTGATATGCGTATGCATTTCCTGTATTTGTGTGGGTGCAGCAACCAACCCTGTACCAATTGCCCAAACAGGTTCATAAGCTAAAACCGCATGGTTAAAAACAGGTTCTCCATTTAATTCTTTGATAGCGTCTAGCTGTGCTTGAACGCATTCTAAATGAAGACCAGATTCACGCTCTTGCTGTGTTTCTCCTAAGCAAATAATAGGGGTTAAGTTATGCTCTATCGCAGCTGCGACTTTCTTAGCTATGTCTTCATTTGATTCATTGAAATAAGTGCGCCTTTCTGAATGGCCAACTAATACATAATGACAACCTAGTTCAGAAAGCATGCGCCCTGATACTTCACCTGTATAAGCA
>MDTC01151550.1_pt1 | contig 31318 bp, 18 predicted proteins | sample 811181 | NCBI WGS metagenome assembly MDTC01 (sample SAMN05326644, study PRJNA326480) | marine metagenome | isolation source: seawater | place: Pacific Ocean: North | collected 2011
ATTGGTAAAGAAATTCATTTTTACAATCACGAAAAAATTGGTGCGGAAATGACCGAAAAGATTTTGAAAAGATTAAAGTATCCAAATGAAATAATCAACGCAGTTGTTCTTGGTGTGCGTAATCACATGAAATTAAAACATGGAGGACCAGATTCGTTTGGTGCTTCTGATAAAACTCTGCGTAAGTTTAAAGTAAATATGGGTGACCACCTTGAAGATATTTTAAATCTAATTCACGCAGATAATATTGCACACGAAGCAGGATTTGATATGCCTAATCAAATCGAAGCAATTCGTAAACGACTTAACACTTTAGGAATACCACAAGGTAAACTAAAACTTCCAATTAACGGAGATGACATTAAAAAGAAATTCAAATTAAAGCCGGGTAAAATTATAGGTGATCTACTTGCTATCGTTAAAGACGAGTATTTAGAAAATCCAAAAGTAAATGCCAATAAAATTTATCCAAAACTTGAAAAGTATTTGAAAGATCATCCTCAGTGAAAAAAGCATACTCTTTAAAAAACGAAATTCTACCTTTTCAAAAAAATCTTCCGAATGTGAAGATTGATGAATTAGTCAATAAGTATTTAGATTTTACAGATCATAAATTAATATTATTCGATTTAGAAACACTTGGTTTAAATCCTGCGTTTGATTACGAGCAAATAACAGAATTATCAGCATGGGTTGTAAACGGAAATAACTTTGATATTGAAAAGAAAATTAACTATAAAATAGAGTTAAATGAATCTGCGAAAACTTTATTAAACGATTCATTGAGCTTGGAAAGAGAAAATTGGGTGGAACGTCAAAGCAAAAGAAGAAATTCCAATTTTAGTGACCCAAACGAAATTCTTGAAATGACTCATTACCATGATTTAAAACTAAATGAAGTAAAAGAATCATTTGCAATTAACAAATTTATAGATTTGGTGAACGAATATGAAAACGTAATCTTGGTTGCCCACAATGCAAAATTTGATGTAAGATTTATGACTATTAGATCATCGAAGTACGATCAAAAATTACCTGTTACAAAAACACTGGATACATTAAAACTTGCTAGATATTTTTTCGCACCACTGGTTCAGAAATTATCAAATCAGAAGAATATAAAAGAAATCTATGATTCTTTATTTAGACAACGTAAAGATTTTGTTCATATAAGTTCAAAACTAGGAGAAATTGCAAATGCACTTAATATCAACTCAGAAGATTGGCATAGTGCTGATGCAGATGTGTATATGATGTACGAGATTTTAAAGTATATGCTAATGTTTTTTAAAACGCATAAAAATGAAGACATAAAATCATATCAAATCAAAATTCTTAAAAGAAATATAGGAAAGTACAAATCAAAATGAGTGCAAACGGAAAATCAAGACCATTAATGGAAAGTGAAATAAAAGCTGCCCAAGATGAAAGTGTCTCGGCAGCTGATGCGGCTAGAAAACTTAATGTCAGCTATAACACTTACAAAAAGTATGCAAAACTTTATGGAATTATGGAACGATGTAAATGTACAGATGCAACTGGTCGTCCTAAAGTGCATAATCCGTATAAAGGAAAATATCCTCTCGAAGAGTTGTTAATGGGGATGCATCCATCGTATCCACCACATAAACTTAGAAAAAAATTGTTTGGAGCAAAACTAAAAATAGAAGAATGTGAAGTATGTGGATATTCAGAAAAAAGAATTACAGACGGAAAAGTTCCTTTGATTTTGGCATTTAAAGACGGTGATCGTTCTAATCATGTTTTAGAAAATTTAGAAATTGTATGCTACAATTGCTATCATAATGTTTATGGAAATTTGTTCGGAATTACAAAATAACCGACTGAACTAATATTTATCTTTGAGATGGATAAAAAAAGTTTAAAAAGTCATATTCTTCAGCAATTGGGTGTTTTAATTGAGTTTGACATTATAAGTTCAACATCACTAGAAGAATTCATGGAAACCTATAAGGAAATAGCAGAATCATCAGACGATATATCTGAATTAAACAAGGTATCATCGTTGTTAAATAAAAAAGAGTATAATAAAATACCAGGATTTACAAATCCAACACCAGGACCATCTGGAAAAAAAGATCCAAGTTTAGACAAACTTGCTGTAGCACTTATAGAGTTCATCATCAAGAAAACACAGGATCCAGAGGATTGGACATATATTATAAATTATATGGTTGAAAAACTTGGATTAGAGTTTGAAGATGATGACGATGCAGAAGGGGATATTTAAGAAACCGTAAACTAGATGTGAATTTAATAATAGATGCAGATTTAACAAATCCTCCGTCCGAAATTTCAGTATTTCGTGACATAACTCTGTATTCTAAAGTTTATTTAGATTTAGATGTATTATTAGAATGTGAATCGAGTGACAAAGACATTTATTATTATTGGTTAAAAAATCGTGGAGCATTTGATTATGTTGATGATTTTGTAGGTGCAGAACAAGAAAAAGGTCTTACAATTCGTTCTTCTAACGCAACAATCACAATAAAATACCTTCGTGTGGAAGAATTAAATAAAGTTATATATTTATTAAAGAAGAATACTTTATACTTATAGCTTAGGGTAATTACAAAATTTAAATCGGAAAAAAAGAACATGGGAACACTTAATAATAGATTTCAGTATGTATGGTACGGAACTTGTGGAGAACAAGAAGAATGTAAACCATATGTTTTTAAAGAAAATCCTGCACAGTTAACTGATGCAGTTGAAATGATTTCATCATTCACTACCTCAAGTGCAAATAACTCTCCTTTATTTTACAAACCTGAAGAAGATGAAGGTGATTTAGTAAGTTTAGAGTGTGGTGGGATGTATTGTATTACTTTACGACCTGGTAAAAGTTTAAACATTCCGGGATTGACAGCTGCTGGTAGTGAAACAATTAAAGTCGGTGAAAATCAACTTGCTTCTAAAATTTCATTTACGTGTGCCGATGTATTTAGTGCAACACCATCCCCTACGGTTCCTGAGTGTATTCCAGAATCATTCACAAGTTTTAGGATCAATGCAATTAGTCAGCAAGTAGAATTACTAGGTGCTAACCAAATATTTGCATTATTTTCAGTTAATGATCAAATTGGAATGGATGAGTCCTATTTTACATCTGCACTTGGAACTCAAATAGATGTTAAATTTCCAAGTGGTATAACCTCACAGGTCATTTTAACAGGTGCAAAACCTAGTGATGTAGGTGGAATGTTTTATGTGGATCGTGGAACTGGTTGCTTTGGTGGTGCGTACACAAGAGGAATAGGTGATAATTGGATTGTGAATCTTGAGTTATTGTCTGGTGAAGACGTACAACCTGATCCCGAACCAACACCAACTCCAAAGTCTGATGTAAATTGTGATTGTGCTCCTAGCAATTATACAAAAGTTGTTATTACGGGTCCTCAAACTCCAAATGATGGTCATGTTTTTGCAGGATTTGCAACTGGCTCGGATGTAAGTTATGATACTTCAAGTTTAAATACTGAGGGTGTTGCGTGTAGTGTTGATTTATTATTTCCAAATGGTGCAAGTCTTGGAATGATTGTGTTTAATACTAAAGTTCCAAACAATACTCAGTTTTTTATAAAAAGAGGTAATGTATGCTATACTGCTACTGCATCAAGTTCTAATAGATTAAGCAATGGTGACTGGTCATTAACAACAGTTGTATCAAAGAACTTGTCAAACGAATGTGGTGACTCTGAAGTGGTGCCTGATCCCGACCCAACACCAACACCAGAAGTTGAACCAACTCCAACTCCCAAACCACAAACAATAGGTGATTGTTGTCCGAACACAAGTAGAAAAGTATCTACAACTGGAACAAACGATTTAGGTGAGGTACAAGATATACTAAGTGGTCAAAGTAAAGGTGTTACAACTTTGAAATACACAACTTGGGAAAATGGAGGTGAGTTGTGTATTGATATGACTGATCTAGATGGAGTAACACCTAACGACTCAGAGGTATTTAGATTTTATTCGTTATCAGATAATCCAGGAACTGCAATAGGAGCAATTGCACGTGTATATAACAATGGTAAAAATAAATTTTACTACACATCTGCAAGTGGAGTATGCTACGAAGCAGAATATACAGAGGCAGGTCAAGATTGGCAAAATCCAGTGGTAATGCAAGAGTCTTCAATACAAGGAAGTTTAGACTCAAATCAAGGAAATGATTATTACTAACCACCATCTTAATATTATGACCGAAGGGGTATGTAAAAAATGGGAAACTTAAATGGTCCTTGGTTAATTGGATGGGTAGGAGATACAAGTGGTTGTGAAGAATATAATGTTAGTGATTTGCAATCAAAAATCGAGATAATATTTCAGACATCACAATCAGGTACAGGATTCGCAGTACAAAAAGCAAACTCAGCTGATAGTCCATTTGCAACTATACGACAACTTCAATGTGGAAGTTTGGTCGTAATGAAGTTAGACGGTGAAACTAACTTAAATTATGTAGTGCAATCAAAACCATCAAATTCAAAGGTAATTCCAAATTTTCCTTTGGAAATAAATGTAGACGGACTTACTGATGGGTATGCAGATGGAAATGGTGAATACATTATAACAACTCAATTTAAAAATGACTTTCCTACATATAAAAATACAAATGGTTGGATAATAGAAAATGCCAGCGGGTTTTGGAAGATAATTCACGAAATAGATAATTTAAATTTTTTAACGAATGATTCAATAAATCCTGTACAAAGTCCATACAAAGAAATAAATTGTGAGTCTAGTTGCCAAACTGCAAAAATTAATGGTAGTGAAATACTTGATGATGATGCAATTGAAGATGATGACACTAACGATTCTGATGATAATTTACCTGTATTAGAAAATTTACGTACAATTGATGTGGGTACAAATTCATTTACAATATCATGGACACCGGTACAAAATATTTCAGAATACGAAGTAGAAATTTCTGATACAATAACATTTACAGAATCATCAAAATATAATGTAAATAGAAACAAGCAATTTCATCAATTTACAAATCTAACTGATGGGTTTGTTTATTTTTACAGAGTAAGATACAAAGAATATCTAGGTGAAACAGATGGAAATTTTGTTGTTAGAAAAATCACAACTCCAATTTCGGGTAATAGGTTTAATCTAAGTGTAAATTTAAACACAAACTTTAATCCACAACTAAGGTGGGAAATTCCTTCTAATATTCAAGGAGATTACTCTTATACTATCAAGAGGTCAACCGATAGACAATCTTGGTCTGATGTCAAAACATTTACAAAAACTCAAGCAATCACGGAATATGTTGACGAGGAAATTACTAAAACAAGCATTTACTACTATTATATGGTATTCCATAATGGAATGGACGGAACTCCGTCACAGATTCAAAGTATTACCATTGACAAAGATAAACCTAAAAAACCGAATGTAATAAAACCAAGCTCACCTACATCAATAAAAAGATTTAATTTCAAATGGGACAAAGATGATAAGGTGTTAAACTATTTTTACAAGTTCAACGAATCGGATTGGATAAAATTACCAAGTACAATTCATGAGGTTACAATAAGTGGTGAGGAAGGTAAAAATATATTTCAAATAAAAGCAGTTGACTCGTTCAATAATGAATCAGAAATTTCTATAAGTGAGATATTGCTTGACATTACACCTCCGTCAAAACCAATCATTAAGAATGAAGAAACTGTATCTAATAAAAAAGAATTAGAATTTAGTTGGGAAAATAAATCACAAGACGTAAAAGAATTTCAATATAGGTTTAATGGAAGTTCTTGGATTAGAATAGATAAGTCTTTAGATTCTGTTGTTTTAAAAAGCAAGCAACAAAACAATAAATTTGAAATCAAGGCATTGGATAATGTAGGAAACGAATCAGATATATCAGAATTTTCCATATTCGTAGATTTTCTACCACCATCTGCACCTATATTGAAAAAAGTAGAATCACCAACAAAGTTGAAAAAATTATTTTTTAGTTGGACAACAAATGAAGAAGTTGAAGGATTCCAATACAGAGTATCTACTTGGAAATCCAATGAAAATAAAAATATAGGTAGCTGGAACAATTTAGCATCCAGTACCCGTAGTTTGGAAATTGATGGTATAGATGGATATTTGAGTTTTGAAATAAAATCGTTTGATGAAGTTGGGAATGAATCTGATATAACCACTCAAAATTTATTAGTTGATTACACTCCTCCTTTACAACCAAACTTAGATGAAATTGATGTTGTTTACGATCCATCTATTGGTAAAACCCAAGTCCGCTATCAAGTGACAATAGACAATTCTGCAATAGCATCACGATATAATTTGAATAATACTGGATGGCAAGAATTGCGTAAAAGTTTTGATTTAGAGGTATCAATGGAAGAAGGTTTAAATTCATTGGAAATTTATTCATATGATTCGGTGGGGAATCAATCATTAATAAGAAAAATAGAGAAATTTATTGATAATCTAGCTCCATCTAAACCAGTATTTGTATCACCAATTGGTGGTTCTCCAAAAAACTTAATTCCTGAATTATGGAATCTTTGTCAAAAAAATGAAATGTTGAACGACCTAAATAGCATAAATATATCGTATGCGATTGTATCTGATAATACACCTGTTAATTTTGAAAAACTACAATACGGAAGTAGACAACCAAGTGCAATGACCTCTTCCTTAAGAACTAACTCAGTATCAGAATTTGAATTTGAAACAGAAATAGAAAGTGCATTTCGTAGTTTTAAAAAAATTATAGAAGACTTATACGATAAAATAGAGATAAACTTTTTAAATGTTGGAACAGAATCTGAAATTGTAAAAAATATACCAGTGGGGTCACAACATGGATTCTCCACGCAGGTAAAAAATGAATTTGAAATTGCTGACATAAGAATTGGTATGGTAGACGAATCAATTGATTTTCTTCATGAGATCCAAAATCCAGATACGGATAATTTTAGTATATCAAGTGCAATTCTATTTGATAAAAATTTGAATTGGGAAGTTGATGCAAAAGTTAATAACAATTCGTATAGTATTCAATATGCAATGAGATATTATTTAGGAAGAGTTTTTGGGTTGCCAACAAATAAAGAGAATGAACACGGAACTCAGCATAAATTAGAAAAAGGTCTTAGTGTAAAAAATCGTGAATCGTCTGACAAAAATCTTTTTTCAAAAATATACGGAATTAATAATTTTAATCAAAGTCAAGTTCGTGTTATTAACGACCCGATTATTGATGTAAATTGGAAAAGTGAAAGTCTGTCGTTATATGAATTTAAGTATGCTTTTATTTCTCAAGAGGGTAGAATTAAATCAATGGAAAGATGGAGTCAATTAAATCAAACTCCATCTAAAATAGGACGTAAGGTAGTAGATACGACTCTCACCGGAATTGATAGTGCATTGCTCAGATTCTATGTAAGAGGACTTGACACTTCGGGAAATATTTCAGAAGAATCTTACATTGATTTTATTTTACCAAAAAATAAAATGCAGACAGACATTGAAATACATAGTGTTGATCAAATATGTGAATCAAATTCAGACTACAAATTTAATAACAATTGTTGGGATAAATTTGGTCTATTTAGTGCTGAGATTCGGGTGACAAATTTGGAATTGAATAATCAACATTTGGTTGTAGAAATAAGTGAGCATAATAAAAACTTTGCCAGATATGAAATTGTAAGCAACTTAAACCAAAGTAAATTTACAATTAATTCTTTAAAACCTAATACAAGTTATTCATTTAGAGTGTTGGTTGCAACAAATGGAATTGAGTTAAATAATTCTGTTTCATCTTATGAAAATCTTGTAGGAATATTCTACGGAAGATTCTCAAAACCTGTGAACCTAAAAACTTCAAACTCTTTTATGCAGAAACCCGCAACTCCAAGTATCAAACAAATTCTACATTATAGAATTGTTGATTCAAATAATACCAAATACAAATATCCTCTTGGAGAGTCTATGGCATTGAACATTTGGAAACCAACCTGTATATTAAGATGGAATCGTGTTAATGAAGATTTCTTTAAGAACTACACTATTGAGTATTACAAATCAAATCCAACAAGAAGTAAAACTTATTACAAACAGATTTCTGATCAATCTCAAACTGAAGAAATTATCAAATTAGATGATTATGATTCCACATACCATTTTAGAATAACGATAAACGATACACTAGGAAATACCGAATCATCTACACGGCATGAATATAAGACCGTTCCCACCAACAATCCACCTAGATTGATGGAAGAATTTAATGTTTTTTATTCAGGTGAAATAAAATCAATTTACAACGAGAGACCTAACTCTAAATGGACATTGGGAATTAAGTTGCCAAAAGCATACGATGACCAATTTTTGAAGAAAAATTTAGATGGTTCGATTCAACATGAAGTTCCTGATGTTGAAGATTTTACTCGTAAGGATTATACTCTCATAGACTGGAAATCATCAATAGGTCACCCACCTATGAAAATAGAGTACAAAACCACAGAATACTCTGGTGAAGAAAAGATTGTATATTGGGTAACTCATACTGATGTGTATGACTCGGAATTAAATAAGACTGATATAAAAATATTCCATGACAATCAACTTGGAAATTTTATAAGAATACCTGGATTTGAACAAAATATTAAATACGATATATCGTTTTCTGTATTTGACACAACTGGTCATTATATTACTAAAACAAAAACAATACGTACAAAATCAAAAGAAAGTGACGGAAGTGAAATTAAAATTAAACCATCTATTCAAGTAGAAAAATTTAAATACATAAATGGACTAGACAGTGCGGGCAACTCTTTAAGTAAAATGCAATGGTTATTGGATATAATTGTAAACATAAAAAGTACAGATGATGTAAAACAATTTTATGTTTATGAAAGAACTAATGCAAGTCAAGTGTACAAGACTCGTCACGAAATTAATATATCAGATATTGCCAAAGATAGAATTTGGAATCACGCAGGTACAACTACCTATACATTGAGATTATCTGGATTCCAACCTCGTACAAGATATTATATAAAAGTGGATGCTGTGAATAGCTTTGGTAATTTGTCTGAATCATCTAATGTAGTAGAATATGTTACTCCTATTGGTGATGTAAAAATTCCAGAGACTCCAATTCTAGCATCTATTCGTAGAGTAAAAACAAGTAGTGGTGGTCAACTTTCGTTTTCACTGAGAAATGCAACTGAACCAAATCTCGATTTTGTAATTTTACATCATGTGTATGATAATGAAAATGATTTACCCAAATCAATGTGGGACTATAAAAGTAAAAATGCTATTTCGGGATCAAGACTAAATTTACACTTTGCAAATAGACCAAGTGTGAACATAGGAATTTCATCTGATAATTCAAAATATCATACAATAGTTTTTATGTGGAGAGACTCTGCATTTAATTACTCAGTTCCCTATGTTAAAACATTTGAACCAAACGCATTAATGGAAATTTCAATGGCAGATGATGATTATTATGCAAATGATTACGAACAAGAGGAGAATGTTTTAGTTTTAAATTAGATATTTGCATCTATGTAACAATTTTTTAAAAACAAAGTATATTTATTAAAGAGATGGAAGAAAACGAACTTAATAGAAAATATCAGTACGGTTGGTACGGAACCTGCGAAAATGAGTGTGAACCACTTTATTTTAATCAATTCAGTGATAGAGATAAAATCGAGTCTGTGATTCGTGTATCTGTTTCAGACGGACGTTCGTTTGAAAAATTTACTGCATATGATGAATCTTCTTTATCGTGGGTCAACAACCTACCAAATAACGAATCATTTGATGATTACATAAATCCACAATTCAAACACATGGAATGTGGTATGGGATACTTGGTTGTTAGAAAAACAGACAACTTTGAATCTTTTAAAATTGATGGATTTACAATTGGTAATTACAATGGTCCGTCAGATGGATACCAAGCAGGATTCGTTGCAGTAGATGGATGTCCAGAACCAACTCCAACTCCAACACCTGCTCCTCCATATATCAAAATTGAAACACTTGAAGTTGATTACAATTACGATGGTGACGAGGGTGAGGTTTTAATTAAGTTTACAATTCGTCTGTTGGAAACTGATTCGTGGCAATATCAAATATCAGGTGATCCAAACACATATACGGTTCTTGCTCAAAATGGAAATGCTATTTTGTCAAAACAATATGTTTCAGATCCAGGAGACTTTTCACTTACTGTGACGGGATTAGATTCAAGTGGAAAACCAGTTGATGTTCAAAATTCAAAAGACACTCGTTTTTATCAAGTTCTTGCACCAACACCTACACCAACACCTGAGAGAACACCAACACCTACACCAACACAAACACCTACTCCATCACAAACTCCATTTAATTGTGAATGTTCACCAAGTACACATAATAAGATAGTAGTGGATTCAGTAAGCATGATCAAAGATTCTCATCTATATGTGCTACCGGTAGGAACTGAAGTTGGAATCAACTTTGATGAGTTTAGTACAGCAAGTCTTGCGTCCACTGTAGAATTCTACAAACCAAATGGTGATTTCATTGGACAAATAGGATTCACAGGAGTCGCACCAGTCACTGCATTGATTACTTTAAAAGACACAGATAGTGGTGTATGCTATGAAGGAACGGCAGATTCTTCTAATCAAACTGGTGATACATGGGTAGTGAATATGACCGAACGAGTATTACCAGGAGATTGTCAACCAACACCAACTCCTAAGATAGAGGATTGTTGTGACGGATTGGGTACAAGTACAGATGTTACTGAGGGAGGTACGATAATTCTGAATAACAATGTATCTGGTGATGCAACTGGAGTTGCAGGTAAACTTTGCTGGAAAGAATTACCTGAATCAACCGGTGGTGGAACAGATGCTTCGTATAGTTGTCCAATTGAAACTGACGATTTCTCATTAGGTGGACTTGTTATAAATGTTCAAAGTCCATTGGATTCTTCTAACAATAGATTCGTATTAGAGACAACTGACGGAAAATGCTATGAAGCAATACTTGAAGATTCTGGAGATGGATTTAATATTTTTAGAAGGATAAAGTAAAATGGCAGTGATACAACAAGGAAATTCATATAAAGCAGTAATTGGGTGGTACGGAACTTGTGGTGAAAGTGAATGCCAAGATTTAGAACTCTCTGTTTTCAAAAACCAATCAACCATAACCGCAGTATTTCAGTGGGATACCAATGGTGTCTTAAAAGTTTGGAAAGAAAACCTACCAGACGCTTTAAATAGGCAATTTAACAAATTAGAATGTGGTAAAATGTATTATATCTATGTTCGTCCTGGTCAAGGATCGTTTACAATACCAAATTTTGTGGTATCATCGTATGAAACTGTAGATGCTGGACGAGTGACATCTTCATGTGTTGCACCGGTTGATGAACCAACTCCAACACCTGAAAAAACACCGACCCCAACACCAGAAAAGACTCCAACCCCAACACCTGAACCTGTGACTGATATAGAGTGTTGTTCATCCTCAACAACAACATATACAACAGATGGAAATCTCGGTGTTGATGTAGAAGTTGGATATGTTTTTCAAGGAAACTCAAAGTCGATTACTGTTTTAAAATACAATGGTTGGCAATCTGGTGGGAAACTCTGCGTGGATATGACAAATTTGGATTCTGTATCCGAAAACCAAAACGAAGTACCTAGATTCTATTCCTTGCCAAGTGATCCAGAAACTGCGATTGGTTCTATAACAAGACAATATAACAATTTAAAAAATACATTTTATTACACAGATACAAACAATGTCTGTTATATGGGTGAGTATACAGATGATGGACAAGATTGGCAATCACCTGTGGTATTAACAAATGTAGGTGAAACAAACACAGACGATGATGACCCAACTCCTACTCCGAAGCAAACTCCAACTCCAACACCTGAAAAACCAAACCAACTTGAATTTCGTTGGTCAACAATTGATGTACAAGGAGTAGGGGAACGAGAAGTCCTTCAAGTCAAAAACATATTAAAACCTACAAATTCAAATTTTGCTTCAAGAAACACAAGTGAAAATTGGTCAACCGTTTATGGTTACACAGGAAACGATGGAGCATATTCACTGAGTAACGCTTTTTGGCCAGACGCGGCAGTTGCTTCAAACTATAATGATCATTATTCAAGTATTAACTATGATGGTTTGCAGTTTGCACTAGGATCAAATGAAACTGATGGAACAATTGGAAACTATAAGCAACTTTCAGTAACATTGTCTGATACAACAGAGTTTTCACACGATTCATCCGAATCAAGTCCATCCTATTTGTTTATTTACAAAGAGGATAATTCAGATTCAGATTCATCTGCAAAAGGTGCAAGTGATGTATGGCCTGTAATTGTAAAAAAATTAGAACCAACACCTACTCCAAAACAAAATACAGATAACGATGAAACTCCAACACCTGTTGATTGTACTTGTATTCCAGACGGATTATCAGTTGCTGAACTTCCAACGGGAATCATGGATTCAGTTGGTGGTTATACCTTTGCTGAGTTTGAAAAAGGTGCTAAAATAGCATGGGACGAATCTTCACTTAAAAATGGATTTGCAATAATTTACATGAGTTTGCCAAATGGAGACTCTGGGGGTACAATAGTTTTCTCGGGAAAAGATCCTGATGATACAGTTTTATATTATATGACAGAGAGCAAGTGTTATACTGCAACAATTGGTGAAGATCAAAAAGAAAGTGATGGATATTTTGGTACTTGGACTCTTGTAAACGAACTTTCAGAGAAATGTAAAGATGCTTCCTTTGAAGAAGAAGTAACTTGTTGTACAGATTATGAATCTAAAGTGTATGTGATACTCGGAAACTCTACTGAGAGTGTCAATGGTGTCCAAAATATTAAAACTCACGATGACGGAAAAATGGATGGTACATTATGCTTTACTGCTGATCCATTACCAGATGATTTTGTACCTGCACCTGGTCCTGCCTACATTGTATCGTTGGAGGGTCAACCATCAGACATGGCGTTTGCACTACATCTGTCAAGAGACTCTGCTGGAATAAAATTTATTTATCGTCTCAAAAACGGACAATGCTACGAAGGATACATAGGTGACGATGAAGACGTCACATTTACTGAGATAGTATAATGGCAATACTTTTGCAAAGTGATAATTCCTTTGCCAAGTATCTAGTTTGGTGTGGAGTATGTACCGATGATTCTGACACCGAATATGATTTAACAACCACAGATAAAATATTACAAGTAACTGAATATTCCGCATCCGGGTTGTTGTTAAGAGTATATGATACATCTGTTTTTGAATCATTTTGGGACTTTTCAAAATTAAGAATAGGTCATGCTTATCATATCACTTTGAGAAAAGGAAGTGGTCAAGTTGAAATTCCAAACATTGCAGTTTCGTTTAGTGAAAGTAATTCAATTAGTAAGATTACGACTACCTGTGGTGCAATCGCACCGACACCCACACCAACACCAAAATTAGTTTTAAATACACCAACACCTAAAGATTTGGTAGATGAGCCTTTTGATTGTTGTTCGGATATGAGAAGTGTTACACTTAACAACGATGCAGATGGAGTATCTTTACAAGTTGTAGATGATAAGTTTACAGGTGGAAAACTTTGTTATTCTTTAAAGGACGAAAGTGTACCGGTGGTCTCGGGTCAATCTGAGAGTTTTTATGCAAAAACTAATTTAGGAGATTTTATTGCAAATATTGTAATAAGTTCAAAAGAGGGACTTAATTCATACAAAGGATTTGACGATTCATCGTCTGGTAGATTTGTATATAAAATGCCAAATGGAGATTGTTACGAGGGAGATTTTGAATGGGCAACTCCAAATGATTATACAAAAGGTCCCATAATGACTAAGATAGAAGCAGAATCAGTTATAGAATTTAACGAGGAACTTTTATCTACACCGACATCTGCAAGATATTACTTGCCAGAAGAAACTCCTTCACCTGAGGGTTCTGGATTAAATCCAAATATAAATTTTAATTCAGATGATTATACATCAACTATTTTAAGTGCAGGAACAAACGAGTATGGACAACTTGCAAGTGAGTTTTCTGGTGTTGGATTTTATCCAAGTTATATTCCATCATATAGTTTATTTTCTGCAAGTAAAAATCATTTCTTGTATTTGAAATCAGATGGAACTTTGCATGGAGGAGGACTTGCTTTAGATGGTCAACTTGGAAATAGTCCACGATTGAATACAACAAACTCGTCTGAAAATACATCTGAGCAAATTATGGACGAAAACCTAGAGAGTATACGTGACATTTATACAACAAATTCTTGTTCATTTGTAATTAAATCTGACGATACACTATGGGGATTTGGTAAAAATGAGTCAGGTGAATTAGGAACTGATAATGAATTAGGATTTTCGACTGCATATGCCAAAAAAATAAGTCTTGACGATGTATATGCATTTATACGACCTAGCAACGCACCTACTGATTTTTCTGTCACTTATGTAAGAACTAATTCTGGTGAAGTGTACGGATGCGGGTATAATCTAAATAATAATTTTTTACTAGGTACATCCAATTCTAATTATTTAGGTATGGTGAAAATGCCAATAGAAGATTCGGAATTAGTTTCGATTTCACTTACATCCACTTCTACATTTTTATTGAAAACAGACGGTAGAATTTATGTGACTGGTGATGTGGGTACAAACGGAAATGGTGGCATTGGTTTGACTGAGCAAAATAATAAAACTGATTTGGTTAGATTAGAAAATTGTGTAAGTAACGATCAACTTCTACCATTTGAAGATATTACACAAATACATACAAACGGAAAAGATGCATTAGTTGCATTAAGAGCAGATGGAAAGGTTTTCACATGGGGAATCGGAGAAGAAATCCTTGGTATAGGAAATCCAAATGATTATTCAGATGGATACAGTATTACACATTCAAGTGAACCATCATTGCGAGGTAGATCAATTCCAACTCAGGTAAATATTAGTGATGTAAAATATGTTAGTATGTCAAGTAACTGTTGTTTTGCGGTAAAAACCGATGGAACATTGTGGACATGGGGTACACCTTCTAATAATGAAAACGGATTGTACGACTCTGATACAAGATTTCAACCAACTTTAGTTGAATTAGATACTTTCCTTGAAGTAAGAGTAGAATCAATAATTTCTACATCTATAAATAATTTTATAAGACTAGAGTACACTTAATTTTGTAATGATAAAAATACATGATTAAGATATGGAAATTCTACCAAAAGTCTTACTGCTTCTGTAAAATATTTGATTATGCGAATCCTGTAATTTTTGAATAAATTAAATAAAAAAGAGTATTTATAATAGTGGAAAATCTTGTTATCGATCAGCATTCATCTAATCCAATTTACATCCGTGGGTGGTACGGCACAGATGACCATTGTAGTCCTTTCTTACTAAGAACACTTGAAGATGTTTTATATATCGTATCAACAACGAGTCCTAATAGCACATCTAGAGCAATTTACACTCCAACTGCTCCTGATGACACACAGTTGTTTTCTAAACTTGAATGTGGACATTGGTACGAAATTGTTTTAAAACCAGGTAACACAAAAGGAATTACTATACCGGGATTCATACCAAATAACTTAGGTCTAGGAGATAGTGGACGAATTGTAGAATACGAAAATTTTTCAGATTCCAATTCATATAGTATTACCAAACCAATAGTTTTATCAGAGACAAATTACACTTATGTTACAGGATGGTACGGAGGTTGTGGTGATACCGATTGTGACGAGTATCAATTGAGAAACTTAGAATCAAATTTGTATATAGCATCTGCAATTACAAACACAAAAACATCACGTTCTATTTACACTCCAACTGCACCTGACTCTATTCAAGTATTTTCTACAATGAAATGTGGATTTCCTTATGAACTAATTTTTAAACCCGGAGAGGGAACAATTTCAATACCACATTTTATTTGGAATAAATTAGGTGATTCTCCCGTTGGAGTTGTGGTAGATGTGTGTCCAATCCCAACACCGACACCAACACAAACAGAGACGCCAACACCAACACAAACAGAAACACCGACTGAGACACCGACTGAAACACCGACTGAGACACAAACCGAAACACAGACGGAAACTCAAACCGAGACACCTACCTCTACTCAGACAGAAACTTTTACACAAACTCCAACGATAACGACAACTCCCACGGGTACACCAACGGAAACTCCAACGGAAACACCAACGCAAACTGAAACTCCAACGGAAACACCAACGCAAACTGAAACTCCAACACAAACTGAAACCCAAACAGAAACTTATACACCAACCCCAACCGAAACACCAACAGAGACTGAAACACCTACACAAACCGAAACTCAAACAGAAACTTATACACCAACACCAACCGAAACACCCAACATTGATAAGTTGACAAATTATCCACAAGGTGGTTGGTTAAGTACAGAGTGGGCAGGATGCTATGATTCTAACTCTGTACCAAACAAAACCTTTACAGTTTTTACAACCCAAGTTTGGCAAAATACGGCAAAATTTTGGATGTCACTTGACTCTGAATATAGTGATCTTAATTGTGCCGGAGAGTGGGAAGAGTCTATGATAGACAATAAAAAAAGACACATGAGAAACAAAAAGTTTCTTGGAAAATATTTCACAGACGGTACAAACACATCAGGTGGCTATGATGTCAAAATGTATAAGCAAGATGGTACATACGTAAGAGATGCAGTTTTATGGGGATTTGGTCGTTCAACAGAAGCAGATGAAACAGGAAATGTTGAGTTATACATAAAACCAAGTTTCCACTTTCCAAGTGCATCTAGTAATTCAAAAGATTACGAAAAAGTACAATCGTGGATTAAAGATGCTTATTTTGTACCATATCCTATTCCTGTAAAAACACCAACACCTACACCTACCGAGACACCAACAATTACTCCTCAACAAGCACCTTATGATGTAGAGTTAACAGATGCAACAGATGAAACACTTTCATTTGCATGGAAACTTGTATCGACACGACAAGAAAAAGTAAAAATACAAATATCAGACGATGCCAACTTTTCAAATATAGTTGACGAGAATATCATACTTGAACAAGATGAACGAAACAACGAGATATTTACAAGTCTTACTAATTCTAAGAAATATTATGTAAGAGTTTCTGCATTCCTTCCGTCTGGTGCTGAAAGTGATTACGCATATGCAGAAGGAACAACTACAGTACCTGGAAAAAGTTTAAACATTACTTCATCGGTAACTGATGATGGAAAAAATCCAAAATTAAGTTGGCAACACACATTTGCAGATTATGATAATGTTGCAGTATACCGATACATGAGTGATAGTAGTGGTTATGTAAAAATAATGACAATAAACAAAAGTGGTGGGAATTCATTTATAGATAGCTCTATTACAGAAGATGGTACATATCAATACAAGATTCAAGTAAATAACAATGGTGACAAGTTTGGAGGTTCATTTTCTGATGTGTTTACAATTACAATAGATACAACTCCTCCTGAGATTCCAAATATATCTGTAAATTCGGATAGAACAAATAATTCAAGTCCAACTTGGAGTTGGAATTCAATTTCAGATGCAGTAAAATTCCATATAATACTTAAAAAGAAATCTCCTGATGAACAAGATATTTATGAATCTGATAATTATGCTGATACATCGTTTACACATGATACAGAATTATCAGATGGAACTTATGAATTATCAATTGCTAGTATTGATTCCGTTGGAAATAAAAGTGAATTTGCTCTAAAAACAATTGAAATTGATACAACTCCACCAAGTTTACCAACTTTACAAGAACCAAGTTCTCCTACTAATAACAAAAAACCAACTTGGACATGGAATCTTAATTCTGATGTATCCAAATACGGAATAGTATTTAATAATAGTTCCGAGGCAATAGTGACAGGTACATCATTTAGTCCCACCGAGGATATGAGTGACGGTACATACATTTTTAAAATCCGTGCGTATGATGAACTTGAAAATGTTAGTGAATATGTAGAAAGTCAAATTCAAATTGATGCAACTCCACCTGAGTTAGTCAATATTACAAGTGAAGCACTGACATCTTCAAACAAACCTACATGGAACTGGAATGAAGTAGAAGATGTCGTTGAATATGGTGTAACATTAAATTCAAATATTGAAATAAAGCAAACTGAAACTTCATTTACTTCACCAGTAGAATTGTCAGATGGAACACACTCTTTGAGAGTAAGAGGAAGAGATGTAGTTGGAAACTGGAGTGATTATTCTGTTAGTACAATTGTAGTTGATACAACTGCACCGAACAAACCAAACCCATCAGTTATTGCTAGAACTGCAAATCAAAAACCTACATGGTCATGGGACACTTCTAATGATGTGGTTTTATACGAAGTGCGTATAAATAATGGGGTGATGTTTACACAAACGACTAACTCATATACGCCATCTGAAAATTTGTCAGACGGAGAATATACACTCAAAATACGAGCAAAAGATGAAGTTGGAAATTATTCTGATTTTGCTGAGAGTACGGTAGTAATCGATACAACTGCACCTGAAAAACCAAATCCAACATCAACAACTCCAACTACAAATAAAATTCCAACATGGAACTGGCCAAGTATAAGTGACGCAATAGCATACGGTGTCATACTGAATAATTCATCAGAGGTATTTGTGCAGACAAATAGTTTTACATCTCCGTCTGCTTTATCAGATGGTGAAAATATAATCAAAGTAAGATCACAAGATCAAGTTGGCAATGTCAGTGAGTATGGTATTCATTCTATTTTTATTGATACAACTTCACCTGAAGTTCCTGTGGTTTCTTCAAGTACACCAAGTACAACATCAAATAGACCGACTTGGGGTTGGGGCATCATATCTGATGCTGAAAAATACAATTGGAAACTTGAAAAAGTTACAGAAGCAGGAGAACTAATATCTAATGTATTGGTGGGGAGTACATCTTTAAATTCATTTACTCCAAATCAAAATCTAGGAGATGGATACTATAAATTAAGTGTGTCTGCGATAGATGAATTGGAAAACGAAAGTTCATTTGGAAGTTTTGTAGTTTTTGTAGATTCAACTCCACCTGAGATACCAATAATATCAGCAGATAGTGAAACTAGAAACAGAAGACCGATTTGGAGTTATTCGAGTGAGAGTGAAGATGTAAGTCAATACGGAGTGGTTTTCAATCAACAAACTGAATTTTATACAACAGATACAAGTTTTATACCGACTGAAGACTTGGAAAATGGGAAGTATACACTAAAAGTAAGAGCAAAAGATGAACTAAATAATTGGAGTGAACAATCTGAAAAGGATGTTATTGTTTATTGTATACCATCTACATATGATATTACAAAAATTCCAACAACTCATACGAGTCCAATTTTTATGGATTCGGGTCGTGGAAATACTTTTATACAATTCTTACCAAATGATCAATTTGGATTCGATTATGATAACTTTACATTTGCTTCAAATGGTGGAGGATCACTTGCGATACAAATAAATAACGAGCATATAGGTGATATAATTTTTGGAGGAGGTACTATGCCGGCGGTAGGAACTTGTATTTATTTGCAAAGAGAAGGCATTTGTTATTGGGCAAAAGTAGAAGAACCACTCTCGGGACAATATTTATCTAACTTTACACCAAATTTTACAGGAGAATGTGAATAATTATACTAATAAACGAATTAAAATTTTTTATATAAAATATTTATAAAAACTATTACACTACAAATTAGGAGAAAAAATAAGATGGCATTAATAACAACTTCAAAGTCTTTAGGATGGTATGGGGTACATACAAATCAAGATTGTACACCATTTAAATTGCATGAGCAATTTGGTACTTACACCGCGTCCGGATCATTTCAGGTTGGTAAATCTGGATTATCAGAAAGTCAAGCATCACAAATATCAGTATGGACTATGTTACCAAATGGTGGTGCATGGCCTTGGTCTTTGACAGCAGAAAAGAGATATAGAAATCATCCTTTGCCTGCATTACAAGAACTTGTAAAACAACACGATGAATTAAAATGTGGTCAAGCATATTGGATAACATGGACAGGAAGCGGAGATCTAAATATACCTGGATTCGTTCCAACTGCGGTTGGTGTTGATATGGGAAGAATATCGGATTAATTTTAATAAAGGGAGAATAACTAAATGGCAAATATAAATAAAATAAAAGGTATATCAGGATGGCAAGGAACAGACGCATCTTGTGAAAAAGTAAATTTGTATGATTTGAGAAACTATATTGACATGGTATTCATGCAAAGTACTTCTGGTACATCGTATGTAGTACAACCAGCATCATCGGCAAATAGTCCTTTTGCATCAATCAAAAGTTTTGAATGTGGCACAGGAAGCATATTTTTCCGAGCAGGAGAAGAATCATCGTGGAATACATTTAATATTCCTCACTTCAATCAAGGAAATCTCGAAAATAATGGTAACAACTTAGTAACAACATTATTTCCAGAGCATTTTACAGTAACAGGAAAAGGTGAATTTCATCTAACATCTGGTGCTGATCCAGCAAAAGCTAAAGCATGGTATTCAAATAAACCTGTTTACAAAACCGTAGACGGATCATTGTCAGCATGGTATAATGGAAGTACTTATGTAATTTCTGCAAATGTAGGAAGTACTTCAGGATCAGTTGTAAATAATTCATTTATTCCAAACGCACATTATGGTGATTTGTTATCAACAAGTGCTTCAATTGAAATTTCTGGATTTACAGGTGGTTCTTCAAATGCAAACGGTATGTATTTTGGAGTAGGATACTTGAATGGTAAAGTTTTATACAGACATGGATTGAGTGGTGACTTTTATTACTTCTATAACGGTTCAACATGGGCATTGACTGATACACCTGTAACAATTAGTGGTGGTGCTTGTTATGTCAATGGTGGAGCAGATGTAAATGGAAAACTTGATAACTCAAGTGGTTCTAATGGAAACTGCTTTGATGGTCAGACTGCATCTGTAAGTGACGGATCAATGGACCCAAGATCACTTGCAACTGAAGATGAAGAATCTTTAATGTCAACTGAAGATAAAGTGAATGTCTTAATTACTGAAGAAAATCTTTAATAATTAATATAATTTTAACTTTTGAAAAGAAAGAGAATTTATTCTCTTTCTTTTTTTTTCTATTTTATAGTTCTGTCATATTTATATACGATGGCTTCCTGGTATTCAAGATTTTCTAAAAAAATGTTCATGGCACTTGCAAGTGCCGGAAAGTTTCAAACGGTATGTAATTGTGAAATTCATCCAAGATGGCGACCTGGACAAGAATACTTAGCAGACTCTCTTGTAACACATATAAATCCAAAGACATCGGAGTTGTCATTATTTAGAGCAAGAGGATATGCAAATCAAAATCAATACACAGATGCCTATAACGATGAACCTGGAGAATCTATTCATTGGGAATTAATTTGTAGCTGTGATGAAATTGGATTTACTCCTACACCAGAAAGCACACCAAGTCCAGAAATTACTCCTACACCAACACTTAAAAAGTATATAGAAACACCTACTCCTACACCTATTTTTCGTTGTGAGGATCATTATGAAGAGTGGTCAGAAGATAAAATATTATTACAAGGTGAACCACACTATAGATTCAAAGAACGTGTTTACTATAAGGGAAAAGTGTACGAAGCAAGAGACTTACAAGGTACAGAGAAAAATGATGTACCTGGTATTTCAAACCATTGGACTTATTTATTTGATTGTGCAGAGTGTGTATGCGTTCCATCACACTTTACAGAGTGGAATGTTACAGAAAATGTAACAACATTTGAGAATGGAAATACAATAGGATTTGCTAAAGATTTATCTATATATTTTGATTTATCGGAGTTTAAAAACAGAAATGCAAGTGTTATTGAGTTAACGATAATGTTAGAACAGTCAAATATAGAAGGAAAAGTTTACATCAAAAATGTAGAAATTCCATTTGAAGGGGTCAATTTATATGCAACATTTAATAATATTTGCTACCATTCACACATAAAATCACTAGACGGAAATATGAAATTTACATTAGATATAGTTTCATTTCCAGAAATTTGCCCAACTCCTTCACCGGATTCAATGTATATTTGTGGAGAGGGTTTTTCAAATGTTTACGAAACAAATGGAAAATCAGGATCAAATATAGCAAAACACGGATTATCAGCAGAATTATTTGAGGAAGGGGGTAAAATCTATTATAATGACTTAAAAATATCTAATTTAAATGAAGCATCGGTGTATACAACTTTATTGTATAAAAATGAAATTTCAGGATCACCATTTGGTATAATTGTTACTGTAGGAAGGTTTTTATCGAGTAAAAACTACATAATGTACGAGTCACCTAATGGTACTTGTTGGAGAGCAAATATACAACCAAATGGAAAAAGTATTGTAATGTTTCGTGTAATATAATGATACACCTTTTAAAATAATATTTATACAAATGAAAAGCTACGACATAATTCAGGTACCCCACTCTTATAGTTTTGCTTTAGGATTTTACGGTGTATGCGAAGGTCGTGAAGAACCGGAATGTACAGACTTTGATTTGAAATCATCTAATTTTAGAAGAATCGTTGATTCTGTATACGAAGTAAGTTCTGAACAATCAAATACAACTTTCTCATGGTATAAGTCTGATTTATATGCTTCAAACTTAAATCATTTTGATAAGTTAAAATGTGGAAAGTCATATTATTTTGTAATAAAACCAGGAGTTAGTCGTATAAATATTCCTCATTTATACGCAACAAATTCAGAATCTAAAAATGAAGATTTAAATGGCAGAATTACATCATCTTGTAATTTAGTTGATTTAACTCCTACACCGATTGTAGGATGTTGTAATAACTTGAAAAACACAATTTTAACAACGGGTTCAAATTTTGGCACAGAGTCAGTAAATGGAGTGAAAGTATTTGGATTTGAATTTGGTGGTTCTTTTTGCTTTGATTCGTTGGATTTAACATACCAACCGTCAAGATATAATTTTAAATCTGAAGATAACTCTATTGTAGGTTACATAACAACAACTGGTGATTTTAAAAACAAAACAATTCGTTATACTTCAAAGTCAGATGATTGTTATGAGTCAGTTGCTCAAACGCAAAATGGTTTTAATATTTTAACGAAAAGGTAGTATTTATATATATGGCTGAATTAAATCAAATTCAAGATGCTTCTGCAATATTTGTGGGTTGGTATGGAACTTGTGAAAATGACAATTGTCAAGACTTTCCACTTACACCTACTTTAATCAGAACAAAAATACAAAAAGTATTCCAAACTTCAATTGTACCAAACAATGATGGTTACTTATCATTTGATGGAACAATTGATCCATCTTACGATAATGACTTGCAATCTTTTACAAAACTAGAGTGTGGAAAATCTTATATCATAGTATTGAAACCAGGTGTTGGTTCATTAATAATTGATGATTTTTCTTATACTGATGGAAGCAACAATACCGCTGGATTAGTAACACAAGATTGTAAACCAAATCCAACACCAACACCAATGAAACCAACTCCAACTCCAGAAAAACCTACACCAACACCTAAACAAGAAAATACAGATTGTGATTGTGCCGATGGTAGTTACAAAAGTGTAGTAATAGCAGGATCATTAGTTCCTTCAAATGGTCATCAGTTTGCAGGATTTCCAATTGGAAGCATTTTGAGTTACAAGGAGGATACATTGAAAGTAGAGGGAATTGCTTGTCAAATAGATTTTACATTTCCCAATAATACAGATGCTGGTATGATTATATTGAACGGAAAAGTGCCAAACGAAACGGAATTTATATTAAAATACGGAAATGCTTGTTATTCAGCGACTGCAAATAATTCAAATAGATTTGGAGAAAACTGGAATCTACAATTAGTTCTTAAGAAAACTTTAAATTCTGATTGTGGTGATGAACTTGAATTACCAACACCTCCACCTCAAAACGACCCAACTCCAACTCCCGAACCAGAACCAACACCAACACCTACACCAGAGATGATAAAGTTAACAAGCCCATTAATCATAGGACTAGATGATGCTCAAACAAATTCATTAAGTATAAACATTGACGGTATAGATGAAAACGCAGATATAATTAAGATTGAAATTTCATTAAATTCAAATTTTACGGATTTAGTACGAGTAGATTCTGAGACTGCAAATTCTATCAAACAATCAAAATTAGATTTTATTCCAAATTTATCTCCTGGTACAATGTACTATATTAGATTAATTGCAACTGCAAACGGATATATAGATTCGGATTATTCTACTACATTTTCTGCTACTACTTTGGAAGAGCAAACACCAACTCCAACACCAGAACAAACACCAACTCCAACACCAGAACAAACACCAACTCCAACACCAGAACAAACACCAACTCCAACACCTGAGCAACCAGAGGATTGTTGTGGTGGAATGGTCAAAATACCGACCACGGGTGAAGTTACAGGTCCTGCTGGAGTAACAATTGTTGGTTTAGAAAATGGTGGAACTTTCTGTATGAGTGAGTTGACAAGTACAGACGAGCAGTTATCTGTGACGGTATTAGATCCATCCGGTGGGTCTGCGTGGGGAGGTAATATAACACTATCGTTCAAACCAGAAAGTACAGAGTTTATCTATATATCACCAAGTGATGATAAGTGCTACAAAGGAGACTTTACAAAAGGAACTCAAACTTTAGAAGAGGTTTAATAATATGGCAATTCTAAGTCAAAAAACAGATGGAGTAACATTTTACCAAGGATGGTATGGTTTATGTAATGATTCAAACGAAGAGTGTAATAACTTTCCACTTGTAGAAGGAACACTTGCAAATGCAAAAAAACTTTATCCTGAAATTTTAAAAATTTACGAAGTGCGAGGTGACTCGTTGGGTAATATATCTTATGACGGAGATACCGATGACGGATTTCCGATTCACTTTGGAAGTCAAGCATTAAACACACTTAAATGTGGACATTGTTATTATATATTATTAAGAGCAGGAGAATCATCTATAAGCATTCCATCATTCACATCAGCAAATTCAGAAACGATTGATGAGAAGAAAATTACAGATTCATGTGGAGCAATATCCACACCTACACCTCAAGATAATACAACTCCAACTCCAAGAGAGTGTTGTAATGGAACTGATTGGTCATACACAATAATAAACGGACAATCGGGTGGAGATAACAATGTAACGGTTAGAACTGAAGGAATGAAAACAAACGATCCACAATGGGATGGAACATTATGTTGGGAAAATCTTGATACTAACTCAAACGACGCGGCAAATTATTTAATTGATTTAAGAGCAAGTGATATCTCAACCGATTCATTGGGTCAAATAAATATAATATTGAGTGCAGTTTATAGTGGTCAAAAATTTATGTACACATTAAATTCAAACGGAGTATGTTATACAGGTGAAATGAAAAGCACACGAGAATTGGGTGATAACGGATTAAATATTTGGACTCCAATTTAATTGGATTTAATGGCATGGCACGATTAGTACAAGATTCACAAAATTTTATTAAGTACAGAGGTTGGTACGGTACTTGCGAAAATTGCGAACCATTTAAAATAATTGATCATATATCACTTGTTTTAACAATTACTCAATATTATGTCGAACCGAGTAACGAAGAAGGTCGTACTGGAAAATCTTTAATTGCACAAACAAATACTTCTAATCCAAGAGCATTTTGGGACTTTGAAGAGTTACATTGTGGAGCAATATACGAAATAACTTTACGAAAAGGAAGTGGGGTAATAGAAATACCTCAGTTTATTGTATCAGAATACAATAAAGGAGACCAGGGTAGAATAGTCACAGAATGTGATGTGAGTACCGAATCAAGTAAACTTGAATTTAGGTGCAAAGAAATTGGTGGATTAAAAGTTTTACAAGTAAAAAATAGTTTACAACCTACTCATAATAATTTTGCATCACTCAATACCAAAACTACTTGGTCTACGATGTATAATTACATCCCAACTCATTCGCAAATGGATGAAAGTGCTCACACTTTACATGATTCATTTTGGGCAGATGTAGCCGTACCGTTAGACTATATAGAAAATTTAGATGTGCAAAATAAGTGTTGTACAAATGAAATAAAATTTAATGTAGAAGAAAGTAGTAATGTAAATGCAAATGGATTCACACCAAATGAAGACCAATACATCAATGCAAACTCTTTCGTATATTCGGGTGAATTATGTGTAGGAAACTCAAATGGAGGAAAACCAGAATCAATTTTAATTTATATGGGAAGTGAAGAATATCAAACTGAATACCCGATAGGAAAAATTGATACACTTGGTGGACTTGATTCTGATGATATTAGTTTTAAGATTACTGAAAATTCATCGAATCCACAATTTTTGGATGATGTAGGTGGTAAATGCTTTACAGGATCAGTTGTAGATGGAGTATGTAAATTGTATTTAGCATCTGATTTAGAAAATACAAAATACACAACAATTTCAGATAGAACTATAACCATAAAAAAATCAAATAATATTGATTATTTACAAATTTATGTTGATGGTGAAGCAACATTTATATTCTCTGGTGATGCAGACGATACAATGGCAAGTGGAGTATCAGAAAATTATCCAGTTGTTTTGTGTGAATTGAAAGATGAGCAAACACCGACACCTTCGTATGATGAAATAGATATGGTGTTTGAAGAAGATGATCCTACTCCCACACCAACACCTGAACAAACTCCGACTCCAACACCAGAGCAAACTCCGACGCCAACTCCGGAACAAACACCGACTCCGACACCAGAGCAAACTCCGACTCCGACACCAGAGCAAACTCCGACTCCGACACCAGAGCAAACTCCGACTCCAACTCCCGAGCAAACTCCGACTCCAACTCCCGAGCAAACTCCGACTCCGACACCAGAGCAAACTCCGACTCCAACTCCGGAACAAACACCGACTCCAACTCCCGAGCAAACACCGACTCCAACTCCCGAGCAAACACCGACTCCAACTCCCGAGCAAACTCCTACACCAACACCAGAACAAACACCAACTCCAACACCTGAGCAGACTCCTACACCAACACCAGAACAAACACCAACTCCAACACCTGAGCAGACTCCTACACCTACACCCGAACAAACACCAACTCCAACACCTGAGCAGACTCCTACACCTACACCCGAACAAACACCAACTCCAACACCCAAATCTGAATCTAATGATTGTTGCGAGGGAAATGTGAGAATACCAGCAAATACTGCGGGAGTAGCATCTATTCAATTGTACTCACCGAGTGGTTATACATTATGTTGCTCACCACACATGGACTTTAATGAAGATGTAACAAGTAATTATGTATTTAATGTAAAACTTGATGGAAGTAATCCGATTGGGCAGGTTGTAGTAGTTGCAAGAAGTGGTGGAATAACTGATGAAAACTTTGATTCGACTATTTTCATAATAGAAGATGCTGATGGTAATTTTTATGAAGCAGACCTTAATGGATTGACTGAAGGTGAAATTAATTTTACTCCAAAAAGTTGTGGCAATATAGTGGAGACAGATTGTTGCGAAAATGCGATTGAAATACCAGCAAATACTGCGGGAGTAGCATCTATTCAGTTGTATTCACCGGATGGTTACATACTATGTTGTACACCACATATGGACTTTAATGAGGACGTAACGAGCAACTATGTGTTTAATGTAAAACTTGACGGAGGAAATGCTATTGGACAAATCGTGATAGTTGCAAGAAGTGGTGGAATAACCACTGAAAATTTTGATTCAACAATGTTTTATATTAAAGATACAAACGACAATTGTTATAGTGCAGACTTAGGTGATCTTACAAGTGGAGAAATTAATTTTACAAGTGCGTAATTATGGAGATTCAATTAAGTTCAGATACTCCGATTTACATTATGGGTTGGTATGGAACCTGTGAGAATGAGGAGCCTTTTCAGTTATCAACAATAGAAAATAAACTTAAAAAGGTATTACAACTCAATGAGTTTGGTTCGGCATTGTATATTTACGATGTCAATAAACCATCTTGGCAAAATTATCCATTTACCACTCTTAATCGTGGTTATTCTTATATGCTTGTTTTTGAAATAGTTGATGAAAACGCATCGGATGAAGAAAAAATTGTTAGTATTCCAGGATTTACATCTGCATTGCATCAAGGATATAACAGAAGTGTTTGGCCACCAACGGAATTGGAACCAGGAGAAGGATTTGGTCGTGCAATCGCAGACTGTGATTCGGTTCAAGCAAAAACACCAATTTGGTTATCATTTTCAGCAACGGATGTAAACACAGACAATCATTTTACGAATTGGCATGAAATGACAATTTCTGACGAGGATAATTATTCAAAATTAGTTCCAAAGAATTCAGATGCATTATCATCAGATTTGACATCATTTTCTGGTACAAATTTGTTGAATATCGCATTGGTACAAGAAAATGATCCTAATGTTTCAGTTGATCCAAAGAATATATTTGGAAACGGAGACATTGATTTGTCATGTAAAGAATGTGGTGCTATTTTACCTAGATTAGTTTTAGTCGATTCAAATGATAATAAATTTTACTACACAGACAGAATCTACAAAGAATCCGAAAATTGCTACGGATCAAATCAATTATCAACAAAAGAATCAAGTTCTTGGTATCAAGCACCAGTCGTATATAATACTATAAATGCACCTCAAAAGTCTGCTACAATTAAAGAATTATACTTTGATACATCCGATGGAAGTAAGCTAAAATTTGAAGGATTCAAATGCTAACATGGGACAAATAAATGAGCGATTTTTGTTGTAATGATGACTATAATGCAAATGGAGTATTTGATGCGGTAGATAAAGATATCTTTAGTGTTTTTATCACAGAGTGTCTTACAAGTTCAGAAGGGTGTCCAGATACGGTAACTGATCTTTTGCAAGTATGGCAGAAGGCAGTAGATAATCAACAAGTTGCAGATTTACAAGGTACAATAGATCATCTACCTACGTTTGATTGTGCTGATTTCAATTTAAATGGGAGATTTGATGCGTTTGACAAAGAAATATATGATGTGTTTATCACAGAGTGTTTAACGAGTTCTGATGGGTGTCCAAAAACTGTACAAGATTTACTAAATGTCTGGCCAAAGGCAGTAGCAAACCAACAAGTAACAGAACTACAAGGTGAAATAAAACATCTTCCTAGACTCGAACCAATTAATTGTACACCAACTCCAACACCGACAAATGAAATAGATTCTGGCATTGATCTTCCTGGTGACGAAGAGGAAACACCAACTCCTACGCAAACTGAAACTAGCACACCAACTGAAGATTCCTTAGATTTTGGAAATGATTTGATTCCATCATATCAACTTGAAGCGTCTGCTCTTACTATAAATGAAGGAGAAGAATTAGTAATAACATTGAAAACTGAAAATGTTCCGTCTGGCACAAAAGTAAGTTATGCGATGACCAATCCGATTGATTTTGATAAAACAAGTCCACTTGGTCAATTTGAAGTTACAGATGATGGAACTGCAACAATTAATCTAACACCAACAAACGACTTCAAGATTGAGGATACTGAAGTATTGGGAATAATTTTGATAGGTTCAAGTATAGGTGGAGATGAGTGGCAAAGTGTAAGCATAAACATTACCATACTAGATACATCAGTTCCGACCCCAACCCCAACCGAGACACCTACAGAAACACCTACTGAAACTCCGACTCCAATTCCAAGTTACAAACTTGTAGCATCATCTGAAAATGTGACCGAGGGAGACATCCTTACCATAACATTGCAAACCGAAAATGTACCAGTAGGAACCCGTGTAGGATATGCGATGACGCACCCTATTGATTTTGGAAAAACAAATCCGTTGGGAATCTTTGAAATAGGAGAAGATGGTACATCAACAATAGAACTGAATCCTATAATAGACTTTGTTGTAGAAGATGTTGAGATATTTACCATTATTTTGATTAGTTCAAGTAACGAGGAAGATCATTGGCAAGATGTTTCACTAAATGTAAATATAATCGATGCCGAGACACCTACACCAAGTCCGACACAAACTGAAACGCAAACTGAAACGCAAACAGATACACCAACACCTACCGATACACCTACCGAAACACAAACTCCGTATCCACAATATGAACTTGTAGCATCGTCTTATAGTATAAACGAAGGTGAAGAAGTAACAATTACATTGGTGACTAAAAATGTACCCGAAGGATCAATTGTTCGTTATGCAATGACACATCCACAAGATTTCACCGACATGGCTCCGATTGGTAAATTTATAGTAAGTGAAACTGGTGAAACTGAACTAAAAATAAAACCAATTGAAGATTATCAAATAGAGGGTACTGAGTTACTTACAATTACACTCATTGAGTCGGATGTATATGGAGAGCATTGGAGAAATGTAAGTGTATCAGTTACAATAATCGATTCATCTACACCACCAACCTATAAACTTGAATCTTCTGCTCTTGAAGTAAATGAAGGAGATACCGTAACAATTACTTTAAAAACTACAAATGTTCCCGTTGGAACAGAGGTTTCGTATGCACTTGCAAATTTTGAAGACCTTGGGTTAAATTCACCACTTGGTATGTTTATTGTGGGGGAAGATAGAACTGCATCAATTTCGTTTGGACCTGTAAAGGATTATATAAAAGAAGAAGAAGAAACATTTAGGTTGCTATTGGCAGGATCAAGTACTGGACGAGATGAGTGGAAAGGTGAGAGTATTGAGATTGTAATAAACGATACTTCTGTACCGACTCCTACTCCAACTCCTTCTGAAACTCAAACTGAGACAACGACAAATACTCCAACAGAAACTCAAACCATAACACCCACTCCAACCGAAACACCAACAGAAACCGAAACACCAACAGAAACCGAAACCGAAACACTTACCGAAACTGTAACTCAAACTATAACGCCTACACCAACCGAAACACAAACAGATACACAAACTATAACACCAACACCCACTCCAACTGAAACACAAACTATAACACCAACACCCACTCCAACTGAAACACCAACTGAAACACAAACTGAAACACAAACTATAACACCAACACCAACTGAAACACAAACTGAAACACAAACTATAAC
>MDTC01071798.1_pt1 | contig 31316 bp, 29 predicted proteins | sample 811181 | NCBI WGS metagenome assembly MDTC01 (sample SAMN05326644, study PRJNA326480) | marine metagenome | isolation source: seawater | place: Pacific Ocean: North | collected 2011
ACAACATGGCAGTCGGCCACAAGGTAATGATGATGGGAGAGATCGACGCATCTGCTTGTGATGCATTCATTTGGACTAACGGTTCACAAGACGCTAATGGAACAAACGACACATGTTACAACACAGTAAACCACATGGTTTCTACTGATGCTACTGATGAAGCAGGCTGTGACGGATACACATCTATGTATTACCAGGACAACTATGCTGCAACCTTGATGAACAACGTCTTGGATTTGACAGACGCAACTCAACTAGGAACATCTTACGATGTCACTGCTTGGTTGCAACCAGTATGGGATCACTATGGAATTACTGCTGATGAGATCGGCGCTCTATGAGTGAGACTATTGGATAGATACTTTGAAGATTCAGAGCGATTGGCCCAGAATGTCCTCTTGGGCCAATTGCTCTGATGATAGAACAGAAGTGATTTTGATGAAACGATATGCATGCATATTAGTATGTACTTTTTTGCTTTCGATTTTTTCACCAATCGCTACAGCTCAAGATGATGTAACGGAATTGTATACCTTGACAGGTAAAGTGTTTGATTCTGAAGGTAACCCAGGGGCAGAGACCTCTATTAAAGTCGATTCAATGACCTCATCGTGGTCGGAAGACGGAGATTATACTTTCACAGATATTACTCCTGGAGAGCATACAGTTCGAGCTTATTTTATGAATGATGGCCACACTGTGGTATACCGAAAAATGTTTTTCGCATCTGATATGGAACTAGATTGGACAGAGGGTAAAAATTGGGTTACTACGGAGATGTTTGATGGTCAAGGCCAGCATGTTAACAATTCTAATCTATCTACGATCTCATTAGTTGAGGCCAATGAAGTATTGTCACCGAATAATGGTAGAGCAGAATTTGGTATATTTGATATTGGAAATTACCTTACCGTCATTGCCAATTATGGTGAATTCGATAATTCGACCCAGTACGTGCATTTCAAATTACAAACTGGTTCATCATCCAATCCCGGTGCAAATGATTTCGATTTACACTACGGGATGAATAGCAAATATGGCTTTGTAAAAGATAAGCACGGAAGCCCACTTTCTGGAGTAACAGTAAGTAACGGTTCCAAATCTACTATTACAAATTCAGATGGCTTTTATTTGATACAAAATTTAGAGATTGGTTCCAATCAGACATTTACCTTTATGAAAGAAGAAATCGAGATATTAGAGCCTTTAAGTGTAAATATTGAAGATGGTCCAAGTTGGCTAAATGTTTCCTCAAATATCGAAGTTCAATTACCAGGGAATTCTACCTTCATCACTCAAACACAGACTATTGACTTATCTCCACTTGAGATAGAATGGCAAGGAGGAAATCATACCGATTTTGTTTCATTATATGCAGGAGATGAACTTTATTACAGAGGTACAGCAAACAAATATCTATTCTCACCAGAAGAGACTGGAACGTATGAATTTCATCTTGAATCTGAAAATAATAATGGAACAACTGTAAATCCGCAAACACTACTGATAATTGTAATTCCTGATCAATCTGAAGAAGGTTTGTGGTCGATTGGAATGAGTTGGAACTACTCGATAGTTCATACTCCTGAATATTATCACAACAGAACATATACTGCGATTGGTTCAGAGACAATCACCGATGTTTTCGGTAAAGAGCGAGATACATTCCTTGTCAGAGTCTGGGACGATACTTACGAGGAAGGTGAAAAGGCCTATCGTTGGGTCGATGCCAATAATCTATTGAACGTCAAAACATACTGGGTCGATGCCCCCTCCTCCTCATCTTATTTCCAAGAAGGTCAATTAGGTTGGAATTTCACAAATGATGGGCAGGATGCAGAACTTCTATCAGGAGAGGCAAATACTCTACATTTCAATAGAACAAATATAATCGGTGTTCCGGGTCATCCTAATGGTTATGATGATACACAAAATATTATTTCAGTTACAAATGATGTCATGGTTGAAACACCAGCAGGTATATTTTCTACAACTTATTTCAATATCACAGATGTAAATGATGGTGTAATATCTTGGGAATTATGGTACAATGAAACAGTAAGGAATTGGGTCAAAATTGTCGATAGATTGCCTGGATCGCATAGTGACTCAGTTATCTCGGTACTCACTTCATTTGATGTACCAATGACACCTCAATTTACTACAGAAGAAGGAAATCTAAGCGTTAGCGATTATGATGTACAATGGGCGCCATTCCAAGGAGCAGCATCATATCAACTGATTGAAAATGATATAATCATTTACGAGGGTAATAATAAATCATTTAGTATTGAAAATCAAGAGGACGGAGTGTACACTTATCAGATAAATGCAGTAATGGCATCAGGTCTAGTATTCGAGGGAGATATTCTAGAGTTAAATTTGGTATACATCGTTCCACCGCCAGTGCTTACTTCTAATTTCGAAGAAACCAATCAAGGAGAGGAAATCACATTTTCATGGTCTGAAGAGGAATCTGCTGCTTGGTATTCACTGATTGTACAAGACGATGAAGGTATTACAACAGAATACTACAATGGTACAGTTAATTCAATATCGATTGAAGATTTACCAGTTGGCCAAAATAGAATTAGAGTACAAGCTGGACTATCTGATGGCAAGGTTTCAGAATATTCCGATTCGATATTTGTAACAGTTGAGGACAAAAAAGATGATGACGATTCTTTACCAACCACTTCAGGGATATTTACTATTTTTATATTGATCTTCTCATCCTTAATGCTTAGAAGAAGGCAGTGATCAAATGGTTTCAAATAACAAATTTGCTGTTTTGCAAGTTGTTATTCTATTGGTTTGTTCCTTTGGGGTATGGCAATTTTATGAAAACCAAGAAGAAGAATTAGATACAGGTTCACTATTCAGTGTAGTTGATTCTAACGGTATAGAGCACAATTTCGATGAGATGCCCTCTCGAATTGCAATAACCAACACATACGCGGCAAGCGTTATGCGGATGCTTGATGTAAACCTCTCAGTCATAGTCGGAATATCTGGTGATTTTTATGAAGAAGTACTTTGGCCAGAATTTGCAGAAGTTCCAATGGTGCAACAGTCTGCACATTCTGAAATAGACTTTGAGGCCTTACTTGATTGCAGGCCAGAAGTGTATATTGTGTTTGCAACCAATGGAATGGTTGACACTAATGCGATAAGAGAAAAGTTAGAGCCTGTTGGAATCAAGGTTTTAGGTCTTGATTTTTACAAATATGATAACTTGCGAGGTGAGATTTCAGTAATTGCTGATTTATTTGGAAAACAAGCCCAAGCCGAAGAACTGTTCCAAGAATTCGATATGATAGAACAAGAGGTGTCTTCGCGAATTTCAGGTTTAAATGAATCTGAAAGACCAAGAATTGTAATGGAGCATCATGCTTCATTGACCAGAGATCCAGTTGTTCTTACGGGTACTTCCCAATGGACTGACCTCATTGAAAAAGCGGGTGGAGATAATTTCTTCAAAGATTTACCAGGTCATACTACACATGTTGATATGGAAGCGATCTTAGACGCAGACCCAGATGTAATCATGTTCGATGGAATTGTATTTGATATTGGATTTGATCGTTATGATGAAGAAGGAAAATGTGACACTCATATGGATTTCATTAGAGAAAGGCCAGGATTTGAGAATCTTCAAGCAATCCAAGATGACCGGATGATGATAATGTCGGGAGAATTTGCGGGTCCTATGATGATTCATGGCTTACCTTTGCTAGCTAAGATGCTTCACCCCGACTTATTTACTGATTTTGATGCTGAAGTATACATTACAGATTATTTTCAAGAGCATCACAATATAGAAAGGGTCGGAAAGTTTGTTTGTACTTCATCAGGTAGTTGATTTGATGGATGCAATCTCAGAAAAGCATATTCAAAATTCTAAGTTTCAGATTTATTTAATTTTGATTTTGTGCTTAGTGACCCTTTTGTTTTCAATTTTTGCAATCGGAAGCGGTTCCTCTTCAAATCTAGGAATTTGGACTACACTCAAAATAATAGTTGGGCTTGACTCAGGTGATAGTTTACAATCATCAATAATTTGGGAACTTCGATTTCCTCGTATATTGGTGGCTATTGTTGGAGGTGCAGCATTAGCGATAGCGGGCGCTTTGATGCAAGGTTGTCTTGGCAATCCACTGGTTTCGCCACTAACCTTAGGAGTGGCTTCAGGGGCAGCTTTAGGTGCTGCTTTTGCAATTGTCTTAGGATTCACAATAGTTTCTAACCCCGAACTTGCAATTGTCGCAAATGCTTTTCTGTTCTCACTAATTGTTGTTGCAATAATTATACAATTAGGAAATATGCGTTCAATTTCTGCAGAATCATACATTTTAGTTGGAATTGCAATAACTTTTATCGCTGGGGCAATTGTATCTACGATGCAATATTTTGCGACCGATGCTCAGTTATCACAACTAGCACATTGGTCGTTTGGTAGTCTTTCGAGACCTACTTTGGAAAATACCCTATGGATTACTGTTGCTCTACTTACTTTGATGCCATCCGCTTTGAAATGGGCTTGGGATCTTAACACATTGTCATTGGGCGGAGATGATTTTGCAATTTCAACAGGAGTCGACCCCTCAACCACTCGGAGAAAGATTTTGGTTATTTCAGCTCTGATGACTTCAATTGTAATCGCATTTACTGGTTTGATTGGATTTGTAGGTTTAGCAGCACCGCATATGAGCAGATTGATTGTTGGAAATGATTATAGAAAATTGATTCCTTGCTCGGCAGTATTTGGCTCCTTTTTGATGCTCTTGGCAGATACTATTGGAAGAACCTTATTTGCTCCAATTATCATACCAGTAGGGATAATGCTTTCAGTAATAGGTGGGCCATTTTTCATGTATTTATTGCTTAGGAACAGGGGGGTTTGAGTTTGGAACGTTTGTTATCGGTAGAAAAACTCAACTTTAGTTGGACAGATAATCATGTATTGAAAGATGTTTCATTCCATGTTAAACCAAATGAATTAGTTGCTATATTAGGTGTAAATGGAGTGGGGAAATCAACTTTATTGAAATGTATTAATCGAATTTTAAATCCTGAATCAGGCAAAATAAAGATTCTTGAAAATGATCTAAGTAATTATAATCTAATGCAATTAGCAAAACAGATTTCTTATGTCCCTCAATCTGTTAGAACCAGTTTTTCAATGAATGTTTTTGATGTTGTTCTATTGGGGAGGCGGCCACACATATTTTGGCGAGTTGGTGATAAAGACCGTGATATAGTAAGTCAGACATTGAAATTATTCAGACTTGAAGATTTTGCCTTCCGAGGATTTCATAAGCTATCTGGAGGAGAGCGACAAAGAGTAATTATCGCTAAAGCGGTTGCCCAAGACCCGAACTTATTTTTGATGGATGAACCAACAAGTGACCTTGATTTAAAAAATCAGATTGAAGTCATGAAAAATATGAGGGAATTAATAAGTAATAACTCACAGGGTAAGTCTGCAATAATTGCAATCCATGACATCAATATTGCCGCTAGATTCGCAGATAGAATTCTTCTAATGCATGAAGGCAGCATATTGTCTGATGGAAAACCTGAGGAAGTTTTGACCACTAAAAATATTGAAAAAGTATTTTCTGTAACAAATGAAATAATACCAAAAACAAAATCTAATCCAATGCGTGTGATTGTTAAAGATGGAATTAATACGGGTGCTTAAATGAGTGAAAAATCGAATGGCGATTCAGATGACAATACTGCGATCTCAGCAGCTGATAAACTAGCAAAAAAAGACGAATCACCTGCTAAGAATGTAGCTAAGTGGATGGAGGAAGTTCATCACGGAGTATTAGCAACCATCTCTAATGAAGATGGAATTCCAGGATTTCCCTTTGGTTCAATCGTACCATTTGGATTAGATAATTCTGGTAAACCATTTATTCTAGTTGCTGAAATGGCAGCACACACCAAAAATATGCTACATTCTGACAAAGTTTGCTTGTTCTTATCACAGCCATTGTCTACAGGGGATCCACAATCAAATTGGCGTGTTAGTATAATTGGCAATATGAAGAGAATAGTTCCTCAAAGGAGAATTGAGGAATTAGGTGATGAGATGTTGGAAGATTGTATCCAAGTTACCGATGATGAGGAATCACATCTTTTAGCAAGATATATCGAAAGAGTTCCAAACGCTGAAAGATATTTACGTACTCATAATTTCTATTTTTGGAAGATGGACAATATTGAGAAAATCCGATATATCGCAGGTTTTGGCAAGATTTGCTGGATTACAGCAGAAGAACTTTATTCGGCAATGAACGATTCTAAATTAGATGAAATTAAACAAGGCTCTATCGAACATATGAATGAAGATCATGAAGATGCTATGGTCATTTTGTGTGAAGGAACTCATGGATTTAAGCCTGAAAGTGCCAAGATGATCGACCTCGATTGTGGTGGAGTTTTGATGCACACCATGAACCCCGAAAAATTAGTTTATTCACCATTTGGCAAAAGAATCTTAGCAGATGATTTACGAATGGAAATAGTGAATCTGATTAAAAAAGCACGTATTTCGATTAATGCTAACTAATCTTGTGCCTTATTTTAGCAATAAATCGGTATCCTAAGTCTCTAATTGGTAGAGGAATAATCCATACAAATGGGAACATCCAGCGCCAATTCCATTTCATGTAAAGTAGGCAGCGAATGGCAGCAGCAGAGCGAATATACGGCTTTCCATTTCTAATCAATACAACCGAATCTTCAGTGATTTCATGTTTTTCTAGTAGGGCAATGCCTTCCTCGCTTTGTAATTCTGAAAGTACCAAAGGGCCACTAAGACGCTTGGTCAAAAAGTAACCACTCCGTGAGCATAGAGCACACAATCCGTCCAGAAGAAGAATGTCTTGCATGTTATTCAGCAGCAATGTGTACCTTACCATCTTCGTAGTAAATTTGGATTCGATTTGGCAATTTTTTTGTCAATGACGCTACGCCTTCGTAAATCTTCTCTTCCTTACACTTGAATGATTTAGCAGCAGTTTTACTAGACCATGCGACCTCTTCGAAATCAGACTTACAAATCCATGCAAAAAGTCGAGCCTCAAACTCGGTTAGTTCTTCTGCCATGAACCTCCCATGAAGGACCAGCACATCAAGGTGACCATTAGGAAAGAGCTACCATTCTTCTACAACATTCCTCTGCATCGATATAGGTGTCGAGTAATGTGTTTAGTGCAATTACAAAGGGTACGTCGATTGATAAATCTTCAGCGCGGTCTCTAAACATCCTTGCCGCTCGAACCCCTTCAGCAACCATAACCATCTCTTCTAGCGCTTCATCTAAAGTAAGACCGCTACCCAATTTTTCTCCCATTCGGCGGTTTCTTCCATGAGGGGATGTTGCGGTTACGTAAAGATCGCCAAGACCTGCAGGGCCGAAGGCAACCTCTGCTCTGGCTCCTAACTGAGGTAGAAGTAGGCACCCTTCTCTAAATCCGGCATTGAAAATAGCGGCTTTGAGATTGTCTCCTCCTAAACTACCAGTTTTTTTGAGCCCATCAACCAAGCCACATGCTAATGCGACTACATTCTTGAAAGCGCCCCATAATTCAGCACCCTCTGGGTCTGATGCTGGATGAAGAATGAATGTGGGTGTCGTTAGAGTACTTGCTAATCTTTTGGCAACCGATACATCTTCGCTAGCAACAAGGGCGGTGGTCATAACTCCTCCAGCGGCTTCTGGGGCAATTGTCGGCCCGGGAAGTACTGCGAGCGGGTTATGCATGTTGTTATCATTCAACATCTGTAGAATTACTTGGCTAATCAACCTCTTGCCTGGAGCTAAACCCTTTGCTAGGTCTAACAATACATGACCCGGCCTAATATGTGGTAATATTTCCTCTACGACATCTAGTATGACAGACGAAGGTAATGCTAGAACTACAATCTCAGAACCTTCTAGTGTTTCTTCAATATGCATACTGACATCTAAACCTTCGAGTGAAAATTCAGGTAGGTACTTGTGATTCATACCTTCCATGGTAATAGATTCGTAAACCTCTTGCTCGATAGTCCATCCTTTGACGTTGTGTCCATCTAGTGTCCAAAGACGAGCAATTGCACTTCCCCAGTTGCCTAATCCAAGTACAGCAATGTGAGCCATATATGGCGGTGGCTTTCCATCTACCTTTAGAGGAATCGCTGCCAATAACATGAATCAATGCGATTTGAAACAAGATTGAACACTTCAAGATACAATTTGTTCAAAACAAATCATCATCATCATCTTCAGTTGCGAAAAGGTCGTCATTGTCTGCTTCCTCTTTCTTTTTGTTAGCAGTTTCTTTCTTCGATTTAGCTGGCTTTGCCTTTTCCTTAGTTGTGGCTTCGTCTTTAGTAGGTTCAGCCTCTTCTTTTGCAGGTTCAGCCTCTTCCTTTGCAGGAGGGGCCTTTTCATCAGGATGAGGGGCAAGTGCGTCCTTTGCACGTGCGGCAGCCACTTGAGCTTCTCGGGCAGCCATTTCTTCTGGTGAGATATTAGCCTGAGCAGCAAGAGTCCTACGGCGGTCTTCTCGAGCCTTTCGCTCAAGTTGTTTGTGCCTCGAACGTTCGATATTTTGCATCATATACATTGCATCGTGTTCTAGTAAAGGAGAATCTGAAATAAGCGTAATATCTAGCCAAGCCCCATCTTCAATGATAAATTCTCCAAGAGGTTCGAAATTCAAATCGGACTTTTTGATTTGAGTATAATGCATTGCATTACCCATTCGATGTTCAACTCCAGAGAAATGGCAGTAAAACTCCTTAGTACCAATGGTCTCTCTAACTTGATCAAATAATTCTCCATAGTCTTCCGATGTACGAAGTCTACCGTGACCTCTGGCATGTATATGGGCTAGGTTTAGTACAGGGATCGAACCTTCAACATGATTTACAACCTCCAATACTTCCTCTAGGCTACCCCATAATTCTTGTCTACCACTTGTTTCTACCCCAATTAGAGGTGCTGGTTGTTCTTTTAGCCAAGGGAATACCGGGTAGAGGTCATCATCATCATTCCAAATCTCATTGATTCTTTCAACGATTCCTTTGAACACAGAGGCGACCTGTTCGTTAGCAGCTTGGCCACGACCGGTTTCTCCATAGTGACCGGTGTGGAGGGTAATATGGCGTGCATTGATGGTCTTCGCAGCCTGTAGTGCAGCCTCGGTTTTCGCCAGACTTCGATTCCTCTCCATTCTGTTTCCTAAAAATTCAGAATAATAGGGTCCATGAATATTCATTTCAAAGTCTGTTTTGTGGGCCAAAACTCCAGCCTGCCAGTACTGCTCAAAGTGCTGAGGAGCGACCATGCGCACGGTTTGCACCTCCATCGTCTCCAATCCCAGAGAGATGATATCATCCATTCCTTCCACAATAGTACGGCCTTTACAAGAGAGTGGAACACCCGCTGGTCCTAGTTTCACTGGCATAACATCCATCCCCGCAGGTCCACCCCAAAGGGTGCCCTATGTTAACCCCTTTCCGCAAAATGGATGTTTTAGACTTAAATTCGGGGGTGGGTGGGTTCATGAGATAGGAACCTTCCGCCCGAATCATGGAGCCACATGTGGAGGCGGCAGTAGTCGCCTTTAGACAGGGAAAACCAGTGTGCCTTTTCGATGCTGAAAACCGAGAAGGTGAAACCGACCTATTATTTCCAGCACAATTTGCTTTACCTGCTACTATGAGGCAATTAAGATTTGATTGTGGCGGACTTTTATTCCTAGCAATCGGCCACGAAGTAGGTGAAAGATTCGCTCTACCTTATCTCCAAGATCTCCACACTGAAGACGTATTGATGTCAAAGTACCCAGTTCTTCATTCACTACAAACAAATGACCTACAGTATGATTCCCGTAGTGCCTTTACTCTTTCAATAAATCATCGTAATACATTTACTGGTATTACAGACCGTGACCGAGCACTTACTACGCGTCGGTTTGCAGAATTGTTTGCAGAAGTTGAAAATTCTGGAGAAGATGCCATCTTAGCTCTTGGCAAAGAGTTCCGTACCCCTGGGCATATTCCTGTTTGCCGAGAATCCAAAGGAGGTCTTTCAGTTAGGCAAGGGCATACTGAATTAGCGGTTGGCTTAGCAAAATTATCAGGTCTTTCTCCAATTGTAATAGGTGCTGAAATGTTACAGCCTGATGGCGATTTAGCATTGCCAGTTGCAGATGCCAGAATTTGGGCTAATGAGAGAGGGATTCCTTTCCTTACAGGAGAGGAATTGATTAATGCCCTAGGAATCTAAGAATAAAGACAACTCAGCAAGAAAGGGGGAGAATACATGGTACGAGTTTTGGCAGTCGGTGTTTTTGACCTCCTTCACGCAGGACACCTTCACTATCTAGAGCAAGCAAAATCTTTGGGCGATCATTTGGTTGTGGTTGTAGCTCATGATGATACAGTTCGGAAGCGTAAGCATGAACCAGTAACTGGACAAGAACTCCGCTGTAGAATGGTTGCAGGATTGAAGCCAGTAGATGAATCACTTATTGGCAACCCTCCAGATGTTCCAATCTTTGACATTTTACCTGTGATCAAACCGGACATAATCGCTTTAGGGTACGACCAAGAGCATGCTGAAGAAAGGATTCGTGCCGCGCTAAATGAAAGGGGAATGGGACACATCGAAGTCACTAGAGTGGAAGGCCTTTCTGATGATTTAGATGGAACAAGAAAAATAATTGCTCGCATTTTGCAATTATCTACAGAGACAAAAGAGGATGGTGAGGTCTGATGTTTACAGGTATTGTAGCAGGAATGGGCCGAGTTGAAAGTATCGATGGCGAGGAATTAGTACGCCTAGTGATCAATTTTTCAACAGTTTCAACCGAGGGATTAGAAATCGGTGCAAGTGTTTCAGTTAATGGAGTCTGCTTGACTGCAGTAGAACTCACTGGAAGTACGGTTGCATTCGATGTTATCTCTGAAACACTCAATCTAACCACGCTTGGAACATTGGCAGAAGGAAATTGGGTAAATCTCGAGCGAGCTTTGAAGGTAGGAGATGAAATTGGAGGTCATTTATTATCTGGCCATGTAATGGGTACTGGAGAAATTATCGTTAGAGAAGAAACCGATGAGAATATGGATTTAGTAATAGATTGCCCGACAGATATTATGCGTTTTATTCAGCCCAAAGGATATATCGCAATCGATGGAATTTCATTGACTGTTGGAAGGGTGGAAGAGAACACTTTTTCATTGCATATTATTCCAGAAACATTACGTTTGACAACTCTTGGAGTGAAAGGATTAGGTAGCGATGTTAACCTAGAGGTCGATTCAATGACTCAAACGATTGTGGCCACAGTAGAGCGAATGATGGAGGGTAAAGTATGAGTAAAATAGCAATAGTCTGCGGTAGTTTTCATAAAAATGAAGTAGAAAAAATGTTAGCATGGGCCCACGAAGAAGCTGCAAATTATGGTCTAGAAGTCATTGAAACAGTTTGGGTGCCTGGTGCTATGGAGGTTCCATTAGCATTGGATAGAATGCTTGAGAGAGACGATATCGTCGGTGCAGCATGTTTAGGAATTATCGAGAAAGGTAGTACTCAGCACGGTCTTGCAATGGGCCAGGCAGTAATCAAGTCAATTATTGAGTTACAACTAGTTCACGAAAAGCCGGTTGGATTAGGAATAATTGGACCCGGTGCAGAACCTCAACACATTGAACCTCGCCTAGAGCCTCACGCTAGAGCTGCAGTCGCAGCAATTTCAACTATGCTTGAATGAATCTTCATTCGAGGTTTCAATATGACCGAATCGAAATTTAAGCAATTGTTTGAGAATCCAGTCTTTCGAGGTTTTGTTGTTTTCTCAATATTCAGAGCATTCTATGGCGCTGGTATCTTAGTAGCGACTTACTTTCTATCTACTTCAACAGAAGCCCCATGGCCAGTATCTGTTGGTTTTCTTCTCCTTTCAATGATATTTTCTAGATGGTTGTTCAAAAAAATAAAAAATAGAAAGGAATCTAAGGACGAACTTGATTCTGATTGAATAAGCAGTTTAGGAAATTATGCTAAATTGGCATTATCTAATATTTCGTCATCTTTTTGTTCTTTTTCTCTTTTGAGAATATACCACCAAAACACTCCTAAGATTACAACTTGAGGCCAAAAGAACCACCAGTTGCTCCATCTAACACCGTCGATCATGAAATCAGAAAATGGATGAAGGAATGGTGTTGGAAAGAAATCAATAGTATGACCTGGTATATCTAAGAAAATATGGAAAAGCCAAGGAATCACAAAAACCCAAGCCATTTTCTTAGGATTATCATGTCCTCTTCTTTGTAGAATAAAGTAGGCAGCGCCAAATAGGACTAATACCATAAAAAATGAATGAGTCCACTGGTAGATTTCCCATGCAACTGGTAGGTCACTAGTAACGCTATCATCAGTAATTCTAGTTCTTTCAACACCTTGCATCATTGCGATTAGAGAAGCGGGTACGAAAGCGAGTAAATCAGGTAAAACCCCCATCGGGCCTGAAATCTTCCAAGAGATTTTTCCTCGGGTTAGCGCCATACTCCAGAGCCAATGAGAGAATACATCCATATCGCGCCCCAAACTGTATCAATTCATATGCATAACGAACGTTTGATTTACTAAATCTGTAGAAAATGTTCAAGGATGTCTCTTCTATGGAGGCCTCATGAGCGACGCCGTACGCAATGTAATCATAATCGGAAGTGGACCTGCAGGATACACTGCAGGACTGTATAATGCAAGAGCAATGTTGGACCCGTTAATGTTTGCAGGATACATGTCTGGTGGGCAATTGATGTTGACATCAGATATCGAAAACTTCCCTGGCTATCCAGAAGGAATCGCTGGTCCTGAGATGATGATGCAATTAAGAGAACAAGCCGAGAGATTTGGTTTGGAAGTGCAAGATAAGAATGTAGAAAAAATCGATGCTTCAACCCGTCCATTCAAAGTATGGGTCGAGGGGGAGGAGTTCCAATCTCATACATTGATTATCTGTACTGGTGCTGAAGCGATTTGGTTAGGTGCGGAAGGAGAAGATGAACAGAAAGGTAGAGGCATTTCCACTTGTGCAACATGTGATGGTGCGTTCTTCAGAGACCAAGATATCATGGTTATAGGCGGTGGAGATTCAGCAATGGAAGAGGCAACATTCTTGACACGCTTTGCTTCAAAGGTAACCGTGGTACACAGAAGAGATACATTCCGTGCATCAAAGGTAATGTATGACCGTGCTGCAGCTCATCCTAAAATCGAAATTAAAACATTTAGACAAGTGACAAAATGGTTATCTGATGAAACCGGACTTACAGGTGCTGTACTTGAAGACCCCCGGGATGGTTCTACAGAAGAATTGGCAGTAACTGGGGCTTTTATCGCCATAGGCCACAAGCCAATCACTGCTTTCCTTGACAATCAAATAGAAACAGATGAAGAAGGATACATAGTTCCCAAAGGATTCTCTATGACAAGTGTTCCAGGAATTTTTGCTGCTGGTGACGTGGTCGATACTAGATACAGACAAGCAATCACTGCTGCTGGAATGGGTTGCGCCGCAGCTATCGATGCTGAACGTTGGCTTGAAGAAAATATCCATTGAGGCTATTTCATGGTCGATCTAGAACGTCATGCGCGCCATGTTATGCTGCCACAAGTTGGTGCTGAAGGTGTTAAGAGACTGAATCAATCAAGCGTCGCTTGTATTGGAGCGGGCGGGTTAGGCTGTCCGGTAATGCAGTACCTTGCAGCAGCAGGCATTGGTAAAATTACTATAATTGATGATGATTTAGTAGATGTCACAAATCTCCAGCGACAAATATTACATCGTTCACAAGATATCGGTATTCCGAAAGTAGATTCTGCTAAAAGATTCATCAATGAACTCGACCCATCGGTTGAAGTTATCACTCACCAGGTTAGATTGTCATCAAATAATGCCTCACAACTACTTCAAGGACACGATGTAGTAGTAGATGGAACCGATAATATTCCTTCACGCTACTTAATCAATGATACGTGTAGAGATTTAGGAATTCCATGGGTGTATGCCTCGATTTATAGATTTGAAGGGCAAGTTTCAGTATTCAATTTTGACAATGGTCCAGACTATCGAGACCTATTCAGCGAAGCGCCTCCAGATGATTTGGTCCCTTCATGCTCAGAAGCAGGAGTTCTCGGTGTTCTCCCAGGTATGATTGGTAGTATACAAGCTAGTGAAGCGATAAAGGTAATACTTGGAATCGGTGAAACCCTTAGTGGACGTCTATTGATTATTGATGCACTTTCCACAACAATCCGTACTTTGAATTTCGAGGCCGACCAAACAAGGGGAAGACAAGTTCAAGAATCGGAAACATCCGAAGAAGAATCAATGTTCCAATCTATCAACCCCGTTCAGGCAATTGAAAGGATGAATAATGGCTGGAAGCCATTCATTCTCGATGTTAGAAGTGAAATGGAATATGATCAGGCGCGTTTGAAAATTGTAAATCATCAAGTTTCTCATGAAGAGGTCTTATCTGCAGTGGATTCAATACCCAAGGATCAAGAAATTTTGGTTCACTGCCGTTCAGGGCAACGCTCACAAGTTGCGATTCTATTTTTATTACAAGCAGGATATGATGGCTCATCATTATACAATTTAGATGAGGGTATCTCAGGTTGGGCTGCTGCCGACCCTGACGGTATTATTTACGGTTGATAGTGTCGAAAACAGGTCAACCTTCAAGGGGTCATTGCTAAACCCCTAATTTGTGACGAAACTCATTGTGGCCGATGAGAACGAAGGTCGGCGTAATCTTCTCGCTAGCACATTAGAGCGTGCGGGCTATGATGTCACGAGAGCAGGAACCTTGCGACAAGCAGAGGGAACTGCACTTGCAACAATGCCAGAAATTGTTCTTATGGACGCCGAATGGCGTAATGGCGATGCCATAGATGGCTCTCAAAGATTGATGGGAGACCCCGAGTTTGCTTTCAAATGTCGAATCGTAATCCTATCTAGGGACAGTTCCCCTGAATATCTTCAGTCAGCAGCTAGAGCAGGTGTTAGTGAAGTTATTTCAAAGCCGGTTGATATGAATCGACTTCTCGGTCAGTTGGAAAAACACTCGAAGAAACAGTTTGTTCCTCCTCCAGCCGAGGTTACAGATGCCACAGGTTCTGGAGGAGCAGGCACATTTGATGTTTCAATGGTGATGAGTGATGGTGCTTGGGCTCTACCTATGCTAAAGGGATTGGTTACTCCAGAAAAAATCAATATTGATTTCGTTAACGAAATATTAGGACAATTGGGACAAGAAGGTTTTGAGTTTCCAGAAGAATTAGACCCTTCTTTGATGTCCAATGTATTGCGAATTGCTTTGAATAGTATAGTCAATGATTTGGATGTTCCAAATACAGAGGGGCAAGATGCTTCAGCAGAAGTGCAATCTGGTAAAGGCAAGGGTGCAACACTTGGTGCCGGGGCTAAATCTAGTAAGTTAGGTGGCTCTTCAATGGAAGAGATCTTACAAAACCAAGCAGATGGTATAGCGGCTGAAATCGAAGATACGATGGATGAGATCTTATCAGAGGAACCCGAATTAATCGCAATGTTAGATGATTCTTCAAAGACGAGAATCGACCCAGCAGTTCTCAGTTTTACCAAATTAGTTTCCGAGACCGTCTATGAGTTAATGTGGGATTTAGGAAGGCCTGGTGCCGTAGTAGACCTTACTTTAATGACTAGAATAGAGGATGCTACCGAAATGTTGGATGATGTAATCAAGTCCTTACCAATTGACGAAGAGGAGTGATTTGAATGAACAGACTCCCGAAGCCTGCAGAATTGCATCTCATAGATGGTTTGACGAATCTTAAACAGATGAAAACTCAACAACCGGCGGTTTATCGCTGGCGTGCTTGGTTTGGAGTTATAGTCCTCATCTTTTGTGCAATCGCAGGATATTTTTTATTCCGTGATGCTCAATTGATTATTGGCTGGTTCAAAGATTTCGGAATTTGGGGTTCATTGTTGTTTACAGTAATGCTTTCAATAGCGATAGTGATACTATTACCCACGCCTTTCATCAAGATCGGAGCGGGTGCCATATTCCCCTTTTGGATTGCGACCGCAGTAAATTTTGTCGCTTCGATGGTTGGAGGATTGTGCGCCTTTCTATTGGGCCGATGGCTGTTTAGAGATTCGATTAAACAGGCTATTGAAAATGATGAAAGGATGAAGAATATCGAGAAAGCATTGGACCAAGAGGCGATGAAAATATCAGTTCTGGTTAGACTTTCACCAATCCTACCTGATGAATGGTTGAACTATATCATGTCGGCAACCCCTGTCAGCACTCGAGTTTTCCTAATTTCCAATACCTCTTCTCTCATCTACAGCCTAATTTATGCCTATTATGGCCATGCATTAGGATACATTGCGTTGAGCAATTCTGGCATCTCCGGCTTGAAGGAATCTCCTATGGGGGTTGGAATGTTACTAGTGGGAGTAGTCGCTACAATTGTAGCTACTATTGTGGTAACACGTACCTCGATTCGTGCATTGCGCGAAGCCATTGGGGAAGAGGAATAATTCGTCTTCGATGATAATGTTCAATCCATAGGCTTGAAACAAGCGTCTACTTCGCCATGATGGGGCGGATTATGTCACAAGGGTCACTTCCAACAATCCGCGGTGCTAATTGGCAGGTTGGTGAGGCTTTACAATTCAATAATCCATTACCTGTCGATGCAGCTAGGGATGAATTGATCAGATTCATTGTGGAACGACATGATGGTTACCTCGAATTTGTTTCTACGGTTTGGGACCAAGTCGTTAGGGATGAAACTTCTTTTGATGGCGAGGATTGGCATTTGTTTAGTGACCGATTAATAGACGCTTTAGGGCGTAATCTTTCCAGTCGTGTCAAGGCTTCAAATCTTCAAGATAGTGGGGAAGTAATTCCACGTAGAGAGACCGAAGAGTACCTTGATAGGAGGGCCCAACGTTTACTTGTAGATGTCAAATTGTGCTTACGTCGTTTAGCCCACTACATGGCAGTGACAATGGATAATCGCATGGAATGGCAACGTATGATGTTGCGTACAAGGGCTTTAGATGAAGAATTAAAGGACATTTTCACACATGGAATGGATACTCCAGATGGCGGTAAGTTTGGCGGAAAGGGATTCCGTTCAACTTGGCAGGAAGGCTGTGTTGCTGCTGCAACCGCACTGAATCGTGACCAAGAAAACCAACCTGGTAACCAGTATGATGGCGACTATGTAGCACCGATGATTCGTGATATTGGTTTATGCTTAGCCATGGGCGATTCATCTAGAAATCTAATGACTGCTCAAATGGGTAAAGCCGAATCGGTCATGGATGGAGGGCATGAAGGAGCAGGAGGGCGTGATTTACACGTTGGTTGCTTCCACAGAGGTGTCTTGCCACCTACAGCGCCATTACCGATCGCATCAGTAACTTTGACTGGAATGGCGCTATCTTCATGGAAAAGAGGAGATGAGAGGTTCCATCTTGCTTGTATTGGCGAAGGGTCTTCGTCATCTGGTGAGTGGTGGGAAGCTCTCAATTTTGCATCCACTCGTGGCTTACCTATCGGGTATATACTTCAGAACAATCAAATCGCTTTAGATACCCCGCCAGTGAATCAATCCAATGTTGAAGTATGGGCCGATAAGGCGGTAGCGATGGGAATGCCATCTTGGACAATCGATGGCTCTGACCCAGCAGCATGGCATGCTTCGGTATCTGTGGCTAGAGAGTTTTCAATCGCGGGGTGCGGTCCTACATTGATTCATGTTGAGACGATGAGGGGCTGTGGGCATGCGCATCATCATGATGACCTATACTTGGGTGCAGCATCTGGTACTCCTCCCGGATATGTTGACCGTGAATTACTATCGTATTGGGAAGCAAAAGAACCGATTGCATTACATAGAAAATTACTCATCGAATTAGGAATTGAGGAATCTGAATTAGATCTGATGGAAGCCCAAGAGAAGGAACTTGCTCAAGATGCAAGGGCTGAGGTTGAAGAAATGGATTGGGCCGAACCGTCAACCGTTACCAAAGGAGTCACAGTTCTTCACGATGCTGATACTCATGAAGATCATCTCAACCGTCTTAGTGGAGAGTCTTTAGGTAGTGGATTGGAACCTTCTTTGGCAGCAGGTGAGTGCACACTTACTTATGCTGAGTCTGGTGGTTGGACTTATTCTAGGGCTATTCAGCAAGCGATGTGTGATATCGCTGAATACTATGGAGATAAAACAATCTTCATGGGTGAAGATATGGAGGTTGCAGGAGCGTTTGGAATGAACATTCCTTTGAAAGCAAACGGTCACCAAGAAAAGTTGTTGGATATGCCTCTTAGTGAGGCTGCTATTATTCATTCAGCAACAGGTGCTGCTCTTGCAGGAATGCGACCAATCGCCGAAATACAGTTTGGAGGATTTGCAGCATTGGCTCATAATGCTTTGATAAATAACGCTGCAATGCTACGTTGGCGCTGGGGTGCTGATGTGCCACTGACCGTAAGAATCCCATTGGGTGCGAAGACCAGAAGTGGCCCATTCCACGCGAATATGATTGAATCATGGTATGCAAATGACCCAGGGCTGATCGTCGTCGCTCCTAGTTCTCCTCAAGATGCCTATGATCTATTGTTAGAAGCCGCTTCAATCGATGGCCCAGTTGTCTTTTTGGAGCATATTGGCTTGTATGGACTTCGAGGTGGTCTAACCGGCTGGGGTCAAAATATCAATCAAATCGTCGATACAGAATCAGTATCGGAATCTATCGAATCTGGAGAGATCTACAAACTTGGAAAGGCAGGAGTAATTCGCGGAGGCAACGATGTGACCCTTGTGACATGGGGTGCAATGGTCCATATTGGCTTAGCTGCATCTTTAGAATTGGCTAAGGAAGGGATAGAAGTAGAATTAATCGATTTACGTACGCTTATTCCATTCGATGCTCAAACATGTATTTCTAGCGTAAATCGAACTGGGCGGCTGGTGATTTTACAAGAAGGTCAATGGTTTGGTGGTATAGCTCATTCTATGCAAAGTCGAATTTTGGAAGAGGCGTTCTTTGCACTGGAGACCACTCCGTTAGTTATTGGGGCATTAGATACCCCAGTACCCTTTGCTCCACCATTAGAAGACCATACAGTTCCTTCTCTCGAGCATGTGATCAAAGCTCTTCGTCAAGTGGCCCAGGGATGAAGTTAGAAAGCACCGCTCCAATTACTGGTGCAACGATATATAGAATTAAATTTCCTTGGTCAGTAACTGCGTTTGGACCAATACTTCTCGCTGGATTCATACTTGAACCAGTTATTTCTCCAAAGAAATATGAGATTATGCCAACGGTCAAACCAACTCCAAATGCTAGCAAAGGAAGGCTTGCTTTTCTTCGAACCAATACATGAATCGAATACATCAGAAGTAATGTAATAGCGATTTCAATCCCAAAAGCGACATGATATGGCTCACTTGTTGTTGTCGCTCCATCTGCAATGATTAGTGCTGCAATAAATCCACCAAGAACTTGGGCGATGATATATCCTGGCAGAGCGTTTTGCTCAAGTTTACCCTGTGCGGCAAAAGCGATGGATACCGCGGGATTGATATGGGCGCCCGAAATTGGTTGAAACAGCATTATTGCTAATGATACAGCCAACCCAAAAGTGAGGCTTACCGCTAGGAGACTCCATCCTAAAGCAACACTACCTGTGCCTAGCAATACCATCAGGAAAGTACCGAGAAATTCGGCACTATATCTCCTCCACATGGCGAGATGGCGAACAATAAAACTAATCATTATTACCAATATAATGAAGGCAACCATGAAAGAGGTGCGGTTCTCCGTAGATTACATGGGAGTGAACAAATCAGAACATGGCCTAGGTTCTCTCCTAATGTGGAAGACCCTGATTTTGACCATCGTTCTAACAATTACTCTGGCAGGATTGGATACTCTTTCCAATCGTAATAATTGGAGTGGAATAACCATTCTTCTAGTTTTAATCGCGATTGCGATCGCTCTTCTAATCACTTCTGCAGATTTCTTTATCGAAGGAGCAAAGGGTCTTGCTAGGCGTGCAGGAATTGCAGAGGTTGTAATCGGTTTGACAATTGTGTCGATCGGGACGTCATTACCTGAAATTCTGGTTACCTCGACAGCCGCTTTTGAAGCGGGGGAAACGGGTAATACCGATTTATTAGATCTAGCAATCGGTAATATCTATGGTTCGATTTTAGTACAAATAACCTTGATTCTTGGACTTGTAGTTCTGTTCCGGCCATTTGAGATTAGGCCTAACTGGTTGCGCAGAGACGGCTTACTAATGCTTGGAGCAGTAATTTTATTGTCAATACTTTTGGTTCAAGGAGATGGACTCTCAAGACTGGAGGGAATGTTTCTTTGTTTGATTTATATCTCTTATATCATATGGTTACTAAACAATAGGGAACGCATTAGAGAAGATGAATTGAGCATGGTTGAGGAGATAAAGTCTAATGAATTTAGTTGGACTTCTACCGCTTATGTTGTAATGATATTCATTGGATTAGCAATGTCGGTTTATGCTGCTTCTCAATTGGTTGACCACGCATCAGAGATCGCTATTATGCTAAATGTACCACATGCGATGGTAGGAACTACGATGTCGGGTCTTGGAACATCTTTACCCGAACTAACCGTCGCTTTGATGGCGGCAAGAAGGAGCCAAGGTGTAGCGATTGGAACATTGGTTGGCTCGAACATTACCGATCCTTTACTCTCAGTTGGAATAGCTAGTATGGTAAATCCGCTTTCAATTTCAACCGGCTCCTATGATTTGATTGCCTACTTAATAATCCCAGCAACAATACTGGGAGTCTGTTTCTGTTTGGTAATGATGTGGACCGACTTCAAATTCCAGCGCTGGGAAGGGGGAATTCTGATTGGATTCTATTTGTTCTTCTTGTTATTCTTAGAACTTCAACGTAGAGGGATTCTGGCTCTTTGATGGCGTACTGCTTATGGGTGGGGTCCTCTTGGGCATATTATGGTGGACTTTCAACTCGATGAGATGCAAGAGATGCTTAGAGAACTAGCACATCAGTTTGCTCTAGAGGAAATACGTCCAAATGCTGAGCATTGGGATCTTAATTCAGAGTATCCAAAAGATGCGATTAAAGCAGCCCATGAAATGGGTTTACTGAACCTTCACATTTCCGAAGAATACGGAGGGCCAGGGCTTGGTTCGATGGAAGAAGTAATCGTGAATGAAGAATTAGCATGGGGCGACCCTGGTTTTGCTACAGCAGCATATGCAACAAGTCTTGCTTGTGCTCCTTTGATTACAGGAGCGACCCATGAACAAAAGGACAAGTACCTCAGGATGGTTGCCGAAGATGGTGCTTTAGCATCTTATGCAGTAACTGAACCTGGTGCTGGTTCTGATGTTGCGGCTTGTCAAACATTGGCGGTTAGAGATGGTGATGATTATGTTATCAATGGCTCAAAAATGTGGATTACAGGAGCAGGCAAAGCAGACTGGTTCTTTGTTTTAGCAAAAACAGACCCCGATGCAGGATATCGTGGAATGTCGGGATTCATAGTTGATGCAAACACGCCAGGTCTCACTTTAGGAAAGAAGGAGAACAATATGGGACAGAGGTGTTCTGATACACGTTCAATGACATTTGATGATATGCGAGTTCCTGCGGAAAACCTCTGTGGCGGTTCTGAATCTGGTGGTTGGATGAATGCTATGAAAGCATTCGATATGAGCCGTCCAAATATTGCGGCACATGCTACAGGATTGTCTAGAGCAGCATATGAGCACGCTTTGCAATATTCAAGTGAAAGGCAGACTTTCGGCAAGCCATTACATCGCCATCAAGCAATACAATTCATGCTAGCAGATATGAAAACAAAAATCGAAGCATCGAGAATGCTGACATGGAAATCTGCTTCTGAATCAGATGCGGGGATCAGCAATACCGAATCTGCAGCACACGCAAAGAGATATTCATCCGATACTGCAATGGAAGTTACTACTGATGCTGTGCAGGTTTATGGCGGCTATGGATATTCAGAAGAATACCCAGTTGCTAGATTGATGCGTGGAGCTAAAGTAATGCAGATTTATGAAGGCTCATCTCAAGTACAGCGTATGATAATCGGCCGTGAGATCACCAAAGACCTCTGAGGTTTAGTTATGTCACACAATGTTCCTGCTGTCATACTGGCGGCAGGCTCAAGCGAACGCTTAGGACAGCCAAAAGCACTTGTTAATTTCAATGGTGAAACATTGATTAAAATGGCTGTAAGACAACTGAAAGATAGTGGTTGTGAAACAATTGTAATCGTTACTAATAGCGATTTATCCTTTGATATTTTGAGTGAGTCTGAAGGAGCAACAGTTGTAATTAATCCTGCTCCTGAAACTGGAAGAACAGGCTCGATACATTGTGGTTTGTTGTCACTAGGAACTGAAAGTGGTAAAATGCCTAAACGTGTTCTAATCGTTCCTGTAGATAGATGTGGCTGGACAGTGGATACCGTTTTACAATTACTAGAGCAATACAGCAGCTGCTCTCCTAAACCTGCAGGGCACCCACTTTTACTGTGTGGTAAAGATATCGAAGCGGTAATGGCATCACTGCCAGACTTACCACTGCGAGATATTGTTGATTTTTCTACAATAGATGCTTCTGGAATATTTTTGAATATCGATACACCCGAAGATTTGGAGAGATTGCAATGACCAAGCAAGTTCTTGAAACCTTGACTGCATGGCTTGGTGGTGGAAAGAAGGTTGGCATGGCTTCAGTAGTGGAAGTAAGTGGTTCTGTACCCGGCAAGGCAGGGGCTCGACTTGCAATCAGTAAAGGAGAGGTTATTGGGACTGTTGGGGGAGCAGGACTTGAAATGAAAGTTATTGAAAGGTTGAGAGAACTTCTAGAAAGTAGCGATAAGCCCACAGGTGAGGTGATCACTTTTGGATTACATAAAGGGGCCAAGGGCTATGAAGTGATACCTCTGGACAGCCTTTGTGGCGGTCGTGTGACCGTCGTTCTGGAGGTGCTTATTCCAATGCCACATATTCTTTTGATGGGAGGCGGTCACTGTGCTAAGGCTATTTCAGAGGCTTGTCAGTCATTAGGCTGGTCATATTCAGTTCAAGACTCACGTGCCGATTATGCAATTTTAGAGGGGTCTGTAGAGAGCCATCACTCGTGTCCTAGCGACTTTTTGATGTCAGAAAACAGCGACTCACTATCACGTTTTAGTGACATTCTTTTGCTAGGCCATGATTGGAAAGAAGATGAAGAGAGATTACTAGGGCTATTGTTTGCTGGCTATCCTGGTAGATTAGGAGTGATAGGCTCTAGAACTAAATGGAATTCTTTTGAGAAAACTGCTCTAGAAGCAGGAATAACACAAGAAGCATTGGATTTGGTAAATTGTCCAATCGGTCTCAACATTGGTGCGGAGTCTCCTGAAGAAATTGCTATTGCAGTATTGGCAGAAATTATGGCTGCATTCAAAGACATTGACCCCGATGCCAATAATTGGCGTGATCAGTGAATAAAGATCAGTTCTCTGTAATGCCTCAATTCCTCAACTGATTCGATAATATCATCCAAAGCTCGATGTGATTCTTTCTTCTTGTATCGCGGCGTATTTGGATACCAACGGTTTGCCAATTCCTTGATGCTTGAAACATCTATGATTCTGTAATGTAGTAATTGTAAAACATCTGGCATTTCCTTTGCCAAAAAAGTTCTATCTGTATGTATACTATTGCCGCATAAAGGAGCAGCACCAACTTCTATATTTTCTTCAAGGAATTTACAGGTTTGCTCAATCGCATCTTCTAAGGTGACTCCTTCACTCCTAATTCGTTCTACTAAACCTGATGAGTGGTGGTGTTTTGTATTCCACTCATCCATCCCTGCAATCAAATCCTCACTTACCTTTATTGCCAGATTTGGACCAGTTGCAGTAATATTTAATTCGGCATCTGTGACTAATGTTGCTATTTCTATGATAGATTCTTTTTCCAAATCTAATCCAGTCATCTCAAGGTCTATCCAGACCATTTCACCCGCCATGTTCCCGCCAAAGTAAATCAGTGTTTCAAAATGGCGGATGATTATTCAATGAGATGCAACAGGCCCATGACATGGCCCGACCATTACTACTCGCCATTCTTATGGTTAGTGCGAGTCTTTCGGGTTGTTTTGGTGAGGAGGAATAATCATAATGGTACGAAATCAATTTTCAGATTTCCATTCTTGCCAACTGATACTACTGGTTTGAATCCTTCATGGGGGGTAGAGGCAAGAGAGTTCTGAATCGCCTGTAGAGTATTTTCATCCAATTGTAAATCATAATTGTAATGTTTCACTTCCACGTTCTCTTCTTCAGCCTCTTCTTCGGATACTTCTTCAACCTCTTCGACAGTTTCTTCTTCGATCTCTTCTTCAACCTCTTCGACAGTTTCTTCTTCAGATACTTCTTCGATCTCTTCTTCGTCTTCTTTTTGCGTTATTGGTTCGGGTACATCTAGAATCGCATCTTGAGAACCATATGTTTTCTCAGCAGTAATTTCTGCCTCATATAATTGTGTACCATCGCCCATTCTGTTCATGTACAATATACCAAATCCAAATGCTACAATTCCTAATAGCATCCATACTACATATGTGAAAAGATCGGTAGTTAGCTCAATCGATATCATGAACAAGGAAAACAGAGTTCCAAATGAACCTAAACCTCGTCGCCATGGTGTTTCAGTTTCATCTCTGAAACCTTGCATCGCAATTCCTCCAAGGTAAATAGACCATATTGCCCATAGTAAAATCTCACCATCACCATCACCTATCGCCCAATATATCCCACCAAGGAAGTAGGCGATTGCAAGCATTCCTACGCGGTCAATCCAAGAAAAGTATTCAATCTCATCTTCCCATTCAAAGATAGACCAATCCCATGCAATTTCAGTTCTAGTAGCAACCATTGTCATAATGATTCCATTGATTATCAAAATAGTTCCAACAATTATGTCTTGAGTGGAACCATTCATTTCGATATTAAATTGTTCAATCAAGTTCCAAACAGCAAAGGCATGTAGTAATGGCATTCCGAGAAGTGCATATTTTTGTCCATTAATCATCAGGTCCCATGTGATCCAAATCGCACCAATCATCGTTCCTATTCCCGAAAGAGCAGTCCAAGACAATGTCAGACAAATCATTGTGACAACTCTAGTATAACTCACTAGGTTTTCACGTCCTTGAATCGACTTAAGGTCCAAATGAGTTTGGTTAATGTATTCGTTCTCTTTTTCAAGAGCCACATCCGCCCATTTGAACAGAATACCACTATCGGATAATCTATTGATTATCAGAGTAAATACACCCGTTCCTAGTAATGAGTAAGCAAACACATCATATCCTTCAAAATGGTTGAAGTTACTATCTAGGCTATATCCGAATATGAACGATACCAATACGAATACTGGAGACCAGGGTATGAAATCTATTCTTCCAGATAGCCATGAGTACAAAGTGATAATCAAGGTTAAACTTAGTAACAACCAACTTGCTTCAGGTAGTACTCCATTCATTCCAATAGCAAGCCAAATTGTAGGTGCAACCATCGGAGTAATAGTTTGGTTTTCACTCAAACCTGATCTTCTATCCACAACTCCCTTTGCTAGAATAGTAATTGAGGTTACAGCCATAATCAAACAAGAGAATCTAGTCATGCCTAATGCAGTAATTTCACTTGGGTCATACGATGTAATATCTATCAATTCAAACAATGAATTAATTACAGCTCCATCCCAAGCAAATCTATCGCTGAAGATCAATAAGGCAACAGGAGAGAACATTAGCAAGAAATTCAACCTGTGCTTGATAGATCTGTAGAATACTAGTAAATACATTGTAAGGAATAAAAATCCTCCACTTGCATCTAATAAACCAAGACAAAGAAGCCCCAATAATGTCAAATTATCTGCTGTTTCATTTAGATATTCATCATTCAATCCTTTCCTTGAAAGAATCATTGAAACAACTAGTGGCCCAGATAATAGTAGAATGTCAAAAATCACACCTGTAATCAGTAACTTACTTGTCATATTACCTGCTTCAATCAATTTGTAAGATACTGGGAAAGCAACTGCAAACATCACCCATGTAGCAATGCAACGTCCAACTGAAGAGGCATTAAATTCGTCAATCACTTCTTTTACAATGATTCCAATTGGAATTGCCATCAAGATTACCCAGGTTAACTCTGTAGCTAAATTTTCTGCGCTAACCGAGAAGATAGCAAGACTAAACAGCATCATAGGCCCAAGTAAACTAACTCTTCCAAGTGGACCCCATCCAGTAAGATTCTCTTCAACCTCATCATCTTCCTCCTCTTCTATAATCGCGGGTACAATCCATTGTCCGGTGGTAGAATCAAATATTGGAATCATTGCATTTCTCTTGGTATTGGTCCACGAAACCATCACACCGATGTCTAATTCCATCTCTTTGAATCGTAGCATTGCGAAGTAAATTGTTAATCCAACAATCCCCAGAGTGATATTGAAACCGGAAAGGTAGTCCATCATAGAATCAGGAAGCGGAACCTCTAGTCGTTCAGCAAATGATAATACAACAGCCATGAACATAGAACCAAACATTGCAGTACTCGCTCCAAACGCATCTTCTTTCAGTCCAGATTTTTCCGCTTTCAACATCATTGTATACGAACTTACAACAGTGTATGCTACAATAGTCCAAGGAATGTAAGGGTCACTACCGAATAAAACAGCATCTGAAAGAATCATTAAGCCTAGGGTGACAAAATGTGCCCAATCTGAAAGATGTCCTTTCTGTCTTCCAATTTCACCGGTAACTATCAAGGCTAGGAGAATTACTGCATCAAAATGCTCGTAGTGGAAACCATCGAAGAAATTACTTTGCATAAAGAAGGAGAATCCAGCAGCGAGCATAGTCCAATTTGCTACCCAATTTCTAGTAACATCTGAAATGATTAGTAAGTATGGTAGCATAATTAATGTTACAATCCATGGGATTACGCTAGCTTGTGGTGTGATTATGAATAGTGATGCTGCTAAACCAATCGGCATGTAAGGTATGCGCCGTTTTAACGTGGCAGGGAAGTAGGCTAACAGTACTGTAATCCAAAGCGCAACCTGTAAGGTAACTATAGTCGATAAACTTCCTAATTGGTCTTGGCGAATAAATCCAAGAATCAAATTAAGATCTTCACTTCTAGCAAGTATCATTGCTAGTACTACTTCTCCTACAAGAAGTGCGGATGTCCATTGCATGAGTTCTTGCTTTATTTTTTCATCAGCAGCAAGCCACCCCTGTACTAATATTACGAATATCATTAGTGACATTGCACCGCCAGCACCGCTTGAGTCAACTGGATTATTTTGTGTCTCATAAAGAATCGGAATCAGTCCACTAACCACTGCAACTACGGAGAAAATTAATCCACTATTCGAGCGTAATGAAAGCCACATTGAAAGAGCAGTAAGCGAGATTATAGAAAGTCCAAGTTCCCAAGAAACAATATTTCCAGACCATTCCATCCAAGGTCCGAATCCAACTAATGCTAGAACTAGTGGTGTAAATGTGGTTGCTGCCCAGCCAAATGTAGTCTCTCCTTTTAGTTGACTTAGATACCAAGTTTGACCTAAAATTAACAATATACAAGCAATCAATTGTACATATATTGCATTTGCTGATGGAGTCCAATCTACATCAGAATACGGTACTCCTTTGTCCATTAGCCACTGAAAGTCCATTTCTCCAGCTGCGAATCCAATAAGCCACCTTGTGCCCCATAATACTCCAACGGCCGAGAAGAAGAATCCAATTCCAATAAGGTAATCGTGGACGCTGTGAAGTACATCCCCGCCCTTTCTTCGTTGCCATTCAACCAATGCTATAGCCATAGAAGCAGAAATTATCCCCCCTGCTCCTAAGATTAGGAAGTTAAGATTAGTTGAATCTTCAGCGAAAGCGATTGAAAGAATACCACTCCATATTGCTACCATTGCAATTCCATAAAGTATCAATTGAGCGAACTTCTGCATGGGATTTAATTCGGTCTTATTCTCTCCAGTTTGCGGTACTGTTACAGAAATATTAGTAGCAGGTACAGAACCATGCATTAGATTACCAGGTCTTAGATTTGTCTGAGCAACAGCAGTAGGGCGTTTGGGTCTAGACGGTGCAGGAGGCATAGATATCGATTTAATCAATACAATTAGCCTATTGAACATTTAGCCGGTCAAAGTCGGAAAATTCTACTTTCAGAGTAATTCAGCATCGGCTATATCTTCGTCATAGTTTTCTTCCTCAAGGAGAAGTTTTGAATTATCATGAAGTATTGCAGCAATAATAATTACAAGCAAAAGTATTGCGGCAAAAATCGATCCATATAATACCAAATCTACCGAAGATTCAGTAGGGTCAGCAACTGCTGCTGTATCATCAATCATCACATCAAAACTAATCAGTGGACTAGAACTTGTACCTTCTAATGCCCTCATCGAAAGTGTATGTACTCCAACTAATTCTCTATCAGGAAGGTGTTCAAGTTCATGGACAATGTCGTCATAAGTCAATGTAACAGAGGTTGTATGTTCGTATGAGTGTATATTTGTCCATGAGTCTCTAAGGTCATTACTCATCCATTGTACAGTATCTACTCCTTGGTTCAATTCGATTTTTACGGATTGCCCCTCGATAATATGAATGTGACCATTCATGTTTAGTTGATTTGTTACATTCAATGAAAGATTGGCATTAAATGACCAATCTTCGTATTCAGCAGATTCCAAAACCGATTCAAGCGCATTGACATGGCCATGGCCGTAAACGTTGTTTTGGCGATTCTTCGGGATCAAATCATCAGCGCATGGTTCGTTAGCTCCCATGTAATGACACTGGCGATATGTTGCGGTTTCTTGCATTATATTTCTAATATCGAAAGGTGATAGGTCAGGGTTTGCTTGAAGCATCAATGCTGCAACTCCTGCTGCTCCAGGTGTTGCCATACTAGTACCACTCATACCTGTGTACTGGTCGATTGAGTTTGCTTCAACCGACATGATACTACTGCCCATGTATGCGACATTTGGTTTAATACGACCTTCCTCAGTAGGACCTTGGCTAGAATAAACTGCAATTGCAGTATTCTTGTCTAATGCTCCAACGGTAATTACATCCTCTGCCGAGCCTGGTGTTCCAATTTGTCCACTGACTCCATTGTTTCCTGCTGCAATAAATAGGGCAATACCTGCGCGTACCATTTCATTTCCTTGACGATTGACACTATCTTCTTCTGACGATGTCCATTCAATAGCACCTGGGCCTCCTAAACTCATAGATGCAGCACGAGTATTGTATTGGTGCATGGTGTCGATAGTCCATTGCATACCAGCCATTACACCAGCGAAAGAACCAGAACCTCCTGCATCGAGAACTTTCACACCAACTAAGTGTGCTTGAGGTGCCATCCCTACGTGTTCATAGTCAGGCGCTCCAGTACCTGCAGTAGTTCCTCCACAATGTGAGCCGTGTCCTTGGTCATCATAAGCAAAATCAGTCCCGTTGGTATTCCCTGGATTATTTACTGCATCATAAAATGCCAAAATCTTGGGGTCATCTGTTGTTGGGTCATCATCTTGGTCATCTAAACTTGAGTGATTGCCATCCAAACCTGTGTCAATAATAGCAACAGTAGTTCCCGAGCCATCATATCCAGTTTCCTCGAATGCTACATCAACCCCATGGCCAACACGTGCATCACCGTTTGTAACGGTTAGGATCCCATCTAATTCAATCATTACAACGCCAGGAAGGTCGCGTAATGTGATCAATTCATTTACAGAAACTCTTCCTGCTAGTGCATCGATGCCATGGAGGATAAATTGGTGCTCATAACCCACTTCTCTCTCAAGCATTTCTATCTCATCTTCTCCAGGAGTAAAGTGGAAATCGATAATTAGCGGCAATGTATTTCCATCATCCAAAAATATTGGATTGTCGATATGAAGTTCGACCATATCGCCAATTTTGTTGTCATTACGGTCTACCGTAGTCTCACTCCACCAGCCTTGAGGTTCTTCTTCAACATCTAAAGAAGTAGGGAATGCAGCCACCATCAAAGGTGTAATCATCATTGTCAGAACTATTGTGCAGAGTATCTGTTTTACAGTATTCATCTTCTCACCGCGCTTTGCGCGAGAGAGGCATATTGTTTGAAACCTCTTATGTCAAGTTTAATCGAAAAATATCATCTGTCTAGGCCAATGCTGAAAGAGGGCTTCTTACTCGGTCACATCACTGGTGGCGCTAGATGGTTGGAAAAGAGCATGTCGCTATGATTCCTCCAACCCCAAATTCAATTTGGCAAGCATCGGTAAATGGTAAGGATTTTGAAATCTTAGCACCGGGTAATGCTATTTTATTGGATGTGCTTAGAGACAAGGTAGGAACCCTTGGCGTCAAGCGAGGGTGTGACATGGGGACATGTGGATGTTGTGCTGTAATGATAGACGGAGAGCCTCGTCTATCATGTCTGACCATGGCTAACGAATGTGCTGGTAGTGATATTATCACGGTCGAAGGCTTAGCAGAGGGAGCTCATCTTGCGCCTATACAGCAATGCTTTGCCGAATGCGGAGGTTCACAATGTGGGTTTTGTACACCAGGCTTTTTGATCACTTCTCAGGCTTTACTTAACGTAAACAAAAATCCTACAGATGCTGAAATCGCTTGTGCTATTGAAGGCAATCTTTGTCGATGCACTGGATATCAGCAAATTATCCAATCAATTCAAGCAGCAGCAGCGATATCTCGAGGAGATGTTGAAGCCGCTAAACCTGCTAGTAATGCACATTCTGACCCTCATCCTATCGGTCCAGAAGAATAAGAGATGGTACTGATGAGTGGCGGCTACATACAACAACCAGGAAGCAACTCTGATGTCAGAGTTGATGGTAAGCGTGTAGCAGGAAAGATGCGCTTCAAACCACCTGGTTCAGGTGGTTCTCGCCCAGAAATGGAAGAAAGAGACATGGAGTTTATTCCGGAATTAGAAGGAGGTAATGAAGCACAACCTGCGGGGGCCCATCTACATGACAAATACAGGACAGGAACTACTGTTGGCAAAAGAACTCCTCTAGTAGATGCCAATTCTAAGGTCACTGGTCAAGCATGGTATGGTGATGAT
>MDTC01104355.1_pt1 | contig 31304 bp, 35 predicted proteins | sample 811181 | NCBI WGS metagenome assembly MDTC01 (sample SAMN05326644, study PRJNA326480) | marine metagenome | isolation source: seawater | place: Pacific Ocean: North | collected 2011
CATAGGTGAACTCAGATTTCAGAGTAACAGAAGGTTGTGAAGAGTAACCAGCACCAGGATTCTTAATCAGAATCTCAGACAATCTGTTGTTCTTAACAACTGCCTCTGCCTCAGCACCAGATCCACCACCACCAGAGATCAGAACAGCAGGTGCAGAGGTATAACCAGCACCAGGATCAGTGATAGTAATCTGAGAGAGAATAGAGGTGTTAAAGAGTTGCAGGTTGATCGGGAATGCAATCTCAGGACGCAGGGTGTAGTCATGGGAGTAACCGTAACCAAACTCGTTGTTTTTCAGAGTCTTGATCTTACCAATCTGTCTACCAGTGAGGAACACAGCAGCACCGCTACCCTCAGCAGGGATCACAACTTCAATAGCACCACCAGAACCAGACAGGGTAGGTCCAAGGATGCCAGGAATACCATCAATATCGATAGTACCGAAAGTATATCCTTTACCAGGGTCAGTCAAGGCAACATCGGTGATGGCACCAGATCCAGTCTCAGCATCAAGTTCAACAGTGATATTACAGAGACCGCCTTCACCATCGCCGTTGATAGAAATCTGAGTGTATACACCAGGTGCATATTCAGTACCAGCGTTGGTAATTCTGAGTTTTTCGATCTTACGGTCAGAAGAGATGTCCTGAATGATAGGCAACTTCTTATAGAATCCACCAGGAGAAATCAACTTAATAGAGTTGATAGGACCGATTGCCTTGGTAGAAGTCGTCGAATAGATCGTATTTGGAACATCTTGATCATCTAGACCGATTTCAGCGTTAGTAAACTCAGGTTCGGTCAGAAGTGGGAATCTGAATTCAGTATCGCTAAGAATCTCGCTGATAGTGAATCTACCGTCGAATGGAGTCTTAATAACGTCGATGAAGGAGTTTGTACCGACAGGAGACGTTGCACCAGTTCTAGATGGGTCAAAGTAGTAAGTAATGTTGGTAACTTCGCCACCGATCGTAAATTTGACCACAGGGGTCTCAGTAGCGGAAGAAAGTCCAGGAGTGCCTTCACGTTCGATTACGTTGAAGGAATATTCCAGTTTGAACTGATTATCTTGTGCAAACGACAAGAAGTAACCGAAGTTGGAAGCATCACTCATATCGAAGATATAAGAGTGATTTCTGACCAGGAGAAGCGTCGGGTGCTTAGATGCAATCTTCACACGGGCAATAGCGTTCTGCTGGAAGGCAGGTTCGGCAGTTGCAACTGCACGCATTCTGTAAATGAAATCTCTGGAAGAGAAGACTTCTTTTACGAAGAATGAACCGTTGAACTCGGCAGTAGTGAATCCTTCAACAAACAGAATGTCATTAGTGTTGAAGTTGTGTGGAGACAGTGCAGAACAGTAAATAAGGTCAGTTCTGTTCTCAGTAGTTCTGAGAATGTCCTTATTAAGGTTTACAGTCAGTCTGATAGAACTAACAGTGTTCAGACCAGAAACTTCTGCAATTTTATCGTCAGTTTCGTCTTTGATGCCAGCAGTGATGCTATTACCCAGAGATACAACGTCACCAATGATAAAGTCAGATCCAGGGAAGGTATTCAGGATTGTGACTCTATAATCCGCCAAACTGAACGGACGGAAGCTTGCATACTGACTGAGTGGATCATATGTACTAGTGTATGTCCATGTAACGGAATTATCAGTGGCAGTTCCTGTTGTGTGTGTTGGAGCGACTGTACCGCTAGTACCAGCAACTGTACAGGTATACTTGTTTCTACCGAAGTATACAGTGTCATCTACTGCATAAGATCTGGTTTCTGCCCAAGGATCTGCATCAGTAGGAGTAGGCCAAGGATAATCAAGCAGATTAACTTCAATGTTAGGTGCAGCACTAATATACTGCCAAATAACACTACCATCAGTTACAGCACCGATAGTATGAGTAGGAGCGGTAGAACCTGAGGTTGCATTGTTAGTTGCATAGTAAATCTTGCCATCAGACCAAACTTGATCGTTTGTTACATATGCCTTGTTAGATTCCCATGCAGATTGGGGACGAGACACATCAAAGGAGATCTCATCGATTCTGTTCTCTTCACCAAGTTCATTTTGGAACTTATCATCATTGTTGAAGTTTCCATAGATTTTACCGACCTTATAGGTGGTTCCAAGACCAGGAGTGTCAATACTGCCAACAGGAACCTCAACAATCGTTCCATATGCTTGGACAACGCCGATATCGTTGACTTGCTGGATAATCGACCCTTTCTCAAACTTAATATCCTGGTTGAAGACAAATTCCTTAACAGCGTCGATCTTCTGGTAACCAGCATCTCTAATATAGTATTTCGGCAGTACAACAGGATCGATAACCAGTTTTCTACCCAGAGGAGTAGGAATAGTCGAAGTTTTAGTTTCGTAAGTGTATCTGTCTTGTGTAAAGGTATAAGTGCCAGGAGCAAGAGTCGAGATTACATCAGAGTAGTCAAGAATCTGCAAACCAGAAGAACCAACCGACCAAACAGTAATAACTGGGTTAGAAAGGTTATTAACGTTAAGACCACCACTACCAGCATCAATATCTTCGAGACGCAGGTTCTCGCCGCTTCTAGCGGTGCTAGAAGGAGTGTATGTACCTCTCTTAGAGTGTAGACGGTCAAACTTGATCAATTCAAGGCTGCTGTCAGTTGTAGTGATTCTATACTGAGCAGTAGGCACTTGTAGAGATGCACCACTGTAAACTGCCTTAGGATCAACGACAAGATCGTCAATATTACCCAAGAAGGTGTTACCGATCAGAGGACCACCCTGAGAAGCACCAACAGTAAGGTCATTCATTACAATATCGTTGACAGTGATCGCAGTAGCGACTTGAACACCATCAAAGTAGCAAGAGTAGACATATGAACCCAAAGTGGGTTCTTCCTTCACCAAAGCAATGTGATGCCACTGACTATCAGACATAGCAGTCCAATAAGTCGAACCAACAGACCAAATAGTCGAAGAAGCAGCGCCAGCAGGGTTAAGTTCCAAACCAACCTTACCAAAGTTGCCACTACCAGCATTACCGTCGATAACGAACTGAACATCACCACCAGCATCGTCAACCGCCGTAATCATCTCGATACGGGGGTTATTAGTGGCATGAGTGGGTTCCATACGGACCCACATCACAACAGTCCAGTCATCAAGAAGATTTAGGTCCTGCCAAACGAGACTATTGGTATCTTGGAATTTAATCGACCTAGAACCGAACTTATACTGAGTATTATCAGATGCAATTTGTCCAGCGTTGAATACAGTGATAGAACCAGCAAGATCTTGCTTCGTAGCATCAGCAGTCAGGTTTACTTCATCTTCAAAGCGATGTACGACAACCTGGTCAGGATTCTGGACCATTGTCGGGACAATAATGTCACCAGAGTTGTCAACAGCATGAGTGTTGCAATAGAAACCAACATCAGCAGCAGTTTTCCAAATATCAGTCTGATTTACTAACGTTCCATCATATTTGAAGCTAGCAATGTTACCAGTCAGCTCATTATCACTATATTTGATCTCAGTAACAACATTTACGTTACCAAATACGTCAACAGTGACACCAGCATGTTTGATGCTCTCAAAAGTGACCGTAGGTGCCATAATCTTGGCAAATTGCCACTCAGGAGCAGCAGCAGTCAGTTTAATCTGATCCATTGCGATCTTGAAGAACGCAACACCATAATTCTTGGTGCCATTCCACATATCGCACACAAAGAACAGATCATTGTACTCATCGAGCACAAATTGAGGTTTTTGTACGCTACCACCACTGACAGCAAGACGTTTTACATAAGTGAGTTCGATATTAGCGCCATCGTACTCCATCTCACCAAAGATGAGGTCGTTGTTGTCACCATCAATACCACAGAAGATAACTTTGTTATTTCCGATGTAATGCAGTTGATGCATCTGCTCACCTTCGCTGTTAGAAGCAAACTTACGCTTCTCGATTACATCACCGAAGTTATTGAGCTGCATAACCCAGATATCATCAGGATCTGGGGAGTTAGTGTCCGTCCAACCACAGATATAGACTCTCTGCTCATCATCAAGATAGATATCACCAGCATAGTCACGACGAGTCGCACCAGACACACCAGCAATCTCTTTCTGCCATCTGAGGATACCCTCAGGGTTGTTAGCATTGTCCAAACCAGACTCATACTTAGCAACCAGAATATCAGGGTTGTTAGCAGCAGTGCTCTGGGATTCGGTTTCACCAATCAGGTAGATGAGAGTGTTCTCTTCGCTAGTTTCGTCGAGATACATCTTCTTCCAACGTGCTGTCTTGATTGATGCACTAGGAAGGAGGGATCTGTCCCAAACGACGCTACCAAGGTCATTGAACTTAGCAACAAAGGCAGAACTGTCACCATTAGCCTGAGTCAGCTGACCACAGACATAGAGACTACGATCGGCAGCAACTGCTGAGTCATGGATGGTGAACTTACCACCTTGGGCAGTTTCCTTATAAAGGGTGGACCAGTAATAAGTCTTCTTGAATCTCTGAGGATGAGATACTCTGATTTGAGGAGGATTCTCAGTATCGTAGTTAAAACCAGAGTTGATAATGTTAACAGCATTGACCTTACCAGTAGTAACATCAAGATCAATATCAAGTTCAACGTCCTGACCCTGAGAAGTAATGATCTCATAGGTAGGAGGAATTGCTTCGTTGTAACCAATACCAGATTGAGTGATAAAGATAGAATCGATGCCTGTAACAACAGACATATAGAATCTCTTATTGGTATTCTCAGTGATGACCCTAGAACTAACGATCACTTCATCCTGAGCGATCAGTTCATGGTCTTGTGTGGTTGTAATTCTTCCATAAGGAATGTCATTGAGGACTTCCTTTCTATATTGTGCAATACCAGCACCTTGTACAGATTCGACTTGTGCAGAAGCACCGAAACCATCAGTTCCAGTATTGTCGAAGAACAGAGTGTCGTTAACCTGATAGGATACACCAGAGTTCTCGATAACAAATCCATCAATCTGAGCATTCTCGAACTTCGTAGTAGTTTCAACTTCGATATCCACTCTGGATTCTGTTGAAACTCTCGGGAAGTAATCATAGATCTGCAATGCCGCTTCTTCGGTCATTACCTGATTTGTTGCAATCTCATTCGGAGAGATGATACCATCACCATCAATATCCTCAGTTTCAAAGAGGATAAGGTCGCCTTCTCGCTCAGTAACGAGTTGATCGGACTGTTGGTTAGGTTGACGATCAATATCAATATCAACTTCATCATAAGGATCTCTGAAACGAGAAACGTCAGCAGGAATGTTCTCCTGGGTTGCTCTTTGACTCAGGTTCCAAGTATCAACAACAGAGTTGAACTGAGGTCCAATGATGTAAGGGAACACAGGGAGACCTGCTTCCGATGCATCAATAGTAATAAAGTAAGCATAGATGCCATCAGGATACTCAGGGGTCTTACAGAAACGACCGTTGTAAGGATCCAGGTCACCCTGTTGGAAAGCATACTCATAGTCATCTACAAACTGACCAGCAGGATATGTGGTCAGAGAAGGACCATCAATACGAGCAGGAGTAGGATTAGTGTCGATATCATAGACTACATTAGATTTAAGTCTGTAAGAAGAACGCATTCTTCTAATACCACCACTCTGGTCGGTAGGATCGATGTAACCATAAGGTCCATAGATCGGACTTCCATCAAATGCCCAACCAAGAATAGGAGAGTGAGTAATAGCAGCACCAGTCTCAGTTCCTTCTTCTTTGAACTGATTAGTTTCGGGATCGAGGATTACGTTATCACCAACCACATAGCGCAGTTCTTTGGGGTCAGAGACGTGAGCATACTCACCACCGTACTGGTTGTTGAAACCAGTGAAGACATAACCACGAGCAATATCATACTTAGAGCTCAGTCCATATTCCAGGTTCTTGTTCCACTGGAACACATCTGCTTCAAATGTAGCGAGTTGTCCAACTGCTTCCAATCTGACAGCAGTATTACCTTGGGTATATCCAACACCTCTGTTGGTAATCTGTACAGAAATAACTTTACCCTTGTCCTCACCCAGTGTACCGATAACAGCAACTGCCTGAGCACCGAAACCATCTCCATTAATGTAAATCGTAGGGGCAGTTGTATACCCCTGACCGCTATTAATAATAGCGATAGAAACCAAACGACCGTTGATAACGATAGGTTGTGCCAGAGCACCTTCACCAGAGTTCAGTTTGATCTCAGGAGTAGAGGTATAACCAGTTCCTCTGGATGTTAAGTTGATACCAGAGATAGGACCACGAACCTGTGCAGTAGCAAGAGCACCAGATCCACCACCACCAGTAATAGAAATGGTAGGTTGAGAGGTGTAACCAGTACCAGGGTTACCAACCAGAACACGAGTAACACGACCATTAGTAACAACTGCTTGTGCAGTAGCACCAGATCCACCACCACCAACGATAGAGATCAGAGGTTGATCAGTATATCCACTACCCTCATTAGTAACATCAACTCTATCAAGAGCACCATTAACGATTACAGATGCAGCAGCACCAGATCCACCGCCACCAGTAATTTCAAGTGCAGGTTTGCTACCAGCATCATAGTTCTCACCAGGAGTCTTAATGTTGATTGCAGTGATAGGTCCGAAGGTTACGAACTCTTGATCTTTGTAACCCCAGGCAGACACACCGTTAACCCAGGCACCAATAGGAGTATTAGGTGCAACTGTGGTTCTTGTAGATACAGTCTCAACTCTTCTAGGGAATCTCAGCAGTTTACGCTGGTTACCAGGGATAAGTGCAGATCCAACAAAGGGTCCAACCTTATAGTTGGGCAGACCAGAAGCAGCAACGTAAACGTAGTCGTTATTGAAGAAAGAGTTCTGGATGTTAGAAGTAAACAGAGAGATTACTTCATCGATCGTGTTCTGAGTAGACTTACCTCTGTTAAGGTCCACAGACAGCAGGATATTACCCTGAGGTTCGATGTCAGTAGGAACAGGGATCAGATAGGAGAAAGTAAATTCATCCAGACGTGCAGTAACCTCAAATGTGCCGTTATACACAGCAGGGTTTGCACCATAGATGGTAACAGTATCCTCAACCAGCAAACCATGGGGGTTTTCGCAGGTTACAGTGGCAGTTCTGTTCAAACCACCAGGAATGATGTTAGCAACCTTAATTAGTTTCTTAACGTTGTACAACCAGGACTGCAAACGCTCATCTTCGGCAGTAGAACCCAGTGCAGCAACATTCAGCTTGTCACCAGGCAGATAATAGGAACCACTGTCTTCCAAGACGGTAGTGCCCGCTTCTGCGATACCTAGAATACGAAGTTTGACTTCTGTGTTCTGTCCACGGTTGGCATATACGAAAATATCAGAATGAATGATGGTGCCAGGATCCCAATCCTCTACAACACCGTTTTTAGAGCGAGTACACTCGATAAACTGGTTCAGAGACTTCTCTTTGTACTGAACAACCTCATTATCATCAATAATGATCGTACCGTTCTTCTCAGGCCATCCAATAGTGGAGTCAACAGTAATAATACCCTCTGTTGTGCTCAGAGGTTCAACCAGGACGGTTTTATAAGGAATCTTGAAGTCACCTGTCAGAGTTTCTTCGGAAATAGCAAGTTCGTAGATAACATCAGTACCTTCGATGATCGAAATGACGTTCTCGATCAAAACTGACGCATCTTTGATATTCTGGTCAACAGGATCAGCAATTTGGACCAACTGAGCGTCAACCAAGTCCTGAGGATTACCAGAAATCAATTCTGCACGCAAAATGGTGTCAACAACCCAAGATGCAGCAGAAGGGGTGATCATCTCATCCCTAGGATAGTAAACATCGATCTGTTCACCGAACAGAATCTTAAATAGGTATTGCGTTGCCTTCTTAGTACCCTTAGATACATAGAAGTCTTTGATTTTCTTGATAACCTTGATTGGGTTGACCTGAGAGTAGTCGATGTCAATCGTAGGCATGTATTGACGACGGAACTTGTCGAATACCTGCCTGATAATCATACTATCAAGGTTATGAACCATAGCATTCTCGCTATGACTCGATTGTGCCAGTTGTGACTCAGAAGCAAAGATCTGATTATGATAATCGTCGAATGCAGCAACATCTGAGACGCCACGAGCACAACCTTTCAGTGCAGAAGGTTCATAATTACGTCCACTGGACAAAATAGTGAAACCAGTGACCTCACCGAAACCTACATCACAAGATGCTTGTGCAGCAGCAGGTTCAGCGATGTAAACTTTGGGTGGTTCAGTGTCAGAGTACCCAGAACCAAAGTTGATGATGTTGATATCAGTAATTTCACCATTGAAGATGGTAGCAACTGCCTCAGCACCAGTACCACCGATCGCTTCACCCAAAGGACCCTTGCGATCGTCCACAATGTAGACAGAAGGAGCATCGGTGTAACCAGAACCACCTGTCAACAGGTTGATGTTAGTTACATTGCCGTTAGCAACGGTTACGTCGAGCACCTGTGCGCCCACAGGTTGGATAATACGTGCTCTGGGGGCAGAAGTATACCCTCTACCTCTATTAACGATAGTTACACTAACAACTTGCCCATCAGGAGATACAGAACATGTTGCTTCTGCATTAATGCCATCTTCTGGGGCGGGATCAATGTAGATTGCAGGAGGATTGCTATAACCAACACCAGTAGAAGTGACAGTGATAGAACCAATAACCAAACGACCCTCAGAATCGATTACAGGATCGCTAATATCAGCACCGTTAGGGTTGATAAAGGTAATCGACGGAATAAAGTCGTAACCAGAACCAGAGTTAGTGATCTCAACACCAGACACCATGCCTGTTGTATCATCTACGATGATTTCAGCAGATGCTTGGGATCCATTAGTCAGATCCGAAGGAGGAGTAATGCTAACAACGGGTGGGTTGTAAGAAGTGTAACCTTGACCACCTCTAATTAACTGTGCATTCTTAATACCGTTGACAAGAGTCCTACCAGCAGCAGCTTCACCAATGCCAGTAGAAGAGAAGATAGAAAGTTTGGGTGCAAAGTTCAGTTCATAACCTTTACCACCGTTCTTAACGATAATTCTGTCGATCTCACCGTTAGAACCAACTCTGGTAACTGCTTCTGCATTTTGACCAACAGTAGGAGACACATATTCGATAGAACGAATATGGAAAACGTCACCATTGGAGATATTTACGAAATATTTGATCCTAGTGTTGTTATCAGTCAACACATAGTCAATATACGGACGTTGAAGGATTCCGTTACGATTAATAATCAGACCAATCTCTGCAATAGGAGAATATGGCAGAAGTTGGTACTCCATAGTCATGGAGTCGCCACCAGCAATCGTGGTGACATCAGGAATTGTCAATTCTTTGATTACAGAATCAGCAAAACCAACATAGTAAAGAATTTGAGTCAGTTCTACCTGATCGTTACCAGTTCTAGCACGAGGAGGAACGATAAATGTAATCTGACTTCCAGAAATAGTGTAGTCAGTCTGAGGGATCAGCAGTTCACCGTAGATTGTAACTGCAAGGTGCTCAGCAGACACTGGGGACACAGGAGTGCCCAAGAATTTAAGATCAAAGGTAGTACGAGTTCCATCAAAGAACTCCCAGGGAGATTCAAGTGCCTGTCTCTTCTTATTGAACTCTTCCAGGGAGATGCCAGGTGTCAGAATGGCATCAGGACCACGAACAGTCTCTTCGTAGTAGATAATCTCATTATCGATCATCACTGAACCTTCACGGTCCAAGAAACCATCGATCTGTTCTACTTCGATTAAGTCATCGAATACGCCAACGTCTTTAATCAGAGATGTAGAAGACGTTAGAGTCTTCTGATCATACTCATCGATATCGAGATACTTAATTAAGTTATTAAGTACATTATAAGGACGACCAGTTTTCTCCTGTGATCGATAATACTCGATCAGGAAGTTAACGAGTTGCTCATCCTCATAGCGAATAAACTCTGGGAGTTGATTAGCAACTCTGTCAGAAATGTTGATCGTTTTTCCAAACATTTATCTCTTAGAAACAGGAGTCGTACTCTGGATACGTGAAGGATCCAGTGGGGTAGTTGATTGTATTTATGTTGCTGCCACCATAGTTCCATCCGTTGAAATTGAATGGATCAAAGGCGTCCACAGCACCAGGTTGAGTGTTGATATCTCTTGGGAAGATCCTTGGGTTAAACAAGGTTGGGTCTACCCCAGGTGGAATAGTAATTGGTCCAGTTGAGGGAAGAACCACCACAGGAATACGAGTTGTACCATCAGGAGTATCAGCCACATCGAGAGGACCAACACAAACTTCACCAGTTTCATAATTGACTGTTCCAACAAGGTCGTTCAGAACGACTTCCTTTTCATTTCTATTCGTTACCATGATGATATTACCAATACCATCATCACGGAGGTTCACAGGAACCAAGGTTTGAGTAGTAGCAGTTTGACTATTGACAAGAACGTCTTCAAGATCAGTGCTACCGCCAGCAATGACACCTGATGCAAGACCAGTAGCATTGCCCTGTAAAAGAGAACCTGCTGCTTCACCAGCAGCGATCAAATCGGCAACATCTTCGGTGTAACCAGTTGCATAGAAAGTTCCAGACTTAACAGAGGAGAACTTGGGTTTACACTTACCACCATCTCCATCGCCACCGCCGTTACCGCCATCACCAGTACCACCGTCGCCACCGTCACCAGTGCCGCCACCATCACCACCATCTCCGCCGCCGTCGCCGCCTCCACCATCTCCATCACCACCACCATATCTACCAGGATCGGTAATTGGGTTGTTGAAGTTCAGACATTGAGAGAACTGGTTACCAAATGTAAATTTGTCCAGATTCTGACCCAAACTCATCTGAGTGGTAGTACCACTGATAGCAGAATCTGCTGAGTCGATCATTGCATTGAACTTAGATGGTTCTAAACGACCACCAAAGCGGTTGTCACGGTTTTGACCATTAAATTTATCAACAGACTTCAATACAGCCGCGGCAAGTTCATTTGCAGAACGACTGGTGTCGTTTCCGTTGAAAGCAAGATGGACTGTTGGAGAAATATAGAAAATAGTCGGGTCAACGATCACAGGTTGGATCGATGCCATGGAGTAATCAAGAAGTTGGTTCTTGATTCTCTGTTTTGTAGTAGTGTTCAGGTTAACACCACTCTTTGTACGAACGGCAATGTATACTTTGCCATATTCGGGCGGAGACAGCTTCTCCCCGCCGTACGCCGTCACTGATGCAGCCGATGGATACAGTTTGCTGACCAGATAGGCATAGTCGTTCTCGGTAACTGCTCTATTCTGCACAGAGAACCCTTTGGGTGCCCTATACTTGATGCTCAGAGCGGTTTCTCTGTCTTCACCGTCTGCTGCTGTCTCAACAGTCTCCAATGTAATGGCAGCAGGCAGCACAGGACGACCAGTAGAGTCGATTGCACGACCAATGAACCCGAACTTCTTGGCACCGTTCGCTTCTGGACCGTCTGTGTCAAGATATTCGATAGTAATGAACTCATTATCGATGAGTTTACGTCCAAGGACGCCATCACCGAAGGTAACCTTGTATCTAAGGTCCTCAGTTTCTTCAAGGAAGTAAGTTCTGGACGTAGATTCCAGTGCAGTGACGTTATCTGCGATAGAATACTCGTCAACTTCGACAGATTGCTCGTTAGGGCGAACCATAACCTTCATTCTGTCAGTATCAACGTTCTCAGCGGGGATTATATACTCAGGTTTCTTGGTATCGTCAACAGTGAAGCTGTAATCTAGGAGGTTTCCTTGATAAATCAGCATTTTACTGAACGTTGCTACGCCAGTTGACTGATCAACAGTCGATTGGATGTCAGCAAGGTTAGCAAATATGAAAGAATCGCCTCCAACGGTCGCTACGAAGACATCTCCCTTCTTGATTGTGACCGAATCAGGGAAAGCTTGGTTGCCAGGCAGTAAAGTTGCCTTGGCAGTCATGGTTATACATGCTCTGGACGCTTTTTTGGACCTTGGAGTGTATCCAACTTGCTTAGCAATCCTAACAATATTGTCTCTGACGGTTGCAGACTCCAAAAACGACTCGTTCATCGACATGTTTGCCGTAAACGAAGCGTAGAAAGTGTTGTACGCCAGGATATCAATCAAATATGAGGCAGCAGATCCCTCAAAATCATAATCGGAGAACTCTTTTCTCGTTCTCAGGTACGATTTGATAGATTCCTTGATCTCAAAGAAGTCTAGGGACGTTAATTCTGATGGTAGTGCTGCCATTTTAGGTGCGTTCTAAAAGGAATTCGATAGTTTGGACAAGTTCTTCGCCAACAATCCTGTACTCAATGCTCACATCGAGTTCATCTTCACTTTCAGAGAGATCAACATCAACATTTACGACTTCTACACGCGGTTCAAGTCGCTCAATAGTATTTTCAATCTCATCTCGCAGATCTTCTGCGGTAAAAACATCAAAAGGTTCAAACAAAAGTCCTCTTACACGAGAACCGATATCAAATTGGAAGGGTCTCTCCCCGAATTGTGTCATAACTAGGTTCCTAACTGACTGTTTGATAGCATTTTCGTTCGACACCGAACTAAAATCCTCAGTATTAGGGTTCATCGAGAAGGAGATTGCAAAATCTTTATACCCTCTCGACAAAAATTGCTCAGATCGGAACCTGTATCTCGCCACTTTGTCTGATTTATATCAGTGTTCTTGTTTATTTATAGGTTCAACGGGCGGATTATATTTTAGGTACTCCCAGAAAGTCATTTTCATTTCCTTTTGAGTCATACCACAGTGCTTTGCTGCCTCAGGAAGGTTCATTCTGGCATGGAAGAGTCCAGTGTTGGACTCTTCTACCAGTTTAGGAGTGGTCTTCACTCTATCTTCCTTGACCACGGTACTTCTTCTTTGCATTATTCCGAGATGTTGCTGCATACTTAGTGTTTTTAGATGATCCTTGACGTGTTGCCTTGGGTTTACCAGGCATAAAGTTAGTGCCTGAGATGCCGACTTTGCTTCTTGTTGCCATGATGCTCCTTTTGGGACATCAAGATGATAGCACATTCGGACTTCCATAGGCAACCATGCTATTACAAGGGTAAGACCACCCTAACCAACCAGGAGTTCCCACTCCAAGCGGGTCCAAAATGCGTCCAACAGGAAGTTTGCAAGCAAAAACTGTCAAAGTTGAAGAAAATAGGAAGCGAACATGACCAACACCAGCATTATCTTCGATAGTTAGTGCCGAACAAGCAATAGGAGTAGGTGTTGGACACAATCCTTTGCCGCATGGGCACATATAAATGACGATATTTGTACATGTGGAGGTGTGTGGAGTGAACACATCACCAAAAGTCATGGTCGGTAGACCATTTGTGAGGACTAATGCCTTCACTGCGGTCAGTGGAGAGGCAGGAATTAGTGGTGTAGGGGGCCACCAGCACGTCCAATCCTTAATAACGATGCTGTAAGGGATAGGAGGGGTCTTACAGAACTGCACAGAGTGGACTGTTGGGGGCACACAGATGCCGTGTCCGCTACATGGGAGTCCTGTGATAGGTGCTACTGGTAATAAAAGTCCGTATGCCATGCTTAATCTTCGTCTGGGTTCTTCTGTCCGTTGAACATATTGTCAACATCAGTGGAGAAATCTGAGATTTTGGAGTCGATGTCGGTTTTGTAGTCGAAATCTTCGTCGTAAAACTTCTTCCAAGTGTCATCTTCAAACTTCAAGTCGCCTTCACCGATCTTTCCAGGCTTATATTGCTTCTTCAAGAGCTCTTTGTCGCCAGGATCGTAACTAGAATTATGTATCTTGCGGTCAGGGACGGGTGGATTGGGTTGAACGACCTCATCTCTGCGGTCAAAGATGCCACCACCGCACTCATCGAAGAAAGGATTGCCCATATTTCTTGCAGTTTGACCGAATGCAATGGTAGAACCTGTACTCCAATTCTTAATTCCCATGGTTCCTGAGTAAGGACCCATCATTAGACCGAGTTGATTCATCAGTTGAGGGTCGATTGCGATGGACAAATCGTTCACATACTCCAATGCAAACTCATTTGATGCTTGTGCGCTACTAGAACCACCACCATAGATCAAATTATAGATGTAAGTAAGACTATACCAACAGGCACCACCACCCCAGTAACCTGATACAGGAGCACCAAACCCGTTGTAGACGCCTTGTCTGTTTTGTCCAGGGTTTTCCCAGAAGGTATATCCAGGAGTCTTGCCTTGTGTTTGGTTGTTGCCGCTGCCAGAGGGGAAATAAGCACCATAGACATCAAGTACACCCTCGCTGTTCCCATCGCCGCCTGAGCGCCTTACATAGGTGTCCCAGCACTCTTCTGCTGGCATACCACCAGACAGACGTTTGATTGATGCAGTATAGAAAGCAGGTGGAGTATACGTACCGCCAGGGTCTACTGTTTGGGAAGGAGGAATGTATCCTGGTTGTCCCTCAGTACCTGACCCAGGATTATTAGTGACTGTATTTGGAGTAGTGTAATTAGTTGCTGTTCTAATTCTATATGTGTCGATATTACCACCTAACCATACCATCAACTGGTTTAGCTCATTGTTACCAATATCATTGTTCTCCCAGTCAAAGGTATTCTCATCCAAACCAACAGGAACGAATACAACATCATCACCACCAGATGGATCCCAGTAGCAACGTCCTTCAATCTCACCACCTGCTGCTGCAAGGTTACGAGTACATTTCCAACAATTCTTCTTATCACTAACGACAACCTCTCTGGGTTGTGTCAAAACAGGTTGAGGTAGGTTATGCAGGAACTGCATGAACTCTTCACCACTCTTACCTGTGGTTCTACCACGAACAGAGAGATTGACTTTGAAGTGTCCGTTGTCAGACTTAGATCCACAATACTTGTAGACAATCCATCCGAATGCTCTACCACTTTCTTTATCGATGTAAGGGCAAGGGAGATCCTTAAAACGTGTGACATTATAAAACTTAGGTTGAGGGATAGTAATACATTCGTTACCATTATTCCAACCATACAAGTCAGACAATCTTTCATGAACCCTGTCTGCTTCGTTAGCCTGATTAATTACCTGACTATACTCAACGTTATACATGTCTCTAAAAGGTTCAACGTTCTTGATAAGACCTTTCAGATCTTTGAAGTCAGGAACTGCTTGTGCCACAAGTTTGGGCATCTTAATCTTGATACACTCCTTTGGAATAGGACTGCACAGTTCTGTTTGTTCTATCTCATCAACTTGACCAACTTTAATATATCCAGTTGGGTACTTGGCATTGAAACCATTCATCATGGTTTTCATAGAACCGATAGTTCCATCATCCAAGACGGAAAGTTGTTCTGGTGTTAGTTTGTTCTTACCGCGAGTGTTATCCCTGACAACATCTTTGAGTGTTTGACGTTTTCCTTTTGCAGGAATAGATCTACCATTCTCATCATAGTCACCACCATCAATACTAAAATCATTAGACTCAGGAGCGACAGTATCTCTGAATGCCTTCTGTCCCTTCTTAGTGTTGGGACCTCTCATTCTATATTCTTCTTCCTCTACCTCAACAATAAAGATTTTAGGAGGATTGTTAGGATCAGGATCATAACCCCGTCCTCTATCGACAATTCTAATTTCTTCAATAGAACCGTTACCATCTAACTTAGTCACTTCCAGAACAGCAGGTTTCATGTTCTGTCTACGACGATCTTCACTACTAGATGTTTTGAGTTCTTTGTCTCTGACTGAAATAACTGCTAGTTCAGATGTCTTCTCGTCTTGATCAGATCCTGTAATTTTGAGATCAGAATTCTTTGCATAAGGATAGTCTTGCTGACGCTCTTGCATCTGCTTCTTCATATCCATCTTCATGGTGGATACGGTATTCTTCTTGATCCTCTTCATGTTGAAGTTATAATCTTCACCGTCGTAGTTTTCCAGATTGTTAGTAGGTGATCTGAATCTAGGCGCTTCAAACTCCATCTGTCCTACGACTTCCCTAGTCATATCCATAGCACCATACTCATTCAAGATGACAGGATCCTGAATGACGATACTAGGATTCTTATATCCAAATCCCGCATTATCAATTCTGATAGTTTCGATTCTACCTCTTTCATCAACACTGGCAGAAATCTCTGCCTGGTCAAGAGTCTTACTATGAACCAATGCAGTCTTATCAATCTCTACCTTGTAGTAACTGAGTTGTTTAGGGAACTCATAGACACCAAAGAATCCTGCACGGTCTCCAACACCATAACCAGCAAGGATCTCAATCGTTGCAGGATCTTTGCCCTTTGGTGTAAACTCTTGACCAGCAGTAAACTTTCCGCCTCTACCCGTCAACTCCATGTAACCACAACGGAGTTTATTACCAAAGTATCCGTGCTCACCGACTTCCCATCCATTGATGGTGTCACCTTGCTCGTATCTGTCTAAACCACCACTGGTATATCTAAACAAGATTGTGGTGCTCTCCGTATCAACTGTCTTAAAACACTGTTCAATACTACCATCTGCAAAGTTGGTAAGTGTCAGAGATGTATTAGTTGTCTTCCAAGAGTCAGGTCTGATCTCATAGAAGTGTGAGTGATACTCTTTGGTGACGTATTGTTCGTCGCATACACATTTGTCATCATGTCTGTTACCTGTACCAATACGTCTGTTAGGACATTGGTTGCGGTCACTAATAGAATACTGGACAGAGAAGATAGGACCCTTCCAGGGATACGTTGTATTGTAGATGTAGTATACAAACTGTGAGTCAAATGCCGTATGGAATTCTAGGTACTTAGGTACAGCACCCTTGACTGCTCCATTCTTTCCGTAGATCCACTCAAAGTATGCGTCACGATTGAGTAGTGGACAGTAGTCAGGGTGTCCCCAGCGGAAGTCTGGTTTACCATTAGTGCCCTTGTAGTTTGTAGAGTACGATCCTGTGTATCTGTTTGATCTGAATGTAGAGTGCCAGGAACTACCTTGCATAACCAACTGACCATCAGCATCATACTGCCGCAGACCACCGTTGTTTGCATCAAACTGATACTCATAGTTCTCATGCACCCAGACAGCAGGAGTTGATCCTCCGCGAGAATAGTGTCCAGCAAGGTCAGGTTCTTCCCAGTCATACCATCCAGAGCGGGTGGCATATGATACTGGGTCTGAATATCCGATAGGACCGATCAGTCCCTTGTCTTCATATACTCTTCTATTACCAGATCCACTATCATCTAAGAATACCCATCCCACAATGCCGACATAATCATAGTCTTCTCCGCGAGGATCCTTACAATCAGGGACACCAGACACACCACGTTCGAGGTTTACCTCACCAGCAGGGTTAGCAGTGTAGAAATGATCGCGCTTTGATGTGCTACTTGATCTATAATACTCATACAAAGGCACTGGGGTCTCCCCAGTGTCCGCATAATCTTGTGCGTCTGACTCAGAATTATAAACGTAACCGATTGGTTCAATATAAACGTACCCACTACCAGGTCCGCCTGAGGAAGATGCGGCGGTATACTCGTTATTGTTCGCTACTAACCACGTATCGTTCTTATCGTTTTCGTACCAATGATGTAGTGCTTTGGTTTTTCCAGGTTTTGGAGTGCGGGCACAGAAGAATACAGGGGAACCGTTGCGGGGTTCTGCATTATATTTCTTATCTACCTTAGTGTTATCGGGACCTGCCTGCTCACCTGTGAAGTCAGTAGGCCAACGTAGTGCTTGTCTAGGGGTATACTTATGATCCTTTCCGCCTCTGTACCAACGATAGATCGGTTGACGAGTATAGTCACACTCATCCAGTTCCAGACCTAGACCATTAGGATCAAAGCACGCCTCATCATTGTCACCAATGTAGTAGACACGATCCTTTGCAAACACAGACGTACCAGGACCATCTTCATTAAAAGTGATCCTGTACGTCGTTCCAGGTCCAGAGTGATGTGCATGGGACTCGTAGTCACCGCTACCAGGGCGTTCCCAGTCCTTCTTATATTCCCCTCCGTCATCTACGTTAGGGAAACTCCGACCTGTTTCATTAATAAAAATTGCCATTAAGGTTCTAGGACTTTGATGCGCTCTTCCAACATATTTAGACGCACATACAGATCATCCAGTAGTTCCCGCATGTTGAGGTAGTCCTCATACCCCTCTGGTTTGTACTTGATCATGTTTGCACCAGGTTCTGGCATTCTTCCAAATGCCTTCTCCAAAGTGTTGATACGGTTGCTAAGGTTCTCTAAACCTTTACCGATCATCTCCATATGCTCCTTGTATACATCAAGGAACTCTTTGTCTTCATTCATAGGAAAGGAACTGATAACATCATTTCATCGTCAGGGAAGTGGTCGCGGCAATACATCATGCCCTCCCACGTATATAGATCCCATGCCAATGATATTCTAACATGGTCTGATTCATTTGTCTCCACCTTATGTTCTACCCATGAGGGGAAGATAGTTATTGTGCCTGCCTTACTAGGGGGTTTGAAGTTGCCCCCATATGTTGAATACAATGGAACAGTATACTCTGTTGGTATCTTACTATCCGTTAGCAAGAGGTTACCAGACAGGAATGTGTTCTCGTGAATGCTGTGGTGGTGTACAGGAAGGTACTCACCAGGTCTAAGGACGTTATACCATCCCCTGATATACAATCCCTCAGGTAGTGGAGTCTTTAACTCTGCACAATACTGAGAGCATATGGATGCAAGGATCTCCATAAAGGAGACAGGATCATCCTCAAAGTAATTATACTCATCCCACCTCTTACCCTGAAACATAGAGTAGCGAGAAAGAATTTTTTGAACTGCCTCTTCTCGTATAGTATCGACCCATAGCGGACAATCAATCAAAGGAGCAAAGCGGGTACGCGGTTCCCACGATCGCCACCAGTACAATTTGTCGGATGTACCAAACCTTCTGCCTGGGCAGTCTTCAAGTGTCATAAGGGTCACGCAGATTTTTTAGGCGTCTTCGGATTTTTTTAGAATGATAGAACCATCAATATCCTCAGACCAGTCTAAGGTAATCCCCTCATACCATCCCATCTCATCCAGAATCTCCTGCGGGAGGGTGATGAAGTAATTATCCTCTTCGTCTACCTCTACGGGTAGTGTGAATCTTTTCGACATGTGCAATATATGCTACTATGTCTTTATATAGGGTCTGATGTTTTTACGTTCTCTTAAACGTAACACTACCTCTGTATTGTCGCCCCAATAAGTCTGTCGGATGATATCGGTTATCTGGGACTCTTCATGTGCAGGTTGGTGTAGCATGAATCCATCTCCGAGGTATATACCACAGTGATTGCATGTTTTCCCCTCCTTCCAAGTATAACCGCCTTCTAGGCGGTCGTAGAACAGTCTCATGATCATTACGTCCCCTAGTTCCATATCCTCTATGGGTGTGGGTTCCCATAGTGTTCCTTTGTAGACTGTGATAGCGCCCCCCTGCCTCTGAACCTCTTCTTCGATTAGATGATTCTCAAACAGGTACTTTCGTGTTGCTGGGTAGTCAAACAGATCCCTACCATAGTAATGTTTGTAAAAGTCTCTGACTACCTGGTAACAACCTCCCAGTGCTCTATTGCGGAACGCCTGGGGCCAGGGGCGACCTACCCATTCCTTCCAGTCCTCTGCAACCTCATAGTTATATGGGCGGCGATTATCTGGGCGGTCGTTGTGAGACATAGGGAGATGTATGTGAGTTCATCTCTGAGGGAGATGTTTTTACCTGGGAAATTTTTTGTGGGTGGGGGAAACGGAAACATGAATAATATCTCGACCGCTCTGGGATACTGTTATAGCTTAGAAAGACGGTACTTATTAATATACGGGCGCACGGATACTGTCACATAGTGGGGGAGATTAACTCTCCCCAGTGACTACATCATAACAGAATCCTTCCATGATTAGGTAGTCGCACCACTGTGTATATTGTGTGAGTTGTTCATTCAAACCTGTGTCGATTAGGAACTGCGCTAACTCAATCTGTTCATCAGGTGGGAGACTACCAGCATCATAAAGATCTAGGAGTGCTTCATACTTAGCGGGGATGCTCATTGTGTAGAATAGCGGAGTGAATCTGTGAGTGCTTGTTGATAGTTGGGAAATGGTCCATACTTAGGACAACCATCGTAATCGTATCGCCAAAAGTGTTTACGACGGTCCTCCCAGATCTGTACACTAACAGGGGGATTTGTGTCTAATTGGATTACCTTACTCATTGTACATCACCTGTGGGTTGTGTGTCAATAGTCTCGTAATACATGTCCTCGTATACTAACCCATCGTCGTCATCTTCACTGTCTAGGATGTCATCAATCCAGTCAGTAATCTCAAATTCATTCATAGTCTTCTGGGTTGAATCGTTGGTTGCGTTGTTGTTGTTTTCCTGTGGAAAAGTCTGTGGAATTGTCATCATTGTAGCGGCGAGAATCGTTGCCTCCATACTGTCTCTTTTCCCTAATAGATTTGGGGCGTCGAGAGTTATGCAGGTCGTTTCGTTTGTAAGTCCTACCCATGAGATTGGTCGATTAAGTGTCGATCAGAGAACAATGTAATTATGTATGAAACTGCCAGTAATGTCAAGGCATCTGTGACAGTTTCTCAGCGGTCCTGTGAGTGTTGACAACTCGGGCGTGATCGTATACACTCCAAGGTGACATACTATCGAGGCATTAATGAAACAAATAGAACAGAGAGGTAGATTTATTTTAGTATTTAATTAATCCACAAGAATGTGGAAAACGTTCCGCAATCCTGTGGAAAACTATACTAAACTGGGATGACATTGAATGTTAATGTGATGCGATCATCTGTGGGATTAGACTCATAACCATGGGTCATGTTGGACGGGTAGATGAGTACATCCCCATTAGAGTAAGGAACAGTTGCCTCTTGTAGATTGAATGCGGTCATTGTTTCAAATGGGAGCATCATTACAGGGAACATTTGTGACATCACATTTCTTTTGAATTTTAGAAAAGAATGCGACTCGGGGATGTAGTTAATGAAGAACGTGCCAGAGAATAAACAATTAGAGTGCTCGTGTGGTGCATACAATGCTCCCTTAGATGCTAGTTCAATGTAACAGTCAGAGATGGCAAAGTTGGATGCATAAGAGAGACCTGATTCGTTATGCTTTCGTGCTACATCAAGGAGAGCAGATTTGAGGTCAGGGAGATCTTCGAGGATCTTATTTGTTGGTCCAATCTGTTGAACATTGTGGCAGATTGTTTGTCGGTCATGATCAACGAAATCCTCATTTCTCATCCATTGGAGTACAGGATTAACGAAATCTGAGAGATCATACTTGGTAACGGGGGACATGAATAGTCCATAGGTTTCAAACTGAATTGCGTCATCAAGTTGGTCACTTAAATTAATCTCTTTGTCTGCCATGATGTTGAATTAAATAGGGCGTGATCTATACATTATATAGTATAACATATTTCAGGGGGATTGCAGGCGCTCTCAGTGTACTCTAAACGCCTCATTGATCTGTCGTTGTAACTTACTCGTGGGGCGGATAGTATCAGCAGTTGCCTCTAATCCGTCTGCAATAGTGTGACGAACCTCTGGGGAGTTGTAGCAAAGAAGGGCGATGATTCCGACGAGTAAGAGTTTAGTCATGGGAGGAAAGTTTGGTGACTGATGATGAATCGAATGGAGAGAATAACGATACTCATGACCAGTTACCGAGGTTCATTGAAGAAAAGAAAGGAACAACGGACACACCTTGTGCGGTGTCCATTTGTACGAACCAATCAAAGTTCTTCTGGAAAACTTTATCATTAGGGGCACCATTCTCGGAGAGAATAGCATTAAGGCGAGATTTGGTGGTGTTAGTCTGCCAACCGCCATCAAATAAGCGGATGAAACCTTCACCGATCTCAGCGATCTTGTTGCCGTGAAGTCTCACGATGCTGATCTGTTCTTCTTCGTTAAAGTGAACAGAAGTGTTACCAGATTGCCAGTTGGTGCTGTTAGCGATGGCGGTGTTCATTGCCTGCTCGATTTTACGCATGATCAGAAAGTTAAGGACGTTTGTGAAGTGAAATCCCCTCCACTTCTTTAATATACAGGCAAACGGGACGCTGTGCCATCCCGTTGTGCCACTTATCCAACTGGTTTCAACGATCGAATTCTTGATATTTTTTGATGTATTGTGTCACCTCTTCGTTGATATATTCTTCGATGAGTTCCTTAGCATCAGCAACAGTATCAGCACCGAAGATACGCTCGTAAATATACACGCCAGCATTGAGTTCTGTGCGCTGGTTGATACGATACTTAGGAGCATAATTGTCACCGATGTGCGGACCACTGCGGTCCTCAGTAATAGTGAAGGCGGGTTGCTGAATGTTATTGGAGACGACGCAATCATCTGTCACGAATACATCCTCGTGATAGTAGAAAAGATCATTGCGACGAGCGGAGTTGGTGATGACGAGCATTAAAATGTGCGGAAAGTTGATGTATTTATGCGGAGGACTATTGTCCGTTTAAGAAATCAGCGAGCGCCTCATCGTACTCCTCTTGTGTGTTGTAAACTCTGCCATAGATTTCGAGCGGGAAAGTCTTATCAACTCCTGCAACTGCAACTGTCTCACAGTCTGCACGATCGTAACCCATTTCAATGAGATTTTCGACGTAAGGATTGGTCACTGGTTTGTAAATAGAAAGGTTTGCTAGTTCTTGGTTGAGGTTGTTAAAAATGTCGTACATTATGCAATTTGAAAAGTGTTGAGGTCGTTACGATTGTCACATGCTTCCCAAGTATTGTAGAAAGAATCCCATGCAATCTCGTTATCAACAAAGGAGGAAATATCGAGCATCTCGCACACCCAATCGTATGCCATATCTACGTCAGCATTAGTATCATTAACAAATGCTTCCATTTGAGTCATTACATCATCCCATGCTTCGATGTTCTGGTTGATGTTGAAAATTGGCGTTGCCATGGTCGTTTCGTTTGATTGATCTTAGTATTGCAGATCTGATCGCCAGCGGTAGTTCACGGTGATACAAAACCGCAAAACCAGTTGGCGAGGTGTCCACTACTTCCCGACGCCCATCGGATCGGATGCAGTAGATTCGAGGGCGGAGATGTTTACATCATCCTGCTCCAATAAGTCAGGATAATACTCATTAACCTCTTCAATCAGTTCTTCACAAGAATAGGAGTCAAGATTGTGGTCCAGTTGATCATAAACCAGTGCAATGAGATCTTTAATATCAAGACCATCAATCACGCGGTTGATGTAGTCGTCTTGCAGTTGGTCGCGGTCGATGATGTTGTCCTTAGTCATTGAATGCTTCAACCTCGTAGCGGATTTGATCGGGATAAGTATTCTGTGCCCACTTTAATACTCGATTGCGTTGTGCAATCCTACCTTTATTTGTGGTAGGTTTAGTGGGCATTGTGCGAGAGATTTGCATCATCGTGAACTTATCGTAGAGTCTCACGAGATACGTTTGAGTCGTTGATTTCATTCAGCAGAATGCAGGACGGTAAGAATCAGGACACTTATCTGTATTGAATCCAGTGATTGAAGCACCACCAGCGATGCGCTCATTCACTTCGTGGTTGAATGTTAGTTTGGTGATTACAGACCAGGATTGTTGATCCTTACCATAATCAGAGGGGAAAGTAACACGCTTGATAAAACGTTTGACACCCTCACCCTCAACGAATGCTTCGGGAAAGTAGTCAACAATGCAGATGGAATTAGAGAGTTGCATTGAACAAATTTCTTTGACACTGTTAGAATACATGAGATCGGACCCCACACAACCGATTGTGTGCAGGTTATCCGATTGGCACAGTCACCAGATCATGGGGCACGGTGTAAGATTGCTCACACCGATTTCTTGATAGTCTGCCTTGCTAGTTTGTTGCTTGACGTTATCAATATCAAAATACAGATCGATGGTATCAACAGTGCCATGGTATTGACGTTGCAGAACATCATCCAACTTAGTACGATTCTTTGCACTGATAACATCATCGAAACCAGTCACTTCGCCTGCTGTGTTGAAACGAGGTGCAATGCGAGGGAGAACACTAACGAAGAGAATCTTCTCGATGGTATTACACTTGGGAGCGTAATACAAACGTGCCGCTTCACCGATTGTGGTATTTGCATAGTTCTTGATATTCTTGTTCACGTTGCTGTTGATTGCCTTGGCAAGAATAGCAACGACAAGATCACCATCATCATTAAATCCTGCAATATCAATATCAAACGTGCCACCAAATGCATCCTCTTGCAGTTTGTATTCAAACTTCCAAGTGTACTCAGCGAGGTCAGGATTAGCATTCAAGACCTCATCGAGCAGCACAGAATGCAGTTCGTCAGTACGCTTGGAGGAGCGAACATTCTGGAAAGATGTTGTGAGAAAAGATTCGAGAATCATGGACATTTGTATCAATAAACATACAATACAGGACCACAGGCAGAAATCTACCAGTCGTGGTCCAGTTCGCGAGGTGTCACATTCATATTGAAACTTAGCGTCAATCGATTAGTGTCATGTTTCTGCAATCTTACGCCATGTCGTACAAACGAAGGGAACACAATTAGATCCCCTTCACTTACATCAGGATGATGCACTGGTGATTGTTTGAAAATGTGTGTGTAACCTAGGATTGTATGATCTAAGTTCATGTTCTCAAAATAGAATCGTCCATCCTTATCCTTATCGAATTGAATGAAGATTACACCAGAGAAGTTCACGAACTCAGGATAGTTTACATGATGATGTGGTTCTTGTGCATGTCCACTGTTATACAGATTCAACCATGAGTTTACGATCTCAATGTCACAATCAGGAGGAAAATACTGATACAGATAAGGTGCTAGGACTTGTCCAAGTTCTTCGGGCGGGACGACATCTTTCTCTTCAAAATAAGTCGTGTGAACACTACAATTCCACCGACCCTCAGCATCAGTAAGGAGATGCCTAGCAGACTCCAAAAGGGATCCGAATGTCTCTCTGTGGTTGTGAATGTGCGCTTGGTGGTACTTGATTGGAAACAGTGTTGTTGTCATCAATAGGAGTCAATTTCTTAGTGTAGTCATATGCATATGTGGTACGATTGCCATGGATACCCCATCCCAACCAGTAATATGCTTCATTCATATAATACTGAACAGTTTGTCCCCTACCTTTCAATGAGAGTTCAAATCTGGTCCACTGAGGTTCATTGACCATGTACCTAAGTTGTGTGTCGAATTCATTAGGATCTCCCCCGTATGCGCGGGCAAAATGGGCAAGACCGTCATATCTGTTCTGTGAGGTCCACTGAATGAGACCATACCCACCACGCAGGCATTGATCGTAAGGTACGATTGCACCACCTCACAGATATTATGCTTGAAGTTACTCTCTTGTTTGATGTTGCCAAGCACAGTTGCTAGTGCATTTACATCAACGATCCCACGATCTTGCAGGAACTTTGTAACCTTCTGTTCTGCTGGTGTGCAACCAACACATTCAATCCTCGGTGCTGGTGGTGCGTCGAATGCCATCATAATTGTCAGTTTCGTAGGATAAAATCAAAGTATATACGTTGGGGTTGTCGATGTCAACCGTCCCCAATATGTCCAGATTGCTTTGTTGCCAACTGGGACAAGTGTGGGGATTTGAGCAGTTCATGTTGGTGATCGAGTTCGTTGTAAATTGAATCTAATAGTCCTTGCAAATAGTCGCTCTTTATGTCCTTACATGTGGTCATCAAGTCTAATACTTTGTTCTTAGCATCTTCAAGAACATAGCATTCCTTGGTACGAACATCAATCCCTGTTGTCATGCGAAACCGCCTCCTTTTGTCTTTGCATCAATGATCTCTACATGGTCACAATAGTCAGCATAGTTCCACCATGCTTCAATTACTTGCATGTAGTCATCAACAATCTTTACCGATCCATCGGCACAGAATATCTTATATCTATGCCGATCATAAGGTCTGTCTGATGTTTGCTTAAAGAAACTTGGTAAACCTGTCATGACCGTGGATCGATGTTGTCACAGAGATCAGGATCAATCTTACATAGACGATCCATCTTTTGATCTTGAATTGATTGTACCTTGTTCATTGCAGTGATGCCAATGTTAGCACCAATCAGAACAATGATGAAAGCGAGGGCGATTCTCATGATGATAGAAGAATGAAAGAGGGGAGGTCTCGCGTCAGGAGACACAATTATATAGACCCTCTATGTGATAGTTTACTTCTGGAACTTACCGTGCTTGAATGTAGCGTACTCAGGGTTGTTGATCCAACGACCCTCAGCGCAGGACCACACGATGGGCAGCGGTTCGGTCTGGGGAGCATTGTGAGCGGTCTTAGCGAGCAGTTCACGCGACTCAGCAAACAGTTCGTCGAGAGTCAGGCGAGCGGGGCGAACACCGTACATTTGTTGTCTCCGTTGATTACCTAGTAATAATACACGCTCAGGGCGCGTACTCCACTATTTATGGACACTAGGATAAGTGGACACCTTGGTGTGGACAGATCGCACCGAGTGAGATACGAATGTCATTAGTTGGTGGTTCGCCATCATGTTCTAATAGTGAACTAAACACAATGATCCTACCACGTTTGAATGATACTCTCTCACCATTTGCAAAGGTAGTATCACCATCCTCACCATATGCATGGTAGATGATACTAGTAGCAGGACGATTGAAGTCAGTATGTGTCTGTGAGGTGTGCCCAGGGTTCTGTGCATTTACCAGCAGTCTATGCACATGTGTGAGTGGTAGATCCTTGCAAATATCCTTCATGATGCATTGATTGAAGTATGCAAAGAACCAATACCATGGTGTCTCATTCGTGAACTCATTATCTCTGATGACAGTATTGCCCCAGAATCTTGCCTTTGAATAGTCACCATATGGTGTGTTGTTATAGAAGAATGGGAAGTCTGTCGCAAGATATTCTCCCACGTCATCTACAATCCAATCAGGAAAGTATCCATCAATTACTCTAATATCGTCGCTCATAGTTGTAGTCCTGATTGTAATGTAAAGTTAGCAGAGACTGTGATCCTTGCACATTCATTGTCACGTTGTGGTGACACTTGATGATGTAGATATGAAGGGAAGATGATAATGTCTCCCTCCTTCACATCAGGGAACCAGTTATTTGTTGTTGGGTAGTGCTTAGAGAAGAACCCATGATGTATGTCCTGTGATGGATCATAGAACAAGAACTTTCCATCCTTGTCTGGATCATACTGTAAGAAGTATGCACAACTGAATGCAGGATTATTACCACCACAATGTGTATGCACCTCTTGCGATTGTCCTTCCTTATATACATTCATCCATGCTTCCACCATTTTGATGTCACTGGTGACACGTCCACCCAGTTGCATGTGCATCTCCATGAAATTATCAGAAATATACTCATTGAACTTATGCCATGAAAAATCGTCCTGATTCGTGTCACTTTCAAACGACGACGAAACAGAACAATTCCATTCTTTTGGTTGTGTCAGTGTTGCTGTACCTAATTCATACAGCAACAGTGCTTTTAGCGATTCATGCTTTGCTACTTCACCATGGTAATACCACTTTGGAAATAGATTCTGTACTTTACCCATTATGCAACAAGTGAGAGGGGAGGAATGCCTTTGACGAAGATAGCATCAACGACATTTTGTAGACGCTTGACAACGTGCTTGCCGTAAGTCTTGTGGACAGGTACAGTCACGAAACCTGTGGGTTTGTTGTAGAAACCCCACTCACATGCAGTGAGTTCACCAGTACGCAAACGTGATGCATCTTCCTTATCTAGGCGGATAACACGACCGATAGTCTGTGCCATCTCAACAACATTCAAGTTGCGAAGAAGGATGCAGTGAGTGAGACCAGGCACGTTGATACCTTCGCTAAGGATACTGTAATGGAAAACAATGAACTTGCGACCATCTTCTTTACCCCATGTTGTAAGAGTATCGAAGAATACCTCACGAGATACTTTCTTGCCGTCGATGATAGCACCGAACTTAGATGTGACGTGCATCACATTGTAACCACGCTCTTTGAGATCAAGGAGCAGAGTTGTGCGAGATACCATGTTACCCAACACACGAGAAGAGGGCACAGCAACAAGAACTTTGCTGGCGTGTGTCTCATCAAGGTTGTCAAGAATGTCACGCACAGTGTCAGCATCTACATCGTGGACGTTGTGCTTTGTACGCTCAGTGACATTTGTCTCGAAAGGTACAATCGTGGGGCGGAGAATGTGACCCTGCTCAATGAGTTCAGGAGCAGGAACGTTGCAGATAATGCCACCGTAGATGTCAGTATTGCCCATCGAACGAGAGTGACGACGAGAAATGCGAGGAGTAGCAGTGAAGAAGTAGCAACGATCAGCAACCATGGATGTTGCAGCAGTGCCAACGAAGAAGGATTTGCCAACACTGTTGTGTGCCTCATCGAAGTATGCACAGTCGATAGAAATACCACTGTCAATGATCTTAGGAAGAGAATGATATGTGGTGAAGATGATACGATGTGTGCTCATAGATGCACACATCTTGTCGAACATATAAATGCGTTCGATCTTAGTGGTGCTGAAATGCTTTGTCTCGCCACTGTGAACGTGAGCAGGAACAAGGTCAGGACGAACAACACCAGGGAAGGCGAGGAACTCATCGCAGAGTTGATTAGCGAGCAGGATGCGAGGAGCAACCACAACAAAGGTCAGAGGGCGCTCAGCAGCGTCCATGAGGCGCTTGGCGTGTTCGATCATGATGATGGTCTTACCACCACCAGTAGGCACGATAACCTGACCTTTGTCAGCGTCCTGCATTGCAGCGAGTGCTCGTGCTTGGTGGGGACGGAGAGTGATGGTCAAGGCGTGTCTGTGTCAGTACATAAATTATACATCAAAAAGGGGTGCTAAGCACCCCCTTGTGACAGTTATTCAATCGGACAGAGGACTCTCTCGTTTGAGTAGATGTCCCTCACCACTCAATACACTCTCCACATATTTACTGACTCGTGGATCTTCTTCTGTCTCGTAATACTCATTGATTACGATCTCTTTGTACTCATAATAAGTCATCGTTCTGCAAGTGCTGGTAACATTTCATTGCCTGGGTGATCATTAGTCTTGCCTCTGTATGCTCTGCTGTATGCAAAGTTATCAGAGTCTAACTCTAAATCATCCCAATCCCATTCCATAACAACTAGACAACATTTGTTCATTGGTCGTTTAGATCCTGGTGGATTAGGTTTCTCACCAATACACAACAACAAATGCATGTCATCAATATACTCAATATAACCCTCATGTCCTCTCCATCCAACGTGTGCTCCAACCGACAATGATTTGACGATGTTTCTAATCTCCAACGCTGGTGCTTCTGAGATGAATAAGGGTGTAGTCATAGTGTTAAGTGTGAAGTTGCTTGACCGTATTCTCCTCTAATCATGAGATTAAAGGCGAGAGAGTACCTCCTATTTGTATCTTGGTTTGGTTGTACTGAGTGTACCAGATCTGAGGGGAAGATCACTACCATACCATCCACTGGTTGAAGTGTCCACCGTGGACTGTTATACACATTAAATGAAACTCTATCAGGATCCAGTGTGTGATACTTATGACTTGTGAACACTAGACCACCACACTTAGGATTTGTCTTCAAGTACACAATGCCACTAAACATGCTGTTTCTATGTGCATGTTCATGTGCAGATTCTAAATGATCATGACAATTAATCCATGAACATGGTATATCAATTATATATTTCTCATCGATACCCATCGTGCCATAGATATACTCTTTGACATGTGGTTCGATGAAGTCCATGATCTCAGGTAGGTCAGCAATCACATTTTGATTGACTGATTGACTACCTCTCCACTGTTCTTTCTGTTGATACTCTAAATTCTCAACGTCATCAATGACGTAGGGCAGATTATCACCAACTGCACAATATACAGGTGATGAGAACAAGGGGATAATCTCAGATGAAGTTTGCATTAATTAGAATCCTATTCTTATGCTCCGTAGGAGAATATCCAGTATGTTGATGTTTGCCATCAAATGTTATTAGTCTGTTCTTCTTAGGTTTAACACGAACGATGTCGTGATCGTTCTTGTCTCCCAGAATAATAGTGTCGCCATCAGTGTCGTTGACATAATAGATACACACCTTGTGAGGTTCTTTTGAGTCTACATGGAAATCATGACGATAACCTTCGCTGTTGTATAATGTCATATCTGCACGAACTCGTAGGCACTCAGTGGCACCTATTTCGGTCTGCATTTGTTGTACGAGCGCAGCAAAGTCTGGGTCTCCATCCACTGACAACCAGTGATTGAACCCATGTGCTTGTATATGATTACATCCATTGGTCAACGTATGTTGATAGTACCAAGGGAATTCCCACCCCATGAGTATATCGTGGAGATGGGAGTGGTAATCATCATCGAGAAAATCATCGATGATCCTCATGTCTGAGATGGAGGGAGGTCGCAATTTCATTAATTAGATTCCTCTTTTCAATGGGAACTTCTCCCAGTTTGTGATAGTATTCCTTTTGTAAGGAAAAGAGTGCATGACGCAGAAGGATCTTCTGCTCTTCTGTGAGCATTTGAGATTTTAGGAACATGGTCATGGGTGCGGAGACCACTACTATTTAACAGTGTACCCTCAGATTGTAACGGGTTCTGTCAGAACAGCAACACCTTTTCGGGCACCAAATCGGAAGAGATAATGAAAGTCTCGGTCCCTTGGTGTGTCTAGTGTTGTGATACACCCTACTAGGGAAGTATAACACATCCCCAGGCGTAAGTAAAGTATCGATTGCGATGGTTAATTCATCCTCTCGTGGAACATATGGTGGGTCTGCACCTTCAATCAAGGCAGATGCTCTCTCATTATATACTTGCCACCTAGTTTCTCCCTCCATTTGTATGATGAAGTTGCATGGTTTATCCCAGTGTGGATGAAATGATGGGTGGGCATTGTTAGCACCATTGGTCACAAATATATGACAGTCAGCACAACCATCAAATGCTGTCTCCATTTGTGACAACAACTCATCTACTTCTGGTTTACCATGACCATACTTACATATGTTGACAGTATATCCAGCGTTGACATATTCAAACAGTTCTTGTTTGCGTGGTACATCCATGTAGAACCATGGTTCTTCAACCAATGGCAACATCATACGCTTACGATCATCACCAATGACACTAATAGCATAGTGCCATGGATTATTCAGAGCATCTTCGGCATC
>MDTC01076112.1_pt1 | contig 31300 bp, 42 predicted proteins | sample 811181 | NCBI WGS metagenome assembly MDTC01 (sample SAMN05326644, study PRJNA326480) | marine metagenome | isolation source: seawater | place: Pacific Ocean: North | collected 2011
GGTTTGGGACGTTGTCGTTAAAGCCTTCACAGGATACATCAATTTTATTTCCGCACTTTATGAATTGATCGGTGAAGTTATTTCAAAAGCATTTGAAGGGACAGTAAGTTTTTTCGATTTGGTCGTAACGGAAATTAAAAACCTCTTAGAAAATGGCTTCACAGGCACAGTCAACTTTTTACAAAATGTAATTAATAGTGTAGGAGATGTTCTTCAAAGAGGGTTCACCGGATATGTCAATTTCATTTCAACTTTAGCAACACAAGTCGCAAATGCAATTGCAGCTGGGTTTGAAGGAACTTTGAATTTTGGTGCGACACTTTTCAATAAAATTTCAGAATTCATTACAAAAGGATTCCAAGGAACTTTTGATTTTGTGAGTCTAGTTGTTTCAAAGATATCCGGAATGTTGAGTGGAACAACGAATCTTATCCAAACAATTATCGACAAAATTATGCAAGCCCTTGGCTTCTCAGGCCAAAAAGGCTCAATCCCCATCCTGCCAAACCCGTTTTACACTTTGTTCAAAGCTGGGCCAAAAAACTTTCTTTCTATTGATTATTCATTTGGTGATGGTGGAGAAGTGCCAAGCTTTGCACAAGGAGGTTCGCCAACCTCCGGCTATGCGGTTGGGCCAAGTCATCAAAGCGGGATGTTGGGAATGACAAAAGGCGGGAACCCGTTTTTGTTTGAAGGCAAAGAATACATAATCAACAAGAAAACAACTGAACTTTTTGGAAGCAACTTTCTTCAGGCACTCAACCAAACTACAACGAAGGGTGGAAGAAAAAACTTTTTCCAATCGCTTGGAAAGATGACCCAAGCTGAATGTCCAGATTGCATCAAAAGCTTAACCAGCTTCGCATCCGGTGGCCCCGTACTCCCTTTCAATTTGCTTCAAGAACGATATCGAAAAACTTTATTGGATGTATCAAACCCATTTCATCAACTGGGTGCGGGCCCAAGAAACTTCATTAGTGAAGTCGGAGCAAACTTAAGAGGAAACAAGTTTGGAGTCGGCACGAATATGTACGGGAATTGGACAACGTTGGGAAGCTATGCTGACGGTGGAATGACTCCCAATGGCTATAAAGGCTATTCTCCAAGCTTCTCCGTTGCGGAACAGTTCTTTGGAAATACTCTTGATTTCCCACTGCTGGAGGTTTCAAACCCTGCGAGACGAGCTGCGAATTGGCTTTATCAATGCGGGAATGGTGGGCTAGTAAATTTTGCAAATGGGGGAATGCTAAATCCCGCCATGTTGTTGCCTGGGTCGGCTCCGCGAGGACAACGGGTTCCTGAATTCTTTGACCTTGGGGATTTGTGGGATAACGTGACGAATCCGTTCCAAGATGCTTGGGGTTCAATAACTGAAGGGCTTGGCGGTATTTTAGAAGATGCGGGTTTTGGAAACTTGAATGAGTTCTTTGCTGATCTTGTTAACGGAGGCGTTAATCTTGTTGATGACGTTTTACAAGGAGGTAAGGAATGTCTAGATGATCCAATCAAATGCCTTGAACACATTGGCGAACAAGCTTTGAAACTAGCAAAAGATGCCTGTCGAGCAGTCGGAGATGCAATACAAGCGGCCGTTGGCCCTGACCCGTTGAGGCTCAAACTCAACATGGGAATCCTTGACTTTTGGAATTCTAAAATTGGAATAAACACAGGCGGATCCATTGCTGAGATGTTAGGTATTGGCAATATTGAAGACCCCAAACAACTAGGGACGGGAGGTTCAAAACGCGGCAACCCCAAATTCAAGTACGGTGGAATGGTTGGCGGGCTTTCCCATGCTTTAGGCGGTACCTTGGCTGAGTTGGAAAAAGGCGAGTTTGTCATTAACAAAAGAGCGGCACAATCCTACGGCTACGGAAACCTTGCTTCAATCAACAATGGCACGGCTGGGTCGGATGCGATTCTTCAAAAGATTGCCCAAACCTTAGAAAATCTTTCAAGACCAAATATTGAGGTTCATGTTTACACGGACATGCGGGGAGAAGCAAAAGCGGAAATATCAAAGTTTCGTTATGAGGTGAAGCAAAAGGCGGAAAGGATTAGGCAAAACCCAACTGAAAAACTTATTCCCTTGAGCGCAATATGATCCTTGCGGAGATCACCGTTGACACCGTGGAATATCATCTCAGCACGGATGGTTATCAAGGCGAGAAGTATTACTATCCGTTCATTGTTTCAATGCCACGGCTTTCCATTGGGCCTGTTGGGAAAGGTGGACTGATTGGGGTTCAGCTAGGGGATATTGTTTTGACCAAAGACCCGCATAATCTTACTCATCCGTTTGGTGGGGCACGGTTTAGCAGCATGTTGAACAATCCAACCCAGTACGCTTGCAAAATTATATGGTCGGAAACGCAAGAGGTATTGCATGATGCGACAATCTCGTTAATCAATCTTGATGTGAACAATTTGACTTTCACACTTGCGGATCATGCTTTTGAAGAAACACTCAAACATTTTTCAATAACGAATAAGTGGAATTATGTTGAGGAAATCAAAAACACAAATCCCGTCACCGTCACCGTAACTGGACACGAATTTGTGGTTGGTCAAAGAGTCGTTTTTGAGAACTTGGTTAGTGCTGGCGTGGAATTAAATTATGCAAAAACAAACCATAATTTTTATATCATCACTTCAGTAAGCGGGAATGATGTGGGGTTGAAGGATTCCCAAAATGTCGACGTCGATCCTTCAGGAATTACAACTGGGACGATCACTTTTGACAATGGCATAACGGATGGGCTTCCTAAAAACAGGATTGGAATTCCTGCTTTTGTCCCTTTCACGCACGGAGATGTTTTCCACAAGACACCCGTTATCAGAAGGACAGACAAGGAAGTTGCCAACCCCAATATGGAATTTCGCAACCTTGCCTATCCGCTAGAAGTTTACGAAGACGGGGTATTGGTTGGGAGTACAAATCCAAACAGTCCTGAATACTTCAACACACAACCAACGGACACTGTAATTTTTCTCAATAGTGCAATGGCTGAAGGTGATTTGTCTATTAGTGGGCGAAGTCGAAATGGTTCAACTTTGAATGAGCTTTTCAACTTTTTTGCAACTGAGCTGAACCTTGGGTTTGATTCTTCAAAGGCTTAAAAGATGGCAATTCAAACCTCCGATATAACATACAACACAAACACGATTTTAGATTCTCCGTATGAGGTTGAAGAAAATATCGTTGTTCAAGTTGAAGAAAACATTGAAGTTGAGATTCAAGTTGTTGGAAGTGTTACGGTAGATGTTGACATACGAATCATGATATGAGCGAAACAAATTCTTTGATTATTGACAAAGTTGGCGAGCTTGCTGAGGCGGCAAATTATTATGTGGTGATTCGCGACAACGTGTTGAAGTTGGTCAATCGCAATCAAGATTCAGCAACTATAGTTGCAAATTATCGTGTACCTCAATTGTTGTCTTTATCTATCCAACTCCCGCATCCGATCCGTAGAATGCGAGCGCAATGGGAGCAAAACATTCCGTACCCGAATGTCTTGAGATTAGAAACTCAGCAACAGGAAGCAATTGTTGAAGTGAATTTGTACGGTCAGGATTTGGACTTAGATCCGCTTTCTCAAGTTGAAAGTGAGGTGGAAACTTTTCTTGATGCTTACTACACGATTGCAAAACGCCCAATTGTTCAAGCAACACTGTACGGGATTTTGCGACATAATATTGGGGATGTAATTTCAGTTTTTGACTATCAGCAAGAGATCCAAGCCAACATTACGGTTTCAAATCTAGAATATAACTTTGATGATTTATCCACATTGATTTCGGGGGCGAGTATAGTCACCCACCAGCAGGATATTTAATGAAATTTTTGACTTCTTCAAAAACTTACACGGTGGCTTCAACAACTGGAGCGATAAGTTCTTATTACGGGGCGGACAGTGTCAAAGATGATTATCCTAGCCATCCTTTCATCAGCACTGGCACATCTGACAGTTTAACGGTCTCCTATTCCTCCGGTGCGGACAGTTTATTCCTTGGGCATACCCTAGCTGAGCAAGTAACAGTAACCTTCAACACGGGTGAAACAAGCACATTTTCCAGTCGTATCACTTGGAATGCCGATTTTGCCAAGGGTAGAAAGAAGCTTGCGGATGATTTGTGGATTGACGTTCCAGCAACCAGTACCAGTGTGGTCATTCAATTGACTAACAGCACAAATTTAAAGGCGGAAATCTATCAATTCTTGAGTAACGGGACAGACGGATACTTGGGGGACGGAACCAACCCCATTTTGTTTTCAAATTATCCTCAGTTGAAAGTAGGAACGACTCTTCAATATTCCGGCGGAAGCGATCAAATTAAGGAATTAAAAGGCACAGGTGCGGGGGCGGCTGATGTGGATCTTTTGACGGGTGGCGGTACGGGATTTTTGGTGACGGGTTTAATCCTTCCCGTTTCTATTGGGCTGATACGAATTGGCAATAAAACAACTTTTCCCAATCCAGCAGTGGGCTTGGTTCAAACCGGACAAGACTTTGGTATAAGACGAGAAAATTATGGGACTATGTTGTACAGTGCCAAAGATTTCGTAAGAAATTATTCCGTGCCTCTTGTCTTGAATAGAACGCAACTGGATTCTTTTATGACTACGTTTGATGGCTTCCGTGGACAACCAATCGCAACCGATCTTTTGGAAAATGTAGATTCTTCAAAAGTCGCATATATGACATTGACGGGGATGCCTGAGGTCACTGCAAATTACCGTACTTATACTTTATTCAATACTGTTTTTGAAATCCGTGAAGTAGGCTAAAAATGGCGTTATCAACTCTTAAAGTTAATCAAATCACACCAAGGGCTGGAGCGACAAAAGTCGTTTTTGGTGATGACATAGATTTGAACGGGGCGGATCTTCTGAATGCGAATGTTGTTAATGCAACGACGTTAAACGGGCCGTTGGCAACCACAACAGCCAAGGGTTTGATGGGAAGCACGGACAAATCAAAATTGAATGCTATTGAAGCCAACGCAAACGTAACGGATGCGACCAATGTTGAGGCGGCTGGGGCATTAATGGAGAGCGATTTTATTGGGGTTGGGATTCCTGACACGGGCGTTCTTTTCAAAGATTCAACAACTGGCAATATCACCTACACAATTGCAAATGATGTGGTGAGGGCTTCCGCTTATACTTCAGCTGGGTTTATCAAGACGGACGGGGTTGGTGGAATCCTTCTAGATGGCAATACTTATATTTCACAAAACCAAACGATTACTGTTGACGGAGTTGCTTCGGGGACGGGCAGCACAAGCATAACACTAACGGCCAGCCCTTCTTTAGTAACTACTCAAGCATTAACTACTACGGTTGACCAAGATAACGATCGTTTCATTGTAGCAAGATTGATCGGTGGTTCTTATGAATTGAAATCAATTGCGCCCAGCAACATGGGCTTTGGGAGTGGGTCTTCAACTGGTGGAATCTCAAGCTTGACGGGAGTGATTACGGACACGCAAACGGTTGGTGGAGTCATGACCACAGCCAGTCATACTTCCTTGATAACGGGACTTTCCGAGCTTGATGCTAACGACATGAGTTTGGCTAATACCTTTCTTCATGCTTACGACGGAATTGGGAATTCTCTCGTAAAAATCACAATGCAAGAGACAGTGGATTTTTTAAACAATCACATCTCCGGTGGAGGCGGGGGCGGGAGTGGAAGCAATCTTGTGGGCGGACTAATAAGAGCATTCATTCAAGTGACGGATGGGCATCTTATTCTAGAACATTCAGGGGCTTTTACTTCTTCCAATTTTTTTATACAGTCTTCAGATAATCATTTGATTCTAACTAGCTGAAAAACTTCACAACAGGTGTACGATTATGGCAACTTTAGACTTAGGGCGAGTAATCCCGTTAGAGCGGGGCGCATGGGCCGCCAGCACGGATTATGTCTTCATGGATTCCGTACAATATGAGGGAAGCACTTATGTTTGTATAGCGGGCCACACAGCCGCACTTGGGAATAGACCAACGACCACTTCCGGTGCCGCTAATTATTGGAGAAGGAACTCAAGAGGTTTTGAACCAAAAGGGACTTGGAATGCCTCTTTAACATACGACCGTGACAACCTCGTGGATTTTGGAGGCTCAGTTTATCGTTGTACCGCCAACACAACGGCAGGGATTAATCCTTCTAACGGCAGTTATTGGGAAAGCTTTGCACAAGGGATTGGCGAGTTCGTTGGAGAATGGCAGTCAAATACGACTTATGTTGAGGGCTCTATTATTATTTGGGACATAGATGGAGCCAACACAATTGCGGGAACTTTCCGTGCAAATCAAGACGTTCCGCAAAATTACAATCCAGGTGATTTCCCCGCCTACTGGGATGAGATAGCAAGTGGCTTCGCATGGCAAGGCACATGGAGTAACTCCACAACCTATCGCTATCGTTCAGTAGTTACTCATCACGGCTATTTGTACATAGCGGCGAACAAAGGAGGTGGGCCACAAGGAGAAGACCCGACAGCAGGCGTCAATTGGTCAAAGCTGACTGAAGGACACAATTTTATCGGAACTTTGGAATCACTTGGAAGTGGAACTTCTCTTTTTGTGGGAGACACGACCACTTTTGCGAATGGCTATTACCAAGTAATTGGAAACACAAACGGAGGGGATGACCCAAGACAAACGGCCGCAAATTTTAGACCGCTAGTTAAATGGTGGGACTGGCAAGGGAGTTATTCCGCTTCTACAATTTATTATTTGGATCAAGTTCTTTTATATCAAAACAGCATTTATCGCGTTTTGAACACAACAACAACGGGGCAAAATCCCGATAATGCTTCAGCACTTTTTCAAGTCTTAATTGAAGCACCGGATAATTTTACCGATTACAACTCTACAACTAAAAGGCTCCAAATTCGTCGTGTCACACAAGCGGTGAATGATGCGGCCACTTATTCAAATGGAGAGCCCGTAGCTATTACGGATGGGAGTGGGAATGCCAACGGGAAGTTGTATGTACATGATGCAAGCACGGTTGGAGGAAAAATTGTTGGTGAAGACTTCCCAAGTGGTACGAAAATGTTGTTTCAGCAAACGGCAGCCCCAACTGGGTGGACAAAAGACACAACACACAATGACAAAGCGTTGAGAGTTGTAACGGGTACTGCAGGGACTGGTGGAACAGTTGACTTCTCGACAGCATTCGTAAGTCATGCAGGGGGAGGGACAGTCACAGTAGATAACACGGCATTGAATTCTACAACGCATATGCCAAGCCACAACCACGGGGCAACCGTCTATAGCTATGCGTCTCACCATTCAGGTGTCTTTGGTGTTGGTCACGGGAGTTATCACCGTGGCGGGGCGTCAACCCATAGTACTGGAGGTAACGGTAACCACAATCACTCAGCCAGCTTTACCGGAACCGCAATAGATTTAGCTGTTTCATATATTGATTTAATCATTGCAACCAAGGATTAAAAAATGGATTTCAACTGGCTCGTTATTGATCCAAAAAAAGGGTTCATCACAAAAGATTTTGAAGTGGGTGAATTCATTCAATTTCAAAACGTGGATTTATCTTTTTACTCTCAAGACATTCTTCAAATTCAGTTTGGTGGAACACTTGGCAGTTCATTTATTCAAAAACTTGTAGATGGAAAAGTTGTCGAAACGCCAATTTCAAGCGTTTCAGAAGTACCGAACTTGTCTCAAATAATTTCAATCTTTGAGCAACGATTGGAAGAAAATAAAGAACCCGCTCCAAGCAATGATGATTTGATGTTTTGGTTGCGAGCAAATCGTAATGAACGACTTCAAGAAGCGGACATTCAAATTCTTCGAGCATTTGAAAATGGAGAAACACCTCCAGCCTCTTGGGTTCAATATAGACAAGCTTTAAGAGACTTACCCGCACAAGTTGATAGTGGAACCGTGGCTATGCCTACGTTCAAAGACACAGGCACACAATGGGTTCCATTTTATTCTATTGAATTTTCCAACTGGCCTGCCAAGCCTTCATGAAAATTAAGCCGGAAGGAAATTGCCCACTGAATAAATTTAAACCGTGTAAAAAACTTGAATGCGCTTGGTTTATAGAAGTCCGTGGTACCAATCCAAACACGGGTGACGAGACAAGCGAGTGGGGTTGTGCGATTTCTTGGCTCCCCGTGATGTTGATTGAAAACGCTCAACAATCGCGCCAAACGGGAGCGGCAATAGAAAGCTTTAGGAATGCTGTGGTTGCGGGAATACCTCCTCATGCAAACAATAATCAGTTACTGACAGACGAATGTGGATAAAAAAAGATGTGCTGAATCAAAAGCATTTTGAACATATGAAAAATATCGTCACAGACAACAGATTCCCGTGGTACTCAATGGATTCAACTGCGGCGCATTTTCGGACAGTAGAGTATGACCAAAGCTTCAGCCACGTCTTGTACTGCCCAGAGCACAGCAGTGACTATTTCAATATGTTTTACGGGACAATGTGGGGCGGAATGGCTTCAATTGGAATAGACCTAAACGAAATATTAAGAATGCGACTTGGCTTAATCCCACGGACTGAGTTGAGTCACATGCACTATCCACATGTTGATTTTTCTTACGACCATCAAACTGCTCTTTTTTGTCTAAGCGGAAATAGCGGAGTGACTACGTTTTATAATGAATTGGATCAGGGTGAATATCACTCCTGGAAACGAGATCCAAACACTTTGACTATTTTAAACAGGGTCGCACCTGAAGAAAATCAGATGATCGTGTTTGATGGTCACCGTTACCATTGCTCTTCAACACCAACAACTGATGTGCCAAGAATCATGTTGAATATTAATTATATTTAAAACTTTTTGACAATAGAAAGGCTGCAAAAATGGAAGCGGAACTTATAAAATTATTGACTGATACGGGCGGGACTTTAGGCGCTCTAATCGCTTGTTTTTGGTATATCCGCTTCAAAGATTTGCAATTTAGTGAAGAGAAAAAACAACTAGCAACTGAACGTGAAAGTATGAAACGAGAAGCCTTGGATGAGCGAAAAATGTGGGTGATGAAAGACACGGAAAGCGATAGGCAACTGATTGAACTACAACGATCAACATACACTCAGCTGATGGAAATCATGCAATCCAACACTTCAGCACTTAAAGATTTGCATGCGGGGCTTGTAGACTTGAGAAATGCCATTCACAACGACATACGAAAATAAGGAATTCATGCGAACTGATCGGCCGACTTGGGGAAACTTCCTACATCACTTGAGGATTCACGAAGGCTTTCGCTCTACCGCCTACCAGTGTTCAGAAGGCTACTGGACTATTGGATACGGAAGAAAAATTGAGGGTGATAAGGGGATCACAAATGAAGAAGCTGAATTTCTTCTTTCAAATGATGCGAGGCAATCAAGCGATCAACTTTTGAAAAATGTAAATCTACCTGACAAAATTACCCATGCACAAAGAATGGCTTTGACCGCTATGGTTTTTCAGTTAGGGATTGGGTCTTTTCGTAAGTTCAGAAAAATGATTGCGGCAGTGGAAAAAGGAGAATGGGAAAAGGCGGCTGATGAAGCTTTAGATTCAAAGTGGGCAATTCAAACTCCCGCGAGAGCAAAAGAAGTGGCTGAGATACTGAGACGGGGAAGCATGGAAGTTGACAATGAATAAAAAGTTTCGCAAGCAACCTAAAAAAATGGGAGTCAGCAAAAAGTATTTGGCGGGAGCAAAAAACAAGAAGAAGAAGGCTCAAGAAATAAAAAGGACAGCTGAACGCTATCGCAAGGGATTACCAATTGACATAAAAAAAGTTTCGGAATCGCGGACTAAACAAGGCAAGCGACGAAGGAGAAAATAATGGCTGAGAAGAAATACAAGGTGAAGCCCATTAATCCCGCTACCAGTAAATATTTAGGTGATCTCGCTAAGAAGCACGGGATCACAAAAAGAACCCTCACAGCCGTTTATCGAAAAGGCCAAGGTGCTTATCTCAGTTCAGGAAGCAGAAATGTCAGCATGGAAGCATGGGCAAGAGGCCGTGTGCGATCCTTTGTTACGGGCAAGGGAGGTGCTAGAAAAGCTGACGCGAAATTATGGGCTAATCGTAAAAAGTAAGGAAAGGAGAAAAATGTACAGCTACAAAAAGAAGAAGAAAAAGAAAAAAGGAGGGAAAAAGTAGGACAAGAAAGAGCCCGCTAGGGAGGAGGTAAGCAGGCCCTGACTTGGACGAGAGAGCGAGTTGGGCATGAGTTTGAAAACATACCGAGGCAGCTACGAGAGAATCACAACCTCGGCAGTCTCAGAAGCTTTACAAAATAATGAGTGCTATCAAAACTAATTATTTAAAAGTAAAGAAGTTGATTAGTTCGCATAACAAATCAACAGTTCGTATAATCGTTCACTTTGTGTGAACCGTCAAGTGTTTTTTTGCTCATTTTTTGATTTTTTTTATCGACAGTTTATCGACAGTTATAAGTCAGTCTTGACCACTTATTTCGTATCGACAGTTATCGACAATTCCGTTTTAGAAGTTCTAAAAACTTTCTAGCTTAGATATTTGTTGGTGGGCTGACGGGGGCTCGAACCCCGGACCACCTGATTAAAAGTCAATTGTTCTCAACACTAAAAGTTGCTGATTTTATTTATTAAATTTAGAAAGTAGATTTTCCGTCGACAGTTTATCGTCACTTTTGTGCATATCTTCGCTAGTTTTCGAGGTCATCCAGCATCTTTTTGATTCCCGTTTTTTTCGCTTTTACATACCCCATTGTCGTAGAGATGTGAACGTGACGAAGCAAGTCTTGTACATCCTTCAAATTTACCGTTTCTTTATTTACCAATTCCGTGGTTAATGTCGCGCGGTATCCATGAAGTGCTTTCGGTCCACGGAGCTTTATTTCAGATTGGAATCTTGCAAAGGCCCGTGACAGTGCTTCTTTCCTTGCCCAATGTCTTTGGCCCGCCCCATTGTCTAAAAACCAAACCTCGCCCCGTCTCTGAACCGTCATCAAAAATTCTTCCAGTGGTTTAGCGATAGGTACTTCTTCCTCCCGCCTTCCTTTCACGCGAAAAGTTTCACGATCCCGCAACAAGATTTCCCCGTTAGCGAAATCAAAATCTTCCCATTTAAGAAAAAGAAGTTCTGAAGCGCGGAGTCCTGTCCAACGGAAAACCATAAATGCTCGTAGCAATAATTCCCAACGACGCTTGGTTTCCCTTCTTTCAAATAATACGGCTTGCTGAAAATCCAAATCCTCACTTTCAAAAACAATCGGGTCTTTTCGCGGTTCTCTTAGCATAGTGATTGGTGGAACTTGAGCAATCAGCCCTTGCTTCCAAGCCCAACGGCAGGCAACTTTTAGAGAGCGAAGATGTGAGTTGGCACTGGATTCTTTGGCGGACTTGAGAATAAGTGCAGCCATTGAATCAATATGTGAGGATTTCAGTTCCGTAGAAAGTAGGGCTTTTGAGTTGGCTCTAAAAAACCAATTAACTGATGATTGATAGTGCTGGTGAGTTGTTGGACTTCTTGTTTGAGCGACGGACTTCAACCAATTGAAAAAAACGAATTGGAGTTTTTGTCCTTTGTCTTTTTTCTCCGTTCTAGTTTTTAATTCTTGTTCTTTTTCATGATAAAGCCGCGCTAAGAGTTGATCGCCTTCCTCTTTGCTTCGTCGTACTTTCCCTCGCTTGGTTTCTTTGAATTCGTATTCGTCAACGGAAATTAAATCAAGCTTGAGTGGCGGTCTCTCTTTTGAGTAAAACCGCCCAAAAACTTTATTCCGCTTAGCATCCTTGCCGTAAAACTTTCTCGCCATTTTCAAAATCCGCTTCAAGACAATTGCATTTTATAGCGCCGTGAAGTTCACAAAATTTTGTCAAATATTTCCTTACTTCCTCCTGAGTGTTGGCATGCAAAATTGTTTGGGCTGAAGCAAAAAAATTTTTATATTCTTCAATATTTAAATCCTTACTTGAACCCTTGTTGCGATTGATTAAGCGAAATAATTCATTTAATGAACGGAGTCGCATTCGATTGTCAAAACACTCACTGCCTTTATTTAAACATTCCGGATCTAATGCCAGGTCTTCACATAATTCAAGAAGTTCAGCCCCCATTTTTTTCAAGAATCTGTTTTTCGTCATCCTGTCTCTCCAAGAGTTCTTTTATTTTAGCCAGTTTCGTAATTTGGGATCTAAGATCCAAGACTTCTTCGCGCTCCGTTGAATAGTTTTTCATTGGACCGTATCCATAATACAGCCACGTCATATTATAATTGAGCCTGATCAGTCCATTCATTAGAGATTTAGGAATTTCCCGCCTCGACTCAGGATGGAACAAGTTAGATAAGACCTGAGCGGAGATTCCAATTGAATCACAAAATTCCGCTCTTGTTTGCCACGGCCCACTTTCGATTATTTGGGTTAATCTATCAAGTATTTTTGCACGGTATCGCATACTGTACCTTCGTAGCGTGAGAGTCAATATTAAATGTAACAATGAGTAACATATTTGCTCGCACTCGATTTTTAGTTAAAACGGGAGAGTAAATGAACCCGTTTTTTTGTGAACTCCATGTTCTCCAGCACTAGGATTTTAAAAGGATGGTGTGCGGAAAATGGTCATCCTAAAGCATAGGCTGTAAATACAGTTTATATGGATAGACTTCCGTTATTCGTTTGGTGTGCAAGAAGCTCCCAAGCAGTTGTGAACTGCCTTTTCTCCCTCTTGCGTTGCTGATACTGAATTTCATTTCATTTTTGTGGATTTGGTTTTTTAGAAAAATGATTAAAAGCAAAAAAACCCACAGTGGATTAAAAAAAAGGGTTGATTCACACGGTGTGAACATATAGTATAGCTACCTTCCCCGCGTCAATAAGAATTGACATATTGTATTCAATTTCGCAACAGTTTATTTTTTGAGTGATTGTATGAACATTCATCAGGACGATATATTAATTGATTTAGTTCATGCGATAGAATCACTCAAAGAAGAGATTAAAAGTCTGAGAACGGAGCTTAGACCTGAGTTGGAGAACACTGAAGCTTTGCGAAAGCGAAAAGAATATATGCTAAAGGTAGCCAAAAGTGCTGAAGCATTTACAACTGATTTGAACGCCCAAAAGTTCACATCTTGTGAACGACAACCCAAACGGAGAGTGAGATGACGAAGCAGGAAATACGAGAAAAGGTGCTGAAGATTGATACGCGGAAGCTCATGGGACTGGAACAAATCCAACATACTGAAATGTATGTAAACGGGGTTGAAGAAGAATTTGCCAATTCAATTCCAACGCCTTTGTGGCGGATAGGATCGAAGCTTCATTCAATCCTTGGATATTTGGAAATCGTTGTTGAATTTGATCCAAAAAATGTAGCCGCTCAACACGCATATAAAGAAGCACTGGAATTGTCAAAAAGTTTAGTAGAAGCGAATAAAAAATATGATGAACTAATTGAAAAAATAAAAGGTAAAAAAAGTGAAAGGAGGGCGCATGCGGCCTGATCCTTATTCTTATATTGGTGGAAGTAAAACTGCCATTATTTTGGGTGCATCAACTCGCATGACACCCGTGGAATTATGGATGGAATATATCGGGAAAACTGAAAGTAATTTTGAATTTAATGAAGCCATGCGGTGGGGATTAGAATTGGAGCCTTGGTTGCGTTCAAGATTTCAAGATAAGTACGATTTAATCGTGGAAGAAATAGATTTTACTCATCATCCAAAATATCAGTTTATGGGCGGACATCCAGACGGAATCTTGTTTGACAGGATCGGCAGGGAAGCAGGTTTGTTTGAAGGCAAGACAACCGCACGACCAAGGTTTGCGGGAGGATTACCACAAGATATTTACTGGCAGTGTCAGCACTATAACTTCATTACTGGAGCGGAAATATGCTACATATTTGTAGCTGAATTACATCAGCAAAGGTTTCTCAATTTCACGGTTGAAGCGAATGAAAAAGATTTCAATTTAATGATTGAAAAATGCGGCGAATTTTGGGATTGTGTGAAGTCAAAAAAACCTCCGGAGATAACCAAAAGTTCCGATATTGTTTTACTAAATGAAGAGCCAAAAGAAGGAGTATTAAATGGTAGTAAAGAACACGAAGAAATGTTAGTGAGAATTGAGGAACTAAAGGCCATGACGGGACCGCTAGAAGACGAAAGAAAGTCATTGGAAGAAAACCTCAAGATGACGCTAGGAACCTCGACACGGATGGATGCTGGCACTTATACGGTCAACTGGTCACCCGTGAAGACTTCCCGCTTCAATAGCGGGCTTTTTAAGAAGCAGCAACCCGAGCTGTTTCAACAATTCATAACGGAATCTTCTTATAGAAAATTCCAAATAAGACGGAGAAGTCAAAATGTCGAATCTTAATTATGAAGAATTCAAAGCGAGCCAGCTACGAGAAACCTCAATCTTGAGAATAACGGAAGAGTTTTTAACTTCCCCAACTACTGGAAAGTTGAACGAAGCTTTTGCCTTGGCAAAAAGTGAATTCAAACCTTCAGTTCCTTGCAACGGGAAGGGACACTTCAATAACAAGTTCGCAACATTAGCGGACATGATGGATAGAGCGACACCGGCTCTTTCCAAGCATGGGCTTACCGTTTCTCAATTCCCCTCAAAAACTAAACTGGTAACTGAACTTTCTCACATGAGCGGAGAATGGAAGGTCTCAATCTTTGAGTATCCGCCCCACAAAAACGAGGTCTGGGGCGTTGCTTCAATGGTCACTTATGCCAAACGGTATTGCTATGGTGCGATCATTGGCTTGGCTGGTAACGACGAGGAAGATGACGGGATGGCGGCTCAAGGCCCAGGAAGCAATCACTACGGGTCGAAAGGTGATGGTGGAGGGCATAGAGTGCAACCAGACAACGGTCCGTCACGGGGCAGCAATGGAGGGAATAGCACACCAGCATTGACTGAAGAGTCCGTTTTTGCGGCAGCTTCAACAATCACAAACAAAAAGGAGTTTAATCAAGCGCGAGGGATGATGAATCGGGCTGCAAAGCTTCAAGTTCTGCATGGCGAAAAGCTTAATGAAGTCGCTTCAATGCTAGATAAAAAGCAAATAGAATTAGAGACTCCAGCACTTGAAGAGTCAACATATTGACATGATCGGCAGGGTTGGGGAAAGTGTGAGATTGGGGAAAGCGACGGAGATGCCTTCCCCATTTTCCGCAAGCGGTCCCACCCGCCTACGGCAACCCAAACCATCAAAAACGGAGTTTAAGGATGGCTGAAAAAGAATCTAACAGTACAGGAGAAAAAAAGCAATCACGGGTCGTTTATGATCCTAAGTTGGCTTTAGATATTGGTTTAATTAAGGCGATTCTTTATGAGAGAATCCGCTTTCTTACCGTGTGGAAAGATCAAGAAACTTTCCAAAAAACGAATGAAGACTTTGCAAGAGAGTTGGGGATTTCCAAAAAGCAGTTACTTTATGCGCGGGAGGCTTTAGTTGAAGAAGGACTGATTTGGAAAAATAGAGGAAGTGGGACGGTTACTTATGGGCTGATAAGTGACAAAAGGGAAGTTCTAGAAGTGACAAAAGGGAAGTTGCCAAAGCACAAAAAGGGATTTCCTAAAGTACAAAAGGGAACTCCTACACATATTATTAAAGATATAGAGAATATAGAGACAAAGAGAGAAGGGGATTCGCAAAAAATTCTTGAAGAATTTTCTACAAATTTACCCTCAGTTTCAAAAGCTAAAAATAAACGAGTAGGAAAGAAGGAAAAACTCTTAATTTTAAAAGCGGAGCATCAAGAAGAATTCGATTCATTTTGGCAGCAATATGCGAAGGCTTGGAATGAAAAAATAAAACCATTCAATGCAAAGAACGGAAAAGGAGAAAAAGGATCCTGCTTTGAAAATTGGTGCCTGAGACGAGAGGAAGGCTTTTCCTCAAAAGATTTGGTTTCAGCATGTCGAGCATTCTTTGTCAGCCAAGTGAACACGGGTCAAAAATCTAGTAAAGAGTTCTGCAATACGAAACTCCAAAGCTTCCTCAAGCAAGCGGACAATATTCGTGACTTACTGGAAGACAACACGGAAGAACAAGATTACAAATTGTCAGTTGTTGATTTTGCGCAAAAGTTTCATGAACGGTGGAGTGCGATTGAGGATAATTATTTATCGCAACCCAGTGAGAAATCCCGCATTGAACTAGCGGAAAGATGGACTGTCTACTTCAATGATATTTTGAGAATTCACGGGATTCAATTTGCTATTGAAGGCTGGCAAAGTGAGGTTGAGCCACAGCATTACATTGTGCCGGAACCGCTTGTGGAAACATGGACAACACTCGCAAGATCCCGTTATCCGTTGCAAGCTGAGAAGTGGGAGTTGGATTTGAAAGACTTCCAAGATGCTGCCTTGCTTGCCCGTCAAGAAGAGTTGATTGTTGAAACTAAAAAACTGGAGGGAACCAATGGCTGATCCCAAAAAATTTGCGGCAATGGTGAGACACCAATTAATTCCCGCATTCCGAGCTCACCGCTTCAACTTAAATGACGAAGAGATCGAAGACTGGTATTTGAAGTTTAAAAGCTTTCCAGATTTGGCAATACTTCAAAGCATGAACGAGTGGACTGATACTCAATCATTTCCACCTACTGTTGCGGACCTGAGAAAGCTAGTCAGTCGCAGGTTGAATGAACGGCCAGGAGATTATGGGCTGGAGAAAAAATGGGTTGATCCTGTCAAAAAAAGCCACCGTGGTCGTGCATTACCAATGCCGGACCATATACGGGAACGAATTGAGAGATTGCAAGCGGAGGCGCGGGACATAATGGCGAAAGAAAAGGAACAGTCTCTTGCAAATAGAAAAGAAGATTCATCACAAAAAATCCCGTTGACAACTGAAGAAAAATCAAACAATGCAAGAAAAGCCCTTGCTAGTTATACGAAGCGAAATTATGAATTGAATAAAGAAACAGGTAAGTTTCAAAAGAAAGCAATCGTTGTTATCTCGCAGCATGTTGAGATGATTGGCGATAAAAAATGTAAAGTGATGAAGCTTGCGGACGGGTCAGTAGAAGTGGAAGGGTTAGAAACTTTAGAACCGCTCTAAAATTCACACGGTGTGAAGCATGGAAGGCAGGAAGCCGCCAAAAGAATCGGAAATCCAGAAATCAATTTTGCAATACTTGAGGCTTAAAAAACTCCCGTGTTGGCGAATGAACGTTCTTGGAATCCCTTTAGTAACTGGAGGCTTTAGACCTAACAAGGAAATGCAAGGCGTTGCCGATATTCATGTGATTGTACAGCAGCAAGGGCTTGGAATTTCAGCTTGGTTGGAAGTCAAACGACCAAAAGGAAAACAGTCAGATAATCAAAAAGTTTTTCAGGAAGCCGTTGAGAAAGCTGGTGGACTTTATGCGATTGTTCACTCCGTTGAAGAGGTTGCGGAGTGGTTAGCTAAAAACCATTTCAAAAAGGAAGTGGGCGGATAGGACAGGGAGTAGGAACGTGAAAGACACTGAGATGAAAGCGGTTTATTTTGGTTTCTAACAAGTTCTATATTCACGAACTCAATGGTCCGCCCCAATTTAAACATGGAAGTACAGGAACAGGTAAGAGAAGCCCGTGAATTAATGGAACGCGGTGGAGCTGACTTCTTAGAGCATAAGCCTTTTATCCCGCCATCAGACCTTACTGGAAGCCAGATTGGGTACTGGGAAGAAGGCTTTCTTTTCCAATATCAACTATCCAAAAGCGGAAGGTTTTCAAGATACTAATTCAATAAAATTCTTACTTGAATAATTCACATAATGTGAAGTATAAAAGAATTGACAGGTCTCCCACGACCGTTTTTCAACAACCCAATATTAGACGGAGCAAAATGTTAAAAAATCCTCACGACTTTCCTTCCCGTACATTCCAAGCTTTAGAACCTCCCTTGCATGAAAATCATGAAAATGATCTTCAAGAATGCCGGATATTACTGGTGGAAATTCAAAAGCCGTTTAAAGATGAAGTTTTTAAAACGGAGGAATCATGACAAAATCAAATACCTGGCTGTACAAAAACAAGAAAAAAGAATACCGGATTGAAAATCCAAACGTGTTCCTGAAGCGGGACTGGCAGAGGACAATGAAGTGGAACTTGCAAGTGCTGGCGAGATTCATTGCTGAAGTTGAACATCAACATGAAGTTTCCGACGGTTCACTCTATTTCGATATGACTCAACTCCTTTTCACTATTTCGTCAACAGAAAAAAATTCAAAGATGAAAAGGAAACGGCCGTTAATTTATCACAAAGGTGCATGGGATATACGAGAGGAAGATTTCCACTTTTCAAACCGTGGTATTAAACGAAAAATTCTTGAACCCTCTTGGATTGGCTTACGGGGCTTGCTCTTCACACTTGGATATATTTTAGAATTTGACTACGGCAAACCTGACAATTCAACGGGGGTTTCGGTTCCGGAAGGAAGCTTCAGGATGAAGTACAGTAGCGAATATAGAGTTGAAGTTAAAAAGGCTCTTTATGAAAAATGAAAATCAGCTGTCCCTTTTTGAAAGTGAAGAACTATCTCATGATCTAAATGAACCGGAATTGGTTTCTATCAATTCACAAGCAATTGAACTTGAACGAACTTATTTGAGAATTAAAAAAAAGTGGAATAGTTCACAACCCCGTGACCGATATCCGCAATCTTTTATTAGTGCTGAAAGCTTTTTCAAGCAAGGTGAACCTACTGCGGAGCAGGCTCTTTTAGGGCTGAATCATTTAGAAACTTGGCTGGATAAAATGGCGTCACATGATTGGAGTGCCGCTTAATAATTCACATGATGTGAAAATGGAGAGGTATGGCAACGGCAAGATTGGGAAAAGATGCTCGTAAGATTATTGCGGAAAATTTGGGTAACAACACGAACATCAAAAAAATTGAACCTGAGTGGCCTTCTTTTAGAAGATGGGTTTGTGAACAATGTAAAGGCCAATCTCGTTTTCTTTTGAGTTTTCTTGAAATGCAAAGTGAAGAAGATTTTCAAAAACAATATGCGGTTGGTTTGCAAAGAGTGCGAGAAGTTAAGAAATATTATTTAAGTTTCTGTTCCGATCTTTGTATAAAAAAATTTTGGAATTGCGAAGATTCAATTGAATATGTGCGTTCGGAGATTCGTTCAGAATTGGGAAGGACAACAGTTGGATTCACGGACTATTTTGGATCTCAATTTGGCTGGTTGAACAATCAGCACTACGGGCCTCATGACTGAGAAGTTAAGGGTTTCATTAGGCCAACGATTTACGAAATTGGTTGTTTTGGAACGTGTAAAGAAAGCTGACAGCACCCACGTTTTTTGGCGTTGTGTTTGTGATTGTGGGAATGAAAGACTCGTAAGAAATTCCGAACTATACGAAGGCACGACGAGGCATTGTGGATGCACACCAAGGCGGAAACGTCAGTACACTCCAGCAACATACGCCTAAAAATGCAGGACTGGGCCGATATGCCTTTTCACAAGATGTGAATATAAGAGGAAAGGGCATTCGGGAAACTGGCCGTAATCAAAAAACGGCCTTCTCCGTTCAGTACAACCCCGCCATTCAACAGCATCCTCAGCCTCCTTCATACCCAAGGACAAACCAAAAACGATCCGCTACGAAGCAGTAGAATGCCTTTAACAGCAATTAGGTGCAATTTTAGCAAAAAAGGTTTTCACTTGCGGCAATTTCAAAAAAATATTTAGACAGCAACCCTAGACAAAACAAGGGATTGCGGACACTGAATCAAAATAATTGTCTGAAAAACTATTTTTTTCTTGCAATACTTTTCGTGTTGGATAAACTTATTGACAAGTTCACATGATGTGAACGGCAACAACAACAACCCAAACGGAGACGGACAATGAAACTTCAAAATCAAGTATCAGTTAAAATTGGCAAGCAAACACGAACTTTCTTCTTTGACGAAATGACAAAAGGTGACTTTCCAGATAACCCAAATCAAAAGGTTTGGTGCGGAATATCTCCAAGAACAAAAAAAGGTGCGCCCAAGGCGGGGCAATTCATGATCACTGAAAATGGTGAATTGGACTTTTGGTATTCATTCAACATTGCTGATTACGATAAAAACTGCTTTCCAAACGGGTTCAAGTTTGAACCAAAAGAAGCCCCAAGTATTTAATCAAAAACCCAAAGCCCCACTACGGTGGGGTTGGGAAAGAAGCTTCCGAATCTACGGAGGTTTCATACTCAACCCAACTACGGAGTTTTGAAATGACACTAGCAAAAGAAACCAAGGGCGAAGCTCAAATCAATGCGATCATGAAGTATGCTGACGAGCATCAATACGACATGACTATTGAGGCAAGCGAAGAGGCAAGATCATGGTACGACTCAATAACTAATGACGAAAACAAGCCTTGGAAGGGTGCAAGCATGGACGGCTTGACCGTAGGTACTTCAATTGATGACCTTTTGAAGAATCCCGATTGGAACTTCCCAGTTGAAAAGGTTGCTTTGTGGGATAAAGATTGGGACAAATGCCCCGATAACTGGATGGCAACCAAAAGGATGGACACAAAGCAGCATTTGGGGATTGTATCGGAAAAATACAACATTGTTCAAACTGCCGAGGTTACGGAGAAGTTCAAACCCTTCTTTGAAAGTGGAGTTGCAAGGTTTGAGAGTTGTGGAGTTCGCGGGGGCGGAAAGCAATTGTGGATGATGGCACGGATGGCAACCAAACCACTGATGGCTTTGAAGGATGATCCAATTCTCCCTTACCTGACCTTTTTCTTTGGTCATGATGGGAACACAAGCATTCGGATTTTTCCCACGGCTGTGAGGCTATTTTGCATGAATGCCATGCCAGCACTCAAGGCGGATGCAAAAGAGTACGGGATAAAGATTAAACACCGTGCGGGAGCGAATGATGCTTTGGAAGCGGTAATGGAAGTCACACAACAGGCCTACATGGGAATGAAGGATGTTGAAGAGCAACTGAAGCTTCTTGCCAACAAGCAGGTGGTCAACCGCAAATCCTTGGAAAAGTATTTCCGCAAGGCGATTCATTTGCCTTATCGGGAACCTGAAGAAATCTTCAAAGATGAAGAGCAGTACCTCAAGTACATATCGGAAGGGAAGCGGAAGCTTGATGCTCTCTTTGAGGCATACGACCAAGAGGCTTCAACTCTACCCCCTGCGGCACGGGACACTTGGTATCATGCGGTGAATGCTGGAACGAGATACTTAACACACGGGAAGGGTGAACAAGAATCCGGAAACAACTTTTGCAATGTGCTGTTTGGTCAAGAGCATGCGACGCAGATGAACTTCATGCGGGAAGCTTTGGAAATGGCGGCCTAGTCAATCAACCAAGCCCTGCTACGGTGGGGCTTTTTTTGCGGAGGCTTAAAATGTTTGTTATTAGCAACAAGGAAAAGCTGGAGATGCACTTCCAGTTATATCTTTTGAACTATAAAGACTATCTAAAAAACAGTAGCGAAGTACCAAATAAGCAGGATATTGAACATCTCTTGCTGTATTCCAATGAACTGCTTGAGGCATTTCTCCAAAAAAACAAGGTAACGGTTGAGGATGAAGTGCAGTCCATGCTTCATGAGATGCTGGACAAGTTGAATCGCCTTGGATACCTACCGGATGTGCTTACCAAAGACTTTCATAAATAACCCGATCTCCAGAACCTTCATGGCGGCCCGTTGGGTCGCTCCTCCCTCCTTGGATACTTCCCAAAGCCTACTGCCAATTACGGCCCGTTTCACTCTTCATTTTCCCACGAAATCGTGCTTGCAGTCCCAATAGGTAGGATAATTGGGGTTTTCTGTCAGGCACAGTTGATTCAATTCTTCAATGACTTCAATTGGCCCCTGAAAGTACCAAGCCCCGTTTTCATGACTTTCATAAAGCATTAAGCCCTCCTCCATCATCTTCCGCCTCCGAAGAAAGTATTTTTTTGGAGTTGCTAAAGTCTTTGCATGAATAGGTTTTTTACTCACAAAGATTCAGCCTTTTCTCCTCCCAAAACCTCCGGTGAATAATGACCATCTGCCAGCATTTCAATCAAGTGGTGCATTACGAAAGATTGGGAGGCATTTACTTTGATAGCGATCCTTCGCCACTCTTTGTAAACGTCACTGGTTGGGCTGAAGCTGATTGACCTATCACCTCCATCTAACGGGTCACGGATGTGCCGATTGTGATTGGCTTTTAATTGTCCAAGCCTTTTCGAGAGTTCTTCCAAATCTGCCTCACGAATAAGCGACATCAAAAGATTATTTCTTCTTATCCTCAACTCAACACACTGATGAGTGAGCATTGCTTCTTGCTCAAGATGAACCGTTATGGTTGTGTGTTTTCTTGGCTTCTTGTTCCTTGCTGGATGTAAGAGTTTCGCAAGCTGCATGGTGCATATGGTGCGGAGTTCTTGTTTGGAGGGATACAAGCTGCACAGTTCAAAATAAATTGAATCTTCGATCTCAACTATTGCCATTGCTGTTCCTGAAATTTGGTTGTGAAAAGAATATAATACCGTGGTATGACATACATTTGCAACGCCTAATGTTTGTTGACATTCACATGATGTGAACGATATAACGATCAAATGGAAATAAAATTAAACCCCGCGCAAATCTTGATGGCAACCCATATCGGGCTGATGCGCCAAACCATGAATACGAGGGACGGAAAGAAACATGCGGCAGGTCTAAGGAACGCCCACGACTGGCAAATCCATTGTGAAGGATGCTTGGGGGAGTTTGCAGTTGCACAGTTCCTTGATGCCCACTGGTGCGGCAGTGTTGGAAATTATGATGCTCCGGACGTTTCCGATTGTATTGAAGTTCGGACTACGGATTCCATGCAAAAGCAATTGGTCATTCGCCCAAGGGATAAAGATGATCGGATCTTTGTTTCAGTAGTTGGAAAGAATGGGACATACATATTACGGGGCTGGATTTATTCTTGGGAAGCCAAGAAGCGCGAGGATTGGCTCAAAACATATGACCACCGCCCAAAAGCTTACTTTGTACCAACGGAATCTTTGTATCATCCCAACACTTTGAAAGCCGCATTTTATAAAAACCACTTACTCCCACGAATCAACTCTCTTTTAGATGAAAACCAAAGAAGTCAAACGGAAGTTCATTCCCATTGAACAGTTGTTGCCAAACCCGTGGAATCCCAACAAGACCACTTCCCGTGTAGACGAAGCGATACGGGAGTCACTTGGAACGCATGGTTTTGTAATCCCAATCGTTGTGCGACCACACCCAACGGAAGAATTTTTCTTTCAGGTTATAGATGGAGAACACCGCTTGGAAGCTGCACACGAAATGGGGTTTGATTCAATCCCTGCTGAAGTTGTTTCCCTCAATGATGCGGAGGCCAAAAAGTTTACCATTATCGCAAATGAAACACGCGGGAAGGCTGAACCTATCGCACTTGCGAATCTATTAGAAGAAATCCAATGCGAAGCTGAAGATCCTTGGTTGGGGTTGCCTTACCGTGAAGGAGAAGTTGAAGAGATGATTGCTGAGGCGGCTGAGTTGATGAGGGAACCATTGAATCTTTATTTGGACGGCTCAACTTTTTTCAGAATCATGCTCAAAGTACCAACCAAAGGCGGTGAAGAATTTAAGCGCAAGTTGGTAAGGTGGGTTTTTGATAATCACCAAATTGAAGAACATGATGTGGAGATTTCATGGCTGAAATGAAGATCCAAATGATCGACGCAGACAAGTTGATCCCTTATGCACGGAATCCCCGACACAATGAAGATGCGGTTTCAAAACTTGCTGCCAGTATCAAGGAATTTGGATTTCAACAGCCAATTGTTGTTGATGAAGAGAATGTCGTAATCGTAGGTCACACAAGATTGAAAGCCGCGCAAGCTTTGGATATGGAAAAAGTGCCAGTGCATGTTGCAAAAGGATTAACGCCTCAACAAGTGAAAGCTTACCGCCTGGCGGATAATCGACTGCACGAAGATTCAAATTGGGATAACGCATTGCTAAAGCTAGAACTTCAAGAACTTGATGAATCTGCATACGACTTAATCAACACGGCTTTTTCTCAAATCCAAATCGACGAAATTATGGAACTGGGAGATGAAGTTGATGAAGGGGATTTGTGGGGCGGCATGCCAGAAATGAATGGAGAAGATGAGACATTTCGTACAGTTCATGTTCACTTTCGCAACCAGCAAGATGTTGATGATTTTGCAAAAATGATGAACCAAACAATTACGGAAAAAACAAAATACATTTGGCATCCAGCCAAGGAAACTGAAGACCTCTACAACTATGTTGCCGTGAATGAGTGAGGCAAGGACACAACCAAAATATCCCGTCTATGTAATTTCCAAAAGCCGGTGGGAATTAAGACCAACTGAAAAAGCTTTGACTAAAAGGAACATCCCGCACTTTGTAGTGATTGAACCCCAAGAGTACGATCAGTACGCCTCCGTCATGCCCGAAAGCAAGTTGTTGGTGCTTCCCTTCTCCAACCTTGGTCAAGGCTCAATACCAGCCCGAAATTGGTGTTGGGAGCATTCAATCAGCCAAGGCCATGAGAAGCACTGGATACTGGATGACAACATAAGAACGTTTTATCGCCTTCACAAGAACATGAAATGGACAACGACCAACGGGATTACGTTTGCCCTTTGTGAAGACCACACGGATCGCTTTCGCAATGTTGCCTTTTCAGGAATGCAGTACGAAGGGCTTACTCCAAGAGGCAAGAAACACAAACCCTATCGCCTCAATACAAGAATCTATTCCTGCATACTGATTCGTAACGACGTCCCTTATCGTTGGCGCGGAAAGTATAATGAAGATACGGACTTGTCCCTACGGGCTCTCAAGGATGGCTGGTGCACGATTTTATATATTGCTTACCTTTGTGAGAAGCGGACCAGCATGACCATGAAGGGCGGGAATACAGATGAACTTTATGAACAAAACGAAAGGTTTGATGGGCGGCTAGAAATGGCGAAAAGTCTACAAGCCCAGCATCCAGATGTCACACGGGTTGTGTACAAGTGGAAAAGATGGCAGCACTCCGTTGATTACACCCCATTTGCAAAGAACAAGCTTCGCTATAAAGAAGGCTTCGTCCCACCAACTGAACCGGATGAGCATGGAATGAACCTCCGTTACATTGGGAAAAAATGAGCAAACGATTTGGTCAATATCAACAATGGATTGAACCCCACCTAGACGAGATTGAAAACCTTATTGCGGCGGGATATACCGAGGCTTCAATCGCTAGGATGATGGGAGTTTCGCCCCGTGCTTTTGTGGATTACAAGCGACAACACCCTGCACTGTTGGCAAGAATTCAAGATGGAAAAAGAAGAGGAATTGCGGAAGTTGCACAAGCGATTTTCAAAAGGGCGAAGGGCTACGAAGTCAAAGAATCACAGGTCAACCAGCTAAGAGATCCTACGGGCAAGCGAATTGTGCGGTTGGAAGTCAAAGAGACAAATCGTCACATTCCGCCGGACATACGGGCCGCAACCTACTGGTTATCCAAGGTTGATCCCAAGCACTGGAGTGAAGCCTCACCCGTCACATTTGGTGAAGCTCAAGCTTTCACAACGGATCTTTATTCCATGAGGGAAGAACACAACTGGACCGCTATCAGAACCGGAAGGGAGTTTGAGAAGCGAGGCCTCAGCATTCCAGAAACCTTGAAGATGGAAATCCGTGCGGAATTGGAAACCCAAGGCGTTGACCTTCATGCGGTACCGAATCTTCAAGTTTTCTTAGAGGATGGAACGGGAGTCTCGTTGGAGGAATGCGACCAATAAATGCGGTTACTTCCACATCAACGGGAAGCTCTTACAAGCGGAAAAAAAGAAGTCTTCCTGGCTGGTGGGGTAGGTGCTGGTAAGACCTTGATTGGCAGCTTGTGGGCATTGAAGAAAGTCATGCAAACGCCACCGGATGTTTATGGATTGATCGTATCAAACACTTACAACCAACTGTACGACACGACGATCCGCGCATTCTATCAATTGCTGGTGGAATCCAAGATTTCGACCAATCCACGGAACCTTCCAAGAGGGAAAGGCCCTGCGGATTTGATGGTTCACAATGGGAAGCACTGGGTGCGAATCCTTTTGCGTTCCTTGGAGCATTACGAAAGGTTGTCCGGTTTAGAAGTGGGTTGGTATTGGGCGGATGAGGTTTGGCAAACCAAGCAAGAAGCAATTGATATTCTAAATGCCCGCCTCCGTGACAGGAAGATGGGACGCCCGCAAGCCCTTTTTACAACGACATTGGATGATCCTTCAACATGGATGTACCGCCGCTTCGTTGAAAATTATGAATCGGAGCTGCAAGAAGTCATTTACGCAAAAACCGAGGCGAATCCGTACCTACCGGACGGTTATCTTCAAGCCCTCCAATCCACATATTCGGAAGCGACTTTCAAGCGCATGGTCTTGGCTGAGTGGGTTGCCTTGGATAGTGAGAAAATTTATACGAGTTTTGATAGGGAACGCCATGTTGAAACTTGTGAAATTGAACCGCAATTGCCGCTCTTTTGGAGCCATGACTTTAATATCGGCTACGGGAAGCCAATGAGTTCAGTCATCCTTCAATATCATCCAAAGGCTGATCTCTTTTGTGTGCTTGATGAGATTATACTGGACCGCTCAGATACCAATGATGCGGTTACGGAATTCCAATATCGTTATCAGGATTTTATGAATGAAGGATCCGTTGTTGTTTTTGGAGATGCCACGGGAAACGCAAGAGATACAAGGAGCAAGGTTACTGATTACGAAATTTTAGCAAGTGCTGGATTCCACAACCAAAAAGTTCCGAGGGCAAATCCGCCAATCCGAGAGCGGCACAATGTAGTGAACGCCCTTCTTAAACCTGCCAACGGGAAAGTCCATGTACGGATTGACCCAAAATGCCGCACGCTCATCAAAGGCATGGACACAACCAAGCTGAAAAAAGGTTCCGGTTATATTGAAGATGATTCAACCCGTGAGCAGCACGTTACCACAGCCCTTGGCTACTGTCTTTGTCAAGAACGACCAAACCAACGTCCGCAACTGAAACAATTTAGAGCGCGAGGCTTATGAATTACGATTTCCTAAACATCAAGCACCCGCAGTATCAGTGGTTCTTCCCTTTTTGGAATAGGTGCCGCCACTTATACCAAGGAGAGGATGCGATAAAAAATTATGCGGAAACGTATGCGTACCTTCCAAGGCCGGACGGGATGAAGGATTGGGCGTACACAGAATATGTGACACGGGCAACCTTGCCTGGGATTTTTGAATCAACGGTAAACGGAAGACTTGGAGACATATTCCGCAAGTCACCGATCAGCCAAGGCAATGAAGAGCTTGTTGATTGGATGGACAACCAAGGAGTAACGACCAATGACGAATCCATTGATATTTTAGCCAATCGTATCTTGCGAGAGTTGATGATAACGGGAAGGTGCGCTCTTGTTTTAGATTTTGACCAAGAGCAAAACCGATTCTTTATCCACTTATACAAAGCGGAAGATATTCAAAACTGGGAAGCGATAGGTTCCTACAATAAAGAAATCTTACTCAAAGAAGTCAGTTTTGATCGCCATCACCCAAAAACGACGGTCAGAGAGTCTTACCTATGCCTCAAACTGATTGATGGGGTATATGTGGCCCGCAAATATGAAAAGCTCAGTGACGGGGAAATGATTGAGGTCGTGAGGGAACCAAGCATGGCTGGTCAGTCAATGGACTTTATACCAATCGTTTTTATAAATTCCGACCGCCTTGGGATGGATTGCAACGACCCGCCAATGCTGAACCTTTCAAACCTTTTGCTTTCCTATTTTAGAAACAGTGCGGACTACGAGCAAGGGCTTCACGCAATTGGAGTTCCAACCCCATACATAACCGGCTTACGGCAAACGGACGCGACCTTCACACTTGGCCCATTCACACCAATCGTGATTGAACCACCGGATGCGAAAATTGGTTTCCTTGAGTTTGCGGGATCTGGGATGTCGCACTTAAAAGAGGCAATGGACGAGAAGTTAATCCAAGCCGTTATGATGGGAGCAAGACTTCTTCAGCCCCGTAGACAAGTGGAAAGTGCGGAAGCGGCTCATACGAGAATGGGAGCGGAAACAAGCATCTTAAACAACCTCGTCCGTGTCACAGAAGAGGCAGTTGAGGGGATAATGTACTACTGGCTTTTGTGGAATGGGAAGGATGCCACACAAGAAGAATATTCGTATCGTTTAAATCGGGATTTCATTGAAGAGGCTCTTGACCCCAACGTGCTGAAGGCAATCAACGAAAGTGAAATTCAAGGAGTGATTTCGCCACAAGCCGCCTTCAACCTACGGAAGAAACTAGAAGTTTATGAGGACGGGACAACTTTTGAGCAAGAACAAGACAACATCAAGCAGTTAGGTTCGAACATTTTTGAACAAACTTCGAACAGTTCGGTGACGAATGGCAACATGGAGTGAATTGCTGGAAGATCAAATCTTTATTGAGGCAGCTGATCTTGGGAAGCTTGAGAGAAATGCGATCAAGTCAATTCTAGAACCAGCCTTGAGGGAATCCCGTTCCGAAATGATGAAAGTCTTGTTGGAACAATGGGACTCGCTCACTTGGAACAACCGTGACCGACTACGGGCATTCATCCAAACTTTCACGGGGATGTTAGATCAAAAGGGAATCAAGCCAATTGAAGCGGAGATGACTCCACTACTGAACAACTTGGTCGTAGGCACTTATGCCCAAGCCGCCACCGAAATCAATACGGTGCTGAAACTTCCCTTGTTGGCAACCACAGCCCCACCCGCTTTCTTTTCTAAAGTGATTGACCGCACTTTGATTGAAGGCCAGCCACTTTTTTCTTATTTAAAGAAGGATGGCAGCCCAGGTTGGTGGGATAGCCTAGGCGGTTCCTCGCGGGATCGTATTGCCCGTGATGTTCGCAAGAGCTTATTGATGGGGGAAAGTACACAACAAGCGACACGAAGGCTTTTGGGGAAGGCAAGGGGAGACGTAACCCACGGGGCTTTAGGAGTCACCAAGCGACAAGCCGAGGCCGTAGCCCGAACAAGTATTCATGCCGTGACCAATGCCACTCGCAGCCAATTTTATGAGGACAACAACGACATTGTTGAGGGTATCAGTTCCCTTGCAACCTTGGATTCAAGAACGACCATTCTATGCCGTGCATATGATGGCTTGAAGTGGAGGCTGCCCGATTACAAGCCCATTGGTGGACATGGGAAAGCTTACCTTCCGCCACCAAGACACTGGCGGTGCCGTTCCGTTTTAACTCCCATACTGGCGGGGCTAGATGATATTGACAAAAGGGCGAAAGAGATGGGGCTGGAACTTGAGCCAACTATTCGTGCCGCTAGGGATGGGCCGCGCGAAAGGAAAAGTATCAGTGGGAACATGGACGGATGGCTTCGTACTCAAAATGAAGAGAAACAAAACGCCATGTTGGGAAAGGGTCGTGCCCAGTTGTGGCGAGAGGGAAAAGTAACCCTGCAAGATTTAATAAACGCCCAAGGCGAAACGATTCCCTTGGAGAACCTTAGAAAGATCGCCACTAGGCGTTCCGCTTTGAACTGAAGGAAAACATGCTCAAAAAATTCGTTGAAACCTTGGAGGGAATTCCCGAGGAACTTCACGGCTATTATTCAAAAGGTGAGGACGGTGGGTTTTTTCTAGAAACGGATGATGATTCTTTGAAACAAGTGAAGACCAAGATTTCCGAGTTCCGATCAAACAATATTCAACTTTCCAAAGAAAAAGAAGATTTGCAAAGAAAGCTCAGTGAATTTGACGAATACGACGTGGAAGAAATCAAGGAGGCATTGAAGGCCCGCCAACAAGTGAAAGAGGACGAACTCGTTCCCAGATCCGAAATAGACAAGCACTTGAAGAAACGGATTGACCAAGAACGAAAAACTTACGAATCACAATTAAGCGAACTTTCAAATACCAGTTCCAAACTCGCGGATGAGCTTGCAACCATGAAGATCGAAAAGATGGTGACGGAATCAATCAACCGCATTGGACAACTTCAAAAGGGCGCTTTGTCGGACGTGCTGAGAAGGGCGAGAATGGAGATTGAAGTGAAGGATAACGAACTCGTTGAGCGGGACTCCGGTTTGAACCTTGATCCCGTGAGTTGGGCGCAAAACTTACACAAGAACTGCCCGTACTTTTTTGCGGCAAATGTAGGGATCGGGGCGCGGGGTTCCAGTGACATAAATTCCGAGCCAAATCCTTGGCAAGAAGGGAAAGAAAACCTAACGGAGCAGGGTCGCATTTGGAAAGAAAGCCCTGACAAGGCTAGAAGGTTGGCGGCCGCGGCAGGAAAGAATCTCTAGATAGACGGGTCGCATTGTGAAGTAGCGGCTTCTTCTTCACGAAAAGGCATGGGGCTGTTGCGTTGATCTCCAGTTGCAGTCCCGCCTTGTGCGCCCGTCCCAGCATCTTGAATAAGACAAGTACCGCTTTTCTTCTTGGAGGTGTTCAACATCCCAGTCGTATCCTACACACGCGAAAGGATACCACCACAGTGGTGCCAGCAGGAAATCCCAGCCATTTTTGGCTAGAGGACGCATTTAAACATTGGGGCTGGTTCTTGTGAAGCAATAGCGGTTTGAGCTTGGGACGGCAAGGTTTCAGGCTCCTTGGGAACCGTAAGCTGCATCTCCACAACCCAAATAAAAAGGGAAAAAATGACAAGCATTCCAGAGGGATATATTCCCGTTAGCAAGGCAAGAAACAATGGCGAGAAACCAATCTCCCGCCAAGCAATTCACCAAAGGATTCGCAACTGGTCACTCCCACACATAATGGTGGGCCACAAGACCTATGTTGAAGAGTCAGCTTTTTTAGCAAGTATTGAGGACGGAAAAGCAATAATGGGAAGGCCCAAAAAAAAGAGTAGTGAATGATTTTGTCGGATCGGGAATTATTTCAAATTTCAAAAAATGGGATCATTCCTATTGACTCCCACATTGGCCCATGTTCCGTTGATTTGCGCTTGAGCGATTCTTTTGCTTTCTCAAATTTAGGAAAGGACGAAATTTATTATTTGGATGGAGATAAGCCATACCCATGTCGTGTCCAAAAATTCCCCTCTTTTATTTTGAAGCCAGGTCAGTTTTTGTTAGCCAGCACAATTGAAAAAGTGAACCTTCCAGATTATTTGGCGGGGATGGTAAGCGGACGTTCCTCCGTTGGTCGTTGTGGTTTGCAAGTGCAAAATGCAGGATACATTGACGCGGGATTCAGTGGTCAGATAACTTTGGAGCTGATGAA